>Ga0099822_1003795_pt1 | contig 19498 bp, 6 predicted proteins | sample CowpeawhiteBW_FD_76839 | JGI IMG/M metagenome (GOLD analysis project Ga0099822, IMG submission 76839) | Root nodule microbial communities of legume samples collected from California USA - Cow pea white BW | ecosystem: Host-associated > Plants > Roots > Nodule | place: USA: California | collected...
AAATATATATATATAAAAAAAAAAAAAAAAAAAAAAAATATATATATATATATATATATATATATATATATATATATATATATATATATATATATATATATATATATATATATATATATATAAAGGTGCTTATAAATATAATGTTTTTTGTATTTCATTTACATTCTATTTTTTTCTTACTTGTATGTTTTCTTCATATTAACTCACATGATTTATCACTTTGTTTTCCTAATCCTTTCATCTTACTACACAAATTTATCTTAATATAAGCCTGAGTCTAAATATCATAAAACATTATTGTCATATTCAAACCTTTTCACCGCTTAAAAACTTTTTTCATCGCTTTTAATTGTACATATGGATAAACATAAATTTAAAAGACGTAGTTCTCTTTTGAAGATTTCTAATAATAAATCATATATAAAAATATTTATTTTATATAATTATAACTTATTATTTAAGGTTTTCTTATTTTCTAATAGTTTTTTATATTATATAAAGAATTTCATATTTACAAACATAGGAAAGATGTAAGAAAAATTGTATTAGGAAACGGTGGAACGAGTGATTTTTGTCTGTGAATTAATAGTAAAGGTGGAAATAGAAAAAAAAATATAAGTTAATAAGAAAAAAATTATAATTAATTAAGGTGGCATTAAAGAAGAGAAGAGAAGAGAGGTTTCAAAGGAACCAACCAACCATATAGCAATTGGAGGTACACATATGACCATATAGCAATTGAGGCTTACACATATGACAAGTTTGGTGCTCAGTATAGTTTGGTTACAAAGGAGTTAACTTGTCGAAGTTTAGTTTTTAAAAATTAAACTAAAAAATAGTCTAGTTCAAATTTTACTACAAATAGTTTAGTTTTTTCCAGTATCATATGGTGGAATTAACTATAATACAATACAGATAGATTAATTTTGCCCAGCCCTCTTCATAATGGTTTTGTTCCTAAAAAACATCTTAGAGGTTGAAGGATGAACAAGTATTTGAACTTTCCTTGGTCTCAACTCCTAAACAATGTGAGACTATTGGGTGTATTGAAACATAAGTCCCTCAGTCGAGATCTAAGGCGAAATGAAGGACATCCCCCAATATAGGGCTAGGGGAAAACATACAAAAGTTTTCAGATTTTAAAGAAGAAGAAAAGATCTGCTAGAGTAAAACACTATCGTACCTTTATTGTCGTCTTCAAAGAGTGAAAGCTTCAACCTTTATTGTGTTCTTCAAATATTCCATCCATCTCCCAAAAAGCATTCATTCATTAGAGAAAAAAAAACAAAAAAGTATTCTGATCTTAAAGATGAAGAAAATATCCGTCAAAGTCAAAAACTTTCGTACCTTTATTATCATCTTCAAAGAGTCAAAACTTCAACCTTATTCTATTCTTCAAATATTTCATCTATCTCCTAAAAAACATTCATTCATAAGAGAAAAAAAACAAAAAAAAGTACTCAAATCTTAAAGAAGAAGAAAACATATGTTAGAGTCTAAACTTCAAATATTTCATCCATCTCTAGAAAACATTCATTCGTCAAAGTAAGAAAACATAAAAAAGTATTTAGATCTTAGAGAAGAAGCCAAGATCAGCTAGAGTAAAAAAAATTTGTACCTTTATTGTCGTCTTCAAAGAGTGAATCACGTGGTCAGAAGATGAAAAGCTTGTGAGAAAATGATGGAGAGTGTTATGGTTGACAAACATGTAGGGGTTGACAGAGAGTGAGAGGAAGAGAGACCGAAGAAGATGAAATATTGAGAGAATGATGGAATGATAGGTTTAGGTCGAAAGATGGAAGGATATATAGGTTTATACGAGAGAACTTAAATTTTTTCTTTTCGATTTATTTTTTGGAGATGCAAAATTCTGAGTGAATGACACATATGTATTTTTACTGCTTGTAGAAAGAAAATTTTGAATGGAAGTGGTTTAGAAATATTAGTTTATTCAAAAACTTTCCATTTGTTAGTTCTCAATTATATATAGTATTAGATTATTTTTTGTCATTAAAATTGATCATTATTTAAGGATTTTCTTGTAGTGAAATAGGTTTTCTATTAACAAAACTTTATTTTATAAAAGTCACCATTTCTCTATCCAATCTTTTGGTGGTTGACACACAAATTTGGATTCTCTATTGCGTGTTTGATGTTGTTCCTTAATTGGATCTTCAAAATATACTAATAAACATTGATTGATGTTATACAATATATTAAGAACTCTTTTAATATAGCAACATTAATGTATTGATCGATGTTATACAATATATTAAGAACTCTTTTAATATAACAACATTAATTATTTTGAAGACTCAATAAAGAGAACACTAAAAAACCAACAGAGAAATTGACAAGCTTATTTCTTCTTTATATTGGTGATCCAAAAGACGTTCTTCTCTCGTTTATGTGAGGGGTTTTGCATGAGGGAGGTTTTTGTTTGCTTGCATTGTAGTTTAACATTCTTCAGTGAGGTTAGTAGTCTAAATCTCCATTTTTTTATTCTTTTAAAATTGATATTGTGATTGCTTAAGTTATATAGATTAGTTGTCGATCTTCCTCCTCTAGTTTATATATATAGAGTAGTTTAGGTTATTTTCTTAATTATTGACTTAGCTGTTGAAATTTTAGTTGTATGGAGAAAGTTTTTATATTTCATTAGGTTTTGGTTTGAGCCAAAACCAAATTAAATTTTAAACAAGAAAACCTCCAAAATTTACGTCAAACCTTATGTTTGATGTAAACTCACTTCACTCGCAACCATTTCGAAGTGTTACATTGAGATAAAAAGTCAAATATATAAAAATATATATGATATGTGTACTGTACGGCCTATCGACATTCCCGGCCAGACAATCGATCAAGCGATCCAAGGATAAGCGACTGAAGGCCGCTCGCTACAGGCGGACGATCCCTTGGGTTGTTGATGTGGCAATTTCTCCGAAGTGATTTAAGGGAGCTCACGACCGAACGGCCTCCACCGTTCATTCTAGTGGATTTTTGTCGTTAACACAATTATGGGGACCTCCGTTAGGACGCACGACCCTCTGGGCGGGTGGCTGAACCAAAACTAAATCAGTAAGCTAAAAGTAAATTAAGGTAATACATGTTAGTAATCAATTTTAAAAAGCAATTGGGTCATGATTAAGAAAACCTTAATCACGGGCCCATGTCAAAAGCTATAAATAGGAGCCCAAGGTAAATTGGTGGAGACTTTTACTTCGCATTTATTACAACATTAATTGCACTTACCTGAACGAACTTAAACTGACTTAAGCATCAGAGCTTTATAGGCAAGTACCCCGATCGTCCGAACAATCGAACGGGTGGAAGTTAGAAGAAATCGAACGGGAGAAAGAATGAGAGATCGAACGGTGGAAATTTGTACAAGGAGACTTTAAGGACAAAGTTGAGTGTTGGAGATAGGTGCTTGGTCCCCATATCTGAAACATTTTGGCGCCCACCATGGGGTCGAGCAGTTATTCGTAGGAGAAACCCATATGGTGACCACAAGAAACATGATGAGCAACGTTGAAGGAAGAGGAGGAACGATTGACGATCAGGATGATACAATGTTGAGAATGCTATAGCAAAGGATGGATGAAATGCAGAGGAACTATGAAGCACAATTGCGCATCCCCCACTCTTAGGTAAAAAGGTGATCTTGTTTCCTCAACCCCAACCATTCCAGATCTCGCTCGACTGAGTCGCGCACAACCGAGGGTGGAAGAGGAGCACCAGATGAGTCATCCTCACTTTACTGGAGTCGACCGATCACAACCACTGCGAGTTGAGAAAACCTTAGCCTCCCGGGGAACCCTGATCCCCATAGTAGCAGAGAGTTCTGGAGCCAATCGGGGCAGGTATTCGTCTCGGATGGTGGTGCATGCGAAGGGTAGTTTCCCTTTCAATCCATTTATCCTCGAAACCTCACTGCCCAACCGATGGAAGGTGCCAACGTTTGACAAGTACGATGGCACAACCAACCCGGACAATCATCTGTAGACTTTCGCTCACCAAATGATGTTCCACACGGTGAGCAACCCAATCTGGTGTGGCGTACTTTGATTCCACTATTATAAAAAATAAATTAAGTCAATTTACTCATATTATAATGTAATAAATATATAAAATAAATTGTAAAAAAATCGTAAGTGAGGCAACTCACTAATCCATCAACCCGTGGTGGGTCGGATCACATCACAAAATTTCTAGCTCACCAAAAATTGAGCCGGTTTGAACTGAACATTTTTTAGTTCAACTCGTGGTGAGTCAACCGTGTGACTCAGATTGATTCACTTTGACACCCTTTTACAAGAATATGCGTAAGAATAAAATGAAAAAAAAAATATAGGAAAGAGTAATGTATGCAAATTTGTCTTTTTTTTCCTTATGGTCCACCAACAACCTACATCTATAATAGATCTCCTCTTGGAGACAACAATGAAAAGATTTTATCTAACCCTTCTGATTTCTTTTCCTCTTTATTCTAGTCTTTTCTTTCCCTGCCCTCTCTATTTTTCTACTACTGCAGTTAACTAATTATAGTTAAACACACCAAAAAAGTACACTCTATATTAAAGAATGTTTTCTTATCTACATCCAACACAGCTTTAAGTTCGAATGATGAAAGATTTTGCGGCAAGAATTGACACTTAGTCTGATTTTGCTAAAGCATTAGAAATATAAGTGATAGATCGAAGAACTGAATTAACTGAATTGCACGGTTAAAAACTAAAAAAACTAAAAGCTGCAGTGATAAAAAATAGTTCGTTTGATCTGAAAATATTTTCAGATAAACTAAATTGAATGAACTTTTTTGCTATCAAATTGCACCGAATTGTATTGAACTGCAGTGAAATACATCGAACTATTTTTTGTTCTATCAATTTTTTTATCCACTTCCCTTTTCAATTACTTTATAAAATCTTAGTTCTCTACCAATCTACCAATGGAAGAAGGATAGTTAAAATCGTTATCAGAAGTTCTACTTAAAATTAATACAGCAATTTTTATAACAACAGGAAATGAAATATGAAATGAATATTAAAAAGAAAAAAAATGCAAATGGGTATAATAAATTCTTTAACGAAAATACGATTACTGATAAAAGTATTTTACAAAAGCACATCTACCAATCAATCTAAAAGCTACAAAGGAACATAATTCATGTTTTAACTTATCTAGAATAGGACGTAGTTGAAGAGAAAAGGGAAAATAAAAGGGTATAATTCAATTCAGTTAGTTAATTAACTAATAGAAGTTCAGTGTTTTAAAATTGAACTATAAAATAATACAATTCAATTTTTATTATAAATATTTTTTTTAGTATAATATAGCGCAGTTTACTATAGTTTAACACAGATAGATTAATTTTGCTCACCCCTCACCCCTATTTTGGAGTATGGTATTAGTGGCTTGATTTTTCTTATCTCGTTTCACCATAAGCTTGAATCAAATACCCTTAACCCAGGAACCCATATGTTAAATGCAAAATCGAGTCTCTAGTTTCCCATTTTCACCTTTATATCAAAGTAAGAAGAACTCAAACTTTGGAGGGCAAACCAAACTTTTGTGATGCCAAGGCGTGTCTTCTTAAGGTGAGTCACTTTGTTGAGAACGTGCCTTTGGATGTTGCATTTTTTTAGGAAATTTTTCTGATTTGTTTCAATTTTAAGTAAGTCAAATTATTCTGTTTCATTAGTTGTTAGTAGATTCACTATTTCTTCCTTTTTTTACTAAGCTATCATTGTAGTGGCTAGAATCGTGAAACCTGATATCTTAATTTGTTATTTTCTGAATGTGTATAAATTAAGTTGCACAAAAATAAGTGTGCAGAGTTAGTATTCTTAGTATTTTATAAGATTTGCATCTACTCTGCTTTTATCTCTGACAACAAGTGCCTTGTTCCTAAGAAAACAACACACTTGCTGATTCAAACAGTTTAAAATGAGTCAAAATATATTATCTCAGATACTAAAACTACACATAACTGAATAAGAAAAATATCTAAGATACATTACTTCAGATGTCATTCCAAATTACATACAAAACAAACTCATAAATAGGATTTTTTGTGTAATTATGATGACTAAGTGAAACTAATTTGGGTTACAATTTTGTTACGTATCTGGTACAATATTGCATGTGGTGGAGCATGGTATAAAACTTAGTTGACATATATAATCAGACAGTATGCATTATATATGCAGAAGGAAAAGAAAAACCTGTAGTAATCTCGAGCACTGTTTTCTGTTTTTCCTTTCACTCAGTCCATTTTATTGGGACATCATATATGGAATAGTCAACTAATTATCCATTAATGGACTTTATATATGAAACATTTACAAAGTGGAATTTTATAGGTAAGGCTAGAAAGCTCTTCATTGAGTAGTGTTACAAAATCAGAGACACTGAAATAAAGTACGAAATAAGAGAGCTTTAGTTTTTAGGTGCACCAATAAGCAGGGTCCATTCTACCAAAATCCTTACCCTACAACCTTTTTGTAGACTAAGGATTATCACTATTTTCAACCTTGCAAAATAAAGCAAACAGAAAATGTAAAGTATCTAGCCAAAAACATAGTTACTGACACTCCTATTTGAACCTTTTATTGGATACTACAAACTTTTATCTTAACATTGCAAACTTGTTCTTGGAAAGTGAATTGGTCACTATGTCTGCAAATTGATTCTCTGAGATACTGGTCAATTCTACTATATCAGGCCGTTGGTGCCTATTTGACTTTGTTTCCTTTGTCTCAAACAAGAAAGTTTTATGATTTTCAACATGGATATCTTATTCAACAAAACCATTTAAAAAGGCTGACTTCACATCAAAATAAATGTTGAAACACAATTTTGTTGCTAGTGTAACAAGCAACCTGATTAACACAATAAGATTATCACTACTTTCAACTTAGCAAAGCATCACAAACAAAATAGAATAGAAAATATAAGATCTTAAAATATCTTAAAAAATCTCAATTAACAAGAAGGAAAAAAAGTAATCATAACTACAGTAAACAGAACAAAAAGTCATTATAACTTTCAACTTAAAACTTTTACAGAACAAGTATCCCTTAACCAATTGTGCAAACAAATTCATAGTCTAATCATTCATTTAATGCTAAAGACAAACAATCTTAATATTCTCATGGTATCACACTATAGAAAATAGGCGCAGGCCTTGTTTGTCATGCAGATCTTTCAACTTATTGAAACAAGTTAACTGTTGGAAGTCATGAGATTAGAAAAGGGGAATAACTATAGAAGAAAGTATGCACTCAATGTCCTATACATATTTTCACCAAGATTATTCCATGTCTCTTAGTCAATTGTAAAGATGAATACTAATGATCAAAATAAAGCTGACAGAAGAAACCTCTTGTATGCCCTTGTTGAGAGTTTTGAAGACTTCACGGTAGGTTCCTATTCAAATTAAGTAAGGCCAAAAGGAATGCTTTGTTATCTGTGACTTATTCGACTTTATTTCTAATTTAGTAGAACTTACATCATATACATCATCCAGAATTGTTTAATTGTTTAGATAGCTGAAACTCTGTGTCACAATGCAACAAAACGCTACGAATTTTTGAAAGGTGTTAATGCCAGACCACCCAAACTGTTGCTCTGCACATCTATGGTGGTCAAAGACGGTGACATGCTCCAACCTGGGTAAATACCATATAGGGGATTTATTTATTGGGACATCCAAGACCAAATGATAGATGGAAAAACATCATGTGATAATCCTGTATATCCACACAGAGATATATATCCTAAGCTTTTTGATCTTGCTATTGAAAAAGGAACTTGTTTCATAGCAATATTTTCAGTAACTAAGTTGCCAAGGATTCCATCTACACTATGTCTTCATCCAACCGGAAAGGATTAGAGTTTTCACAGATTTCAACTTACAGGTCCTCCTTGGCAGATTGCTAAGACTTGTACAGTTCTTCAAACAATTCGTAAAATCATAATTATATTTGGAAAGAACAAGTTAAGAACTGAAAATTGAAAAAATAGGTATAAAATTGAAAATCATAATTATATTTGGAAAGAACAAGAACTGAAAACTGAAAACAATAATGAAACTAATAAATATACACTGAAAAAAAATTTGACATATTTAAATTATACATAAAACAAATAGAATCAGTGTAAAAGGAGAAGTGAGATTAAAGTTTGTTTCATTTAGACATAAAGAAAGGGATGAGGCTACGGTGTTTATTATGTTGACACAAACAGAAACTGCCTAGCAGATGGCAAAGAAAAACAAATAACAAAATATCAAACAACAAGAAATATTATTTGCTAAATGGGAAAATATTTGACACAATGCAACCATCAGAAAACAGATACAATAAACAGCTCAAGTAAAGCCAAGGAAGTACCACTGAGGAGTGAGAAACAGGGTAAAATAAACATGAATTTTTAACTATAATCTATACTCTAAAGAAAAGCAAGGAAAAGATAGAAAATAAACAAATAGGAATAAAGGATAATAGGATTAATTCCTTAACTAAAATGATTCTGCTGTTCACAAAAAACATAAATGACTTACCACAAGTCACATTACAATTTTCTTTATGAATCTAATGAGAAAGTTTTTCTCTGGCTCGCCATACATCAGATACCCGACTGTCTTCTTAACCAGCAATCCATGATCAAAAGTCATAAAAATCTCCACCTTGTCTCCAGATTGTAAGTTTAATATTATGCCATGCCAATCTTCATGATAAAAGGAAATTACTGTGCCATGGTTGTGTATCCGTAATGTGCACCATGTTTAGTCAACCATTGCAGAGATTGACAAATAGAATAAGCTTAAATAAGCAGAAAGGAAATTAAACTTGAGGTCACAGTGCTTATATGTTGAAACAAAATCAGAGACTTCCCAGCTGATACAAAAAAATATAACGCGAAATATCGAGCCGCAGCTATATTTATTTCATGATGCAATTTTTATTTACAGGATTTTGTAATGAAATATATATTAAAAGGGAAAAGAGTTGACCAAAGTAGCAACGAGAAAACAGATACAATAAACAGCTCCAGTATAGCCAAGGAAGCACAATGTGAGGAGTGAGGAGCTTAGGAATTTTTCTTTGGCTCCAACTCCTTTTCTGTTCTCAAAATATTAACTTACCAGAAGTCAGACATTAACATTTTTTAATGAATTTATTTAAAGCATTTTTCTTTGGCTCAGGACAAGGCTCCATTTCCAAGTCATTTGATTCACCATATATAAGGTAGACAGTTGTTTTCTTGATCAGCAATCCATGACCAAAACTCACAAAAATCTCCACCTTGTCTCCAGATCCTAAATTTGACATTATGAAATCCCAATCTTCATCGTTAAAGGACACTACTGAGCTATGGTTGTGCATTTGTAATGTGCACTTCGTGTAATTAACAATTAAGACAATAGTAACTTTAGGTTCAATGATTTTGGAGGTTGATAAATAAACAACACACAAAGCCATTCCCTTCATGACACGATCCTGAGGCAAAGTGAAAGAAACATAATGTCCCTCACCCATATGGGCCAACCAAAAAGGATCATTGTCGCCAGGGAGAGAAACTTCACTTGACTCACTACTTGCCAATACCTGTACCATGAGATGAAAAGCTTAATTTTTTATGTAATTTTGCTATTCAAATTGTCTTCTGCAATGATTATTTTATCGTTAATATTATGAATTCAGCATTTATAATCTAACAAAAATGTGACACATAATTAAGACATATCAATGATAATTAATTTAAACAAATCTAGTTAATAGTTTGATTTGTATATATCACCATCATGACCTTAGAGATTTAGAATGCATTTCTGTTTTCATCTCTTTCAGTTTATAATTCTATAATCATTGGGAATAAAACAATCCTGACGCAAGCAAAGCAAAAAAGTGGAACTCAACTTCCTAGTACTTAGTATAAGTATAATGAGTTGGTTTGCTGGTTACAAAAATCAGACAGAAGTGAAGGGTTTTAAAAGTTTCATATTGCAGTTTAATTTTATTTTATATTCACTTATTTAATAACTAAATTGATGGTGAAGGTGATAAAGACATAAGAGAGCTAGGGAAGAACCTCAGATATGCCATCGCTCACAGTATTGAAGAATTCACCGTGTCTTCCAAAACCAATCAAAGATAACCTGAAGTGATGCTTTGAAATTCCCGATTCTGAAATATTTACAACATATTCAACCAGAGTAGTTTTTACTTGTGTAGATAGTGGAAACTCGGTGTCACATTGTACCACAACACTTCGAAGATTTGCAAGGGTGTTAAATAGTGGCATAATATCATCACCACTACTATGCTCTTTATCCATGCAAAACGAATGAATATAAGATAGGGGATTCATTGTTGGCGACATCCAACACCAAATGATAGAAGGAAAAAGATTATGTGACAATCCCTCAAATCGATGTAGGGATATATGTCCAATGCATTTTGAGCTTACAATGGAAAAAGGCACTTGTTTAACAACTGCATTTTCAGCAATTAAACTTATCAAGGATTCCATTTGCCCTATATCTTTTTCCATTAGGCTTAACTTTGAACAACCAGAGAGAATGAGAGCTTTCAAAGATTTCAGCTTATATATCTCTCTTGGGAGATTGCTTAGACTTGTACAATCCTTCAAATTTAGAAGTGTAAGATTGCATAGACATCCAACAGATTGGTCAACTTTGTGCAATCTTGGACAATCTTTGAGAATGAGCTGTTCAAGTCTTGGTAGTCTCGAAAAGTCAGGGGTTTTTGTCAAGTACATGGAATGACTGAGATTGAGGACTTTTAGTGACTCCAAAACCTTCAAGAAGATGGGTTTTTGATAAAATATTAGAAAAGAAAACGATGAAATAAAATAGTTATAAGTGGAAACAAGTTTTGAAAGAAAATGGCTCGTAATAGAAACCTGGGGTTGTTTCCATAGGAATCGAAGAAGATTGTATTTTAAATCAATAGCTATGGTATCATGCAGATAAAAGTCGTTAGGTAGGTATTCTGATGGAAACCCTTGCCAACTGATCCATATTAATTTCTTAGTACGGTACTTAGAATCTGCATTGATCTTCATCACCAATCTTGATGGGTCACTTACCTCTAAAGGATAACGTTCATATGAATCTCTCCCTGTAGGCGATCTGTGAACGACCTTTGTCTCCTGTGATGAAAAGAGCTAAGAAAAAAAAACATTCGACATGAGAAAGCAACCACTTCCAAAAGAAGTTTCAAACCATAGATTAAGAATGTTCTTACAATATTCTCTGACAGTGCATGATGCATATCGTTTTCAAGGCACACCCGATTCTTATTCCAAGGTTCCTTACTTGAAATTTCAAGAATAATTTCTCTTCCCATATCCCGGAGCAGAGGATGCATTCCAAATTTGTTGTTCTTTTTAACTTTTATGAGGTTACGCTCTATGAGAACTCTTATTCCACTATCAGCGTCTACTCCACAGCCATTTAGGATCTTGGTAGCATAAACTTTGCCTTTACCAACAAAGAAACAACATATATCAAGGAATAGATCTCTTTCCATTTGATTAGGCAAACCGTCAAAGCTTATTTTCAATATCTGTAGAATTTCATGTCGAGGAACATTGTGTAATTTCAACAATACTCTATTCCATTCTTCTTTCGTCCTTTCATATAAATAAGTTCCAACGACTTCAAGAGCTAGAGGTAGTCCTCCACAATAAGCAACAAGTCTTTTTGCAAGCGAATAGTATTCCTCTTTTGGTTTTGCTTCCCTAAATGCGTGGCAACTAAAAAGTTCAAGGGACTGGTTTTCATTCATTCGATTTATCCGAAAAACAGAACGAACTTCATGTTTCCTTAGTAGGTATTCATCTCTTGTTGTAATGATTATTACAGTTCCTTCACCGAACCATCCCTTACTTTCCCATATGTCTAATGGACAATGTTCATTCACATCGTCAAGTACAATGAGCTCCCTTCTCCGATAAAGTTTTTCCAGAATCATACATCTTCCCATTTCAACGTTATGTATCTTTACCTTTGTTTTCAGGACATCTGAAAGAAGTTGTCGTTGTAAATGAACATGCCCTCTCGTCCGACTAACTTCTGAAATATCTTCAACAAAACTTTTCTCCACGAATGTACCATGAATTTGACTATAAATGGCTTTGGCAAGGGTGGTTTTACCCGATCCTCCCATTCCACATATCCCTATCCTACAAACTTTCGTGGATTTATTTTTTATAATTTCAATCACATCTTCCACGCGAGACTGTAATCCAACTGGAAATTTAGAAGCAGACAAGACTGATAAATTACGAACACTCTTAACAATTGTGTCCACTAGTTCAGCATCACTCCTTCATGTTCAATAGAAATTAATGAAGAAGTCACGTATTAAGAACATTCAATCAAAGTTTAAAATATGCTTATTGAGTGAGCGATTTACCTGTAGTTGCAATCATCCCATCCAAAGAAATTTGCAGTTTTGGTGATTGCGTGACTCCACCTAGACATGGCATGCTCCAGTTCTTGTGCTGGAAATGTTTGGTGTGCAGTTGCTCTGAAGGCTTTTCCAAAATCACCCTTCTGAAGACGTACATCGGAAGGCTGAATTTCGTAATATACGGGCAGAACATGTCGGCAATAAGTTTCGTGCCATTCAATGATTTGTTGAAGCTGATGAAGACACCAAGCAGATTGGGAATAGGTTTCGGTGAAAACAACAATTGCTACCCGACACAGATTGAGAATAGGTTGTTGGATGTGCACCGGCTTTATTGCATTGTCGTGGTGAGCCCATTAGCAGAGAGGGCAGAATCGAGATGAGAAACAAATTTTCTGCGGATGTCTTCTCCAGTGAAGTTGATGAGCACGTCGTACATCGGTGGGAATTTGGAAGATGAAGAGGGGAGTTCCATGGAAGGAATTGATGACGTCATCAAGTGTTGGAAGAGAAAGCAAAAATGCTACACAGTGAAAGAGATGATCTGTACAGACACAAAAAGCAGTCAAAGTAGTCAAATATTTATTTATTTTTAGTAGTGGAAGCGCGTTAAGACTATTATAACAGAACCCTTTTTAGTTTTGCCATTTAAGAAAGAAATTAGACCGCACCCACTTTCAGCCACCGGAAAAAGCATTACACCGGTTAACTATGAAAAATTTTCTAATTATATTCCGTTTTTTTAAATTTACATATCTTTATGAATGAAAGTACATTTTCTTTTCACGTTGAGGTATATTTAAAGAGACCACTGTATTGTAATAATGAAAAAACATTACAAAGTATAAATATAATTTACAGAAATGTAACTATACGCGAAATTAATTTTAAAATAAATAAAATACAATAATTAGATATCACTTTATTAAAATTTAGGAAGTTTAGTATGATTTATTAAAAATTAAAAATACAAAACAGATGGGTGTCATTCATTTTATTGAAAACGTAAAGTAAATGTAATTTTCCGTTTTATTTGAACTACAAAAGAATGAGACACATTTTTATAACATTATTTCAATATTATTTTGTTGTAATTATTAAACAAACATTTTTTTTTCATTTATGTTTACTTTAAATTCTAGTTTGCTGTGACGTAGTATCTGATTTTAACAATTTAATCAATTCTAGATTTACTAATTTAATCGGTGCTTGATTTACTAATGCAATCACACCTTTAGCGGTAAAATATTACTTATGTTCATACCAAACCAATTCCTTAAAAGGTTTGCATACTTTATGAGTAGTTGAACTTTTTCATATCAGGATGGATGTAATTAATTATATATCTCGATATTTTTACTTTTTAATATTCATCAATTGTTTCATTCAATCTGTTTCTAAATTACTCGTCTTATTTTACTGACTTGGGATAGTTAGAATAATGGACAAAAAATCAAGAGGGGTGAATTAGTTTAGTATTAAAATTAATACTTTCAAAAAAAATTTCAAAATTTTACCGTTTAAATTAAAGTTCAGTTCCTTTAAATGCAAGTGCAGATAATTAAAGTATAGGGAAGAAGATTCAACCTAGATATTTATACAGGTTCAGATCGACAGACTCTGCATCTGGTTGTTAATCTCTTAAACAAAGAGATTAACTCAATCACTATAATAATCACACTACAATCAGATTAAGAGAATAGAGGATTTGCAGTCACAGCACTAGAACTCTAGTTTTTCAAATTGTGTTTTTGTAAGAAGAAAAGACTTATATTCAAAGAAGTTCAAAACTTAGGTCAAGAAGCTGGAAAGACAATTTCAAAACAGTTAGGGAAATTGATTATCACTTATGATAATCAATTATTCCAGTGTGTTTTCTAAAACCAAAAGTTTGAGTTGATAATCAATTATTCAAGTGGGTTTTCTGAAAAATGAGCACAACTTAAGATAATCGATTATCCTAAGTCATAATCGATTATCGCAGTGAACTTTACAAAAATAAAAGGATCTCAAAAAAATTAAGAGTTGGTTGTTGTTTCTAAGCTATTTTAAACTACTCAACACATAATTAACTTATTACAATAGAGCTTTAAACATTAATTAATTTGTCTTCAAATTATATTCCAATTTGCTTGGATTCCTTGGCATCATCAAAATCTTCTTATCTTTAAATCTTCCTTTTTTTTGCCAATAGAGGTTGAGTAGGAACTAGTTCCAAGTTGTGGTCCAACTAATTCTTCTCTTGCTTTCAAATGCTAGGAATAAATCTAAGGTTTTAGCTAGCTATAGAGTTTCGATCTTTATGCAAGTGGTTCATTGAAGCAATCCTTGGGGATCATATTGAAGTTTGATGATCTTAGACTATGTGTTAGAAATAGACTTAATGCTACATTTAAAGAGCACTCTCAAAACAATTAATGATTTGCAAAAGTAAATAGACAAGATTAGCAATGATGTCGTGGAAGGGGATGAGATGAAATCCACTCATAGGCTCCACCCACTCAATTTATATATCAACATGTACTTTCTATCCAAATACATAAATTCAAAGCCAAACACCAACTACAACTATACTTGCTAAATCTTTATGGATACAATTGCACCCATTCGACTGTACTACAACTCACTTGGTGCACTTGCCAATAAGTGACATAACTTAATAACTCTTTTAAAACTTGATATTGTGTCATGTTGGGGATTTGAGGCCCAAGCCCTATGGATATAAAATCTTAACCCATGTTTTTCCCTATAAAGTTTTTGGCATCGTTGCTAGAGACTTAGTTCAAGTATTTGGTAGTTTTTTTTTTTTTTTTTTTAATTTTTAAATTTTTTTTTAATTTTTTTTTTTTTTTTTTTTTTATTTTTTTTTTTTTTGTTGTTTGTGTTTTTTTTTAGTTTTTTGGTCGTTTTTTTTTTTTTTTTGTAAATATGTACATATCTTATAAAGATCAAGTTTGTATATTTGTAAAGTTTTGTTTTTGTATTTTATAAAATCTTTATTTTCATTTTCTGGTATGCTCTCACATAGATTTTTTTCATTTTGTGTTTCCTCTCAAATAGATCTAGAACAAGTAAGTTGAAAAAAAATACATATTTGTATTCTTGTTTGGAATGTTTGTGTACTTTTTTACTATTGAAAGAAAATTTTGTAGAAATTATGCTCTTTATTTGAAATTTGTCAGTGATGACCCCTTATTTTTTCTATGCATAACTTTCTCCACAATTATCCAACTAAGTTGGTTCTTTTTTCATTACATTCTTGACTCAATTATCTTTATTTTGAATGTAAAAACGTAGTTTTTGGAGGTTTGTGAAAGATGCAGTTTAATTTCGAAAATTCCAGACAAATTGCATAGGATAACTTTGTTCTTTGATGTTTGTTTAATGCATAACTTTCTCCACAATTATCCAATTAGGTTGATTTTTTTTTGCTTTACATTCTTGATTCAATGATATTTAATTTTAATGTAAGAACATAATTTTTAAAGTTTTGTTGAAGATGCGATTTAGTCTTGAAAATACCAAAAATATTGTAGAGGACTTGCTCTTTAGTGTAAAATTCAAATATGACATCTTTGACCTTTGTTATTTTTGTTTGATGCATGACTTTTATCCATATGGGTTGATTCCTTTTTAATTACATTATGGATTCAATGATCTTTAATTATAAGGTAAGAACATAAATTTTGAATTTTTGTACAAGGCACAATTTTGAAAATACCAGATAGATTGCAAAAGTGCTAATTTTTTTATTTTTTTATTTTAAGTGTGTTTCAAATTATGGATGTTGAGATTTTAGTCTAGTTTTGAGCATTGAATTAAAGAAAAAGATTGAATGAAAGCTGGATAGAAACTAAATGACTTGTTGTAATCAATAGAGCCCAGAGTTGCTTGATACTGAGTAGAAAATTTACAGGGAACTTTTGAACTTTTTCTCTATTACATTTTATTCTGCAGAAAATTTGATCTTTAAACACTCTAGAAAGGAAAAGTAAGAACAACGTTGAGAAAGATAAAAAGAAAGCTCTTCTCAATAAGTGTTTGAGGTTTTAGGGGTACAACCTTGCAATTATAAGAGATTGTGCCATGCACATCAGACCTAGAAATTTCTCCAGATTTTTCATTTCACCTACAACAAGGTGAGTAAATAACTAAACTTGCATTTCTTAACCTTATTCCCCACGTCTCTTTACACGAAAAGATCATGAATATCCTCGAGCTTACCTATGGATGTTGCACAATAAAGAAAGTTGGCAAAAAAAGGATTTGGATTCTTGACTCCCAATTAAAAGACATAACTAGCCAGTACTGAAGTTGGTCAAACAAGTCAAGGATTTTTGAACCAAAAACAAAATTTTCCTATACTGAAGTTGGCCATCAGTATTAGAGTTGGCTAAGTAGTCAAAAAACTAAAGCCATAACAAAGAGGATTCTAAAGCCTTTGAAGCTAGTATTGAAGTTTGATAATCTTAGAGCCTAGGTGTTAGGAATGGACCTAAAGTTACATTTAAAGAGTAGTTCCATAATAGTGAATGATTTGTATAAGTAAATAGCCAAAATCAAAAGTGGTGTCATGAAAGAGGATGAGAGGAAACCCATTCATAGCCTCCACTCCACTCAATCTATATATCAACAAGTACTTTCTATCTAAATACAAAAATACAAAAGCCCAAAAACCAAGTACCACTACAAAAAAACATGTAAATATCGACAGTTATTTTTGCAATTTACGTCATTTTTAACCGTTGTTTTTTACTTGAGCGACAGTTCCAGAAATGTCGTAATTCTTGCAGTCACAAAGTATAATATAACGGTTTAAGATGAACCGTCGCAAGAACCGTCATTTTATACTATGTATAAAGTGACAATTTTAAAAAGCAAATAACATCGGTTAAAATAGACGTAATATTTTATTAGAAAACAAATTCAATAAAAAAAACAACGCTTGAAACTGATATTATTATCATTGTATTATGACATTTTTAATTGTCACTATTATAATTAATTCTCATATAAACTACATCATTATCAATTGTCACAATTTTAATATTTAATTATTTAATTATTTATTATTTTCTACCTATATTTATACTTTTGTAATTCTATAAAATTTATTTTAATAATAATTTAAAATATACAAAATTTTATGACACTGAACAAAAAATTAATAAACACTTTTTTTTCTTTGATTGATCAAAAAATTGCAAGGTACTCAAGAATTAAATATTCAAAAACAAGAAAGATAATTTGAAAATAATTGTTAAACATTACAATTCTACATTTGAAGTTGTTATCGTAATCCTAATCCTAGAACTTTCTAAAAGTTCATAAATTTCCCCATCATATCACAATCACATATTTTCTAAGGTTGTAATAATCTTTATAAGGCCTTGCTTCATCTCGTTGAGCCTCCTTTGTCATTCAATGTAGAACCACTTCCATTTGGTTCTGAAATACATAAAAAATACAATTTTGTTATTCAATTTCGATGAATATATACAAAAATAAATCAATTTGGTGGAGCTTGAGCAGTTCCTAGTCCTAATAATAATTAAAAGACTCGAGCACGGGTATTGGAAAGAAAATAATGTTTACACCTTAATATACTATACTAAGTCACTGTAAAAATTATTTAATGAAAATACAGGAAGCACTAAGCATCAACTCACCAAAACATTTTCAACTTTTGTGTTTAAGTTTAGATTTAAAATAATATTATAATACCCCAAATCAATTTTGAAATATGATACAAATACATCACTTATAAAATATCCATACATCATAAACTAATAATCTAGGAGTATAGGATATTACCACTTTGCATAGCTACATACTTTTACCAATAATCCCATAATAAAATGAAATCTAAGAAGACCATGAGTCTAAACTATCTAAAAATAAGACTTGTAGGCAAATTCTAATAGCCTTCATTAGTAAACAAATAAATTAAAAGCAGCAAACAAATATAGTGTAAAGAAAAGCAAGCTAAAAGGATCTAAGAGGCATCTCACCTTTATATTCTTACCTTAGTTTTCGGATACCACTAGATAATGAATGCAAGCTTCAACGTCTTTAGTACGAAGGGTGGTGAGGGTTAAGCAGAAATCGAATGCCTTGAATAAAGAATGTTGATTGTATAAGGTGGCACCCTTCCTTGCTAGCACAAATACCATGACTAAAGATTTGAAAAGAGAAACTTTAAAAATAAGTTGATGCCAAATGCATGCAGCAGCAAAACATCGAAGAATGACATGCAAACGTCTTGAAGCCCGTAGTAATTACTTAAGAAACACTACACCTTTAGAAGGATAAAATTAATTAAAAGATAGATGAAAAAAGGTATCTAAAAATAACACAGAAAGACAAAACAAAAGTAAGTGGTAAGAAGAGTAGTTTGGTATTTCACAAAAAATAGAACATCAATCCGGTCTCAAAAGACCCCTTTTTTTTCTAGGTTCACACTAATGGATTAGTTAGTATTTTATTGCAATATAATATCTTATTGAAGAGTTATATATAAGATGATTTTTGTAAACAGTGATGAATCTAATAAGGTGTGCAACCTACATAATTACATAAGGAGTGCAACCACATAATTTTGTGACTCAAAAATTTTAGTCAATACTAATGCGGTAGAAAGAATGTGATGTCACTTCTCAAATAATAATACCAATAAGAACAATAATAAACAATAACAGTAACCAAAAAAATAGGTGGATTACCTCAAACTCCCAAATAACAATTGGTTAATTCTTCAAGATCCTCGAGCTTTTCTATTGCTTTAGTGTAATCTCCTCTAAAGTCAATAGAAAATATATCTTTAATGAGTTCAAACAATCACCCGGGATAACAACTAAAACAGTAATCAACATAGGATAACCTTTCGTACAACATCATGGACATTAAACTTTTCTTTGAAGTTAGAACACTTAGAAACCTTTCCTAATTCCAAGGTGCATAGTGTGTGTGAATGTTCCCAACCATACCTTGCATATAAGATGCTTCATATTCTATCTGCAAAAGAAGAGGATAATGATGAATGATGGTATAAG
>Ga0099822_1003798_pt1 | contig 19495 bp, 16 predicted proteins | sample CowpeawhiteBW_FD_76839 | JGI IMG/M metagenome (GOLD analysis project Ga0099822, IMG submission 76839) | Root nodule microbial communities of legume samples collected from California USA - Cow pea white BW | ecosystem: Host-associated > Plants > Roots > Nodule | place: USA: California | collected...
CATACCAAGTTTGTGACCCCACACACACACATATGTAACCAACTCATCATATACAAGTCATGTAGAGATCATGCCAACTTTCATGCCAAACCCATCATTTGTAATCCAGGAATCATACTACGTGTACCTCATACTCCATTATATACATATCACTCATCAAACATTCATACCCAACCAAAACAGACCATTCAAGAACAAACAAATATTCAATCACAGCACTGCCTCGCCCAACACCTCGCTCAGGCTGAGGGGTCTCGCTCAGGCGAGACAGTCTTGCCTAGACAAGTCCCCCTTCCGCCTAGGCGAGGGCTTAACAGGAACAAGAAAGCAACGCGGGATCTCGCTTAAGCGAGATCCCTCTCGCCTGGGCGAGTTGTGTGCTCGCTCAAAACACACCGGTCGCCTAAGCGACCACTCGCGCAGAAAGCTCTGGGCCAGCCTCTGCACATCTCGCCTGGGCGAGTCAAGCTCGCCTAGGCGAGTCTATCAGTGTCTGCCACTGTTCGCACCTGCAACGCGCATTCACGCACCCAATAGAGGTTCCAGCCAAAACCAGACATTTATAGCAATGCACAATCTCAAAGAATTCACAAACCATGACAATACAAGCTAAACACATCACACAAGAAAGGTTCTAGCTTCCCTTACCTGGAATAAGCTAGCAAAACGACCCGACACGCTCTCGCGCTACCGAACGCACAAGCACAACAGCTCAAGGAACGAACGGAAGAACTGGAAAGATAGCGAGACAGAAGCACGGTATGGGTCACTTGGAACCCTAGCTGTGAAAGGAACGAAATGAACAATAGAGACGAGCATGGGTTTCTCTATCTTCCGTACCTCCATCTCTTTCTCACAATTTCTTTCTATTTTCATTTTCATCCTCAATCGCTCATTATTTTCAAAATCAAATTGCATTAGGACGAAATTGAGGAGCTAAGAAATATTTTGTACCGAACAATTTCTTTTTTTGAATAAGTTGATTTTCTACCCATTTTTTTCCGAAGCAATCTGTTCTACTCTTATTTATGGCCTTTCTACATTATCGGCAACTCTTTATTCGTTAGATATCATAAAATCATGATCTAATTGTTGATCGAAATCGTTTTTTGTGTAGATAGAGATATTTTAGACTTTGATGTTGTGTAAGGGAAGAATAGTATTAGGAATCTAATCATTTAGAAGTTGTTAATTTTCTTAAAATATTGAGTCTCAGTTTTGAGATTTAGTTAGGGTATTCATAATTTTATCTTTTCCTAAATAGGTGAGAGGTGACAAAATTTATATTAGAAAACTTATATTAGAAAACATAAATGGATTATAAATGGTGAGAGGTGATAATTCTTTATAACGTGATCCAGGTAAGCGTCCTCAAATTTAGCAATTACCACCAAATCAAATTGATGAGATACAAAAGGCTTATTTAAAATGGGGTCCATATCAAATGTATCTAGAATTTATTCGTTTTGATTCAATTGTTGAAGATTTTAAGTCATTGAAAGAGTGTAGAGAAACTTTCAACACTCTGACTAAAGGTAACTTTTGTTTTTTTAATATATTATTGTTGATTATAAACTTTATGTTTCACTTTCATATATATATTATTGTCATGTTTTTTGGATTATATTATCATGTGTACTTGTTTTCAGTAGAGAAAATGATAACAGGAAACGAAAACTTTGATTTAATTAGAACAAATAATTTATATATAAAAAGTATAATTTGTTCCCCTAGAACTTTTGTCCAAGTTCCGTGATTGATGACTTGAGTGGATAAAGTTGCAATTTTGTTTTTTTTCTTTCTTTTAGGAGATATTTTGAAATTCATAAAGTAAAATATATTTGTACATCTCGTCCCTAAATTATGTATATATTTAATAATATTTAATCATAACTTTTAATGGTACTTGTAACACTTCAAAAATAGAGAGAAAATCTATTTATAGGTTGCATACATAATAGATATTAAGCAAAATTGACCAAGCAAGCATGAAACATGCTTAAATCTACTCAACACGTAATTGCAGTCCATTTTGCAAAGTTTATAATAAAAAATTAGTTTCTACATAATTCAAAACTAAAAGGAGTATGATTGCACACAACACAACATATCCATGCATGCACAAAAGCTATCCTTTAAGACTCCCACATGTGATCTACACCATTATTGTCTACTCTCACTACCACTTGCAACCTCTTCTACTCGTGCTATAACAATGATCATTCCAAAAGAAAACATAACAACCAACACAAAAAGGAAAGGGTAAGCTAATTATATTTTTCAAAATTCTAGCATCAGTATCACACCCTTTACCAATAACCTACAAACATTTAATACTTGACATACATTCAACTCAATAAGCAGGACTGGTAAAAGAAACATAAACACAAGTAATTGGTATCCTACCGAATCAAATAAACAACTTAATTATAGTACTTATAAGACCTGGGAAAGATTAGCTTATACAAGTAATGTAGAAAGTGGTTGATGTTTAATGAGAAAAGATTTTGAGGTGGTGCTTGGTGGAGACATGAAGCTCTAAGTGCAGCGGAAATGATGGAGGAAGCATGGAAGAGTGGAAGGCAAGTTTGTAGGCTCTTGCTTGCAATGGATAGGTGAAAGAATGAATTATTTAGAGGTGGTTCTAGCCTAGGAAGGGGGCTAGAGGTAAAGAGAGTAAGCTCTCTAAAATATGACTCTCAAGTGGCAATAATGAGGAGTGTTCTCAACTCAAAGTGTCTATTTCACAAAAATTCAAGAGTGAGTACAATGCTGAAAAATTAAGGCTTTTATACTCAAGCCATTACACATGAGGAATCTTGACCCTTGGATGAGAAGGAGAAAGCATCTTGGCTTTTGATGCTAGCTTGGAGAAGAAGGCTTGATCTTGGCCATTGATGCCTTGGAAAAGGAGGAAGCACTCATAACCCTTGGATGCTTTGGATCCATTAGGTGTAGGAAGAAGTGTTGACTTCCACTTAGTCCACCTTGGCTCTTTTAATAACTCATGGCCAAATCTCCTATTGGGCTTAGTCAAGCCCAATTTTATCAATTCATCTACACATTGTTTGACTTATTATTCTAGAAAGCAAGGCCTAAACAATGGGCCAATCTTATTGCTATTCTATTGCTCTTCCATACACCTCTTCAAATCTTCACATCTTCTTTGGCCCATGTGAAGAGTGTTAGAAGCCCATGTGGGTTTGGGCCATCTTGGATGAAGCCCAATTTGATCTTTTTGAGCATGCCCCTTGTTATTAGGCCTCTTGATGGGTTTGGGCTTGAAGGTGCATGATGGCCATGGATTGGGCCTTGAGCATGATTTAAGCCTAGGTGTTGCCCAAGCTATAAGCCTTGTTGGGATCACATCATCAAGGGTGCAAAGTTTTAGTGGGAGCTCTTCTTGGTATAGTGATCACATGTTCCAATATTAATAGACACAAAAATTGTTTAATTGATTTAGTTACATTTTTTTATGGCTCACGTAGCATGTTGTATTTTAAGTTTGGAAAATTACCTCTTGACAAAAGAACTTTTGACAAATTTAACAAAGTTTCTAAAAATAGAATTAAAACATATTAAATTTTTATTTTTTAATTAAAATAAAATAATAATTTTTTTTACCTGAATAGGAACCTTTGTCAAAAACTTTGTTAACCTATCATTACTCTTTAAGTTTACGGTGCACATGATATCGGATTCAATCGTGTAGCCTAGTGGTTGGTGGTATGAAGTTGGTGTAGGCAGGGCTTGTATTTTCTTTACATTTTTCTCTTTCTTCCTCTCCTTGGGTCATCATGTATGCGGATTCTTTTACCCACATAGCATGGCTTCCCTTTATTTTCACTCACATAACACACTACACACAAATTTTAAACAAATAGCATACTTTGTGTTTAACTTTGGAAATTCGGTACCAGGGACCCGAATTCCAGACAACCATGTTGCATTTTTTTTACTTCCCAATCAGAATTCGGTCTCTAAGGACTCGAATTCGGAATTGGTTTTTTTTAAATGAATTAGAATTAGAATTTTTGAAATTCTTTTAAAATATAGTTTTAGGTGTTATTGTTTTGTTTCTATTTTTTCAAAACATGTTGAATTAGAGGTTAAAAATATTTTAAAAATAAATTTAGTATGATGCTTTTAGTTATTTTAGCTGTTATTTGGAAAAATAAAAAAATAAATGTTATTTTATTTTCTTTTTGAATTTGTTGAGTTAAAAATAGATTTAGTATTGCATGGTAAGTTATTTTAGGTGTAATTTGGAAATATAAAAGTCAATTTAATTTAAAATTTTCATAATTTGTGTAGTATTAATTATTTTTAATAGATGTTTATAAATATTGAAATTATAGTTTTCTTTTAATTTTGGATAATTTTTAAAAATTGTATATTATAAATAATGCAAATTTGTAAAAAATAATTTAAAAATGAAGGAAATAACTAAAATAATTTAAAACCATTTCATAATTGTATTTTAAATAATTTTGTTATTTGTTTTTTGTTTATGTAAAATAAGTAACAATAAAAGATAATAACAAAAGATGTACGGTTGAATTGAATCAAGTATAAATTTATTGAACACAATTAAAAGTGCAGCATAAAGTAAGTGGTTCGATGTGGATTATCTAAGTGCAAGGTTGTTTGGACAATGATTTCTTCTGTGTCCTTTACTTCTACAATAGGAACACTTTCTTGATTGTCTTCCTCCCCTAATGTCCATCTCAGTCCTAATTGTACTTGATTTAGGACAACCCATCTCGCTCCTTTTTTGTGCAGGATGAGGCCAAACCTATGGCCCTTGGTATGGTGGCCAATGTTCTTCATGTCTTAACTCGCAAAACAAATTGTCATATACTTTCATGACAACATCTAGCGTATAATGGGGACTTATGAACATACTGAAGTCGTGATAAGCATGCTTGCAAGCTGCAATAACATGTGAACTTGGTAGATGAATTTTTTGAAAATTTCCACAATTGCACCACCTTTCATTTAATATGACTACAAATTTTCCTGCAGGACATACTTCTCTGGGATTCACCATCTCCTTCACTCTGAATCTTGTGGTATTTCTATCAAATTCATTTACCTGGTGTGTGTTTGACTTGGAGTTTGCATCTTGTAGGAAGTTGGTGACATATTCAGAGTACACATGACCAACACTCACCATTGTAGTTATTTACCTACCTCTTTTTGTGAAGTATGTGTTGCACCTATTGTTTGTGGCTAATACTATGGAAGAAATTGACAAATTCCTTGTCTTCTTCAAGATAGAATTTATTGCTTCAACCAGATTTGTTGTTATGTGACCCCATCTTCTTCCTTGGTCAAATGCAAGACACTACTGCTCCCTTGGAATTTCGTCTTTCCAAGCTGCTACTTTTGGGTTGTCTTCTCTAATGATGTTGTAGTAGTAATTGTAGCGTGGCTCCGTCAATGCATACGCTACAAATATAATTATAAGAACAAATTATTTTCTAAAAGTGGGGGTGAATAATTAACAGCCAAAAAAATGAAAAAGATATATTTTTACATGTAATAACTTACCCATGTTGACGAGGTCCTTTTTTTAGAGTTGTATTCTTAAATCTTTTTGTAAAATTTTTTGCAATGTGTCAAATACAAAACACCTACACGCAGTCCCCTTCAGTCCAGCTACTATTAGGTCTGTTGAATGCTGGACTGATTGAGTTGTAGCGGTCTAAAATTAATCATAAATTTATTGAGGCGTAACGTGCCTCCTTAGATTTTTACAGAAAAAAATCAAGTTTCAACCGTTTCACCCTCTACTATAGCAAATGCAATGGGGAAATGTTATTTCTGCCATCTTGTGCAACAACTACTAGAAGAGTGCCCCTATACCTTCCGTAAAGGAAGGTTCCATCCACTTGCACTATTGGTTTGCAAAATGGAAAGCCATCAATGCATGGTTTGAATTTCTAGAACTCTCTTCGAAAGTGTTGTTGGTTTTGTAGGACCTCCTCCCCATTTGTAATTGGACTAGTTTTCAACTTGTATACAAATCCGAGGAAAATAAGTTTGCATGGCTTGTAGTAGGAACAATAATCGGTTGTAAGACTATTCCCTATTTCCGTACACATTTTCAATTACTTGCTATTTCGCCAACCATGCCTTTCTATAGGTTGTGTTATACCCTATAAAGGTCTGGATGGAAGAAATTATTGGTTCAATTGGTATGGATGGGTCTGACTCCACCATTTGTCTTACATGTTGAGATATTATTCTTGAGCCCAAGTGCCTGTGGTCTTGCGTTATGAGTTGTGTGGCACATGTGTGCACACCTCTAACCTTTCTGATTTCCCACACTTGGTCCCTTATACGTAATATTGCCTCACATTTCCAAGGACACACCTGTTGTACACATTGCACGCTCAACCTTGTTGTGTTTTAGCGTATGGTTTTGTAGGTGCAATGGTTTGTAATGTGGTACTTGTTTAAAGCATATAGAAGTTGTTCCTTTGTTTGAAACTTCATTCCTTGGGTCAGGGTACCAACATCATGCTCAAAGTTGTCACGCAATATTCTGTGGTGGTCATATGAGTTTGGGAATTCCTAGTGTGGGGTCAGGTTGTATTCTTCATATAATTCGAAGTGTTATGGTGGGTTATAGGAGACATGTGTATGAGGTTGTTGTTGTTGTAAGGGGTGGACATCTAAGTTTTGGTCATGGTCATCAGGTTGATCAAATAGTGTTTTATCCTCATCCTCACTAAACGGGTCTAAGGACGCTGTAGGTAGACTTAGATTTTCAACTTCTACATTAGTTGTAGGAGAGAATGTTTGGGTGTTATGATATACGAGTGATTGAAAAATATTTGAGGTAGACAGACTGGTTAGTAGTTCGGTATATGATAACATATCATGCCCCCATTCCCCTAGATAGGTAGTGTTAAGGTCAAATGCTTCTTGTGTGGCTTGGGTGTTTGGTTGTGGATCATGTGCATGAAAATGTGTTAAATAATTTGGTTATGAAGGTATGGTACCTGAGTTATAGGTGGTGCAAAGTTCAATAGAAGTACCAGTTGGGGTGGCTTGTATAATGTCGAAAGTCCCATCCAAGTCGCCATCATCTTGAATTTGAGTGGTTGTGTACGTGACATGTTGACCACACACTTGAGTAAGAAACTTGAGGTGTATCAATGGAACTCAATCCTTTCCATCTTTGTTTGCCTTGTCCATTATTATGTGAATAAGTTTGGACAACCCAAAACCTCTATGGATGCGGATCATGATTGTCTTGACAGATGCAAAGGAGACACGAGTTTGAGAGTCACTGGCAATTTCTCCATCGTTGTACACGCAAACAAATATTGTTTCTTCCATTTGGGCTTGTAGTTGAACATAACTTTCGAATTGAGTTTTCAGAGTAAGGAGAAATTTCAAAATTGAATTTGTGAGTTTGGAATGTGATGGTAAAGGTGGTTTTTTATAATATGCCCATGTGAGTGGCACAACCTCTAATGTACCCATGTGACTTGCACGACTTATTATGTACCCATGTCATTGACACGACCTCTTATGTACCCATTTGAATGACAAGATCTCTTATGAACCCATGTGACTTGACTACATTTTAGGTGATCATGTTAGTACAGGTACATGTTAGGTTTTCATGTTAGATGAATAAAATCTTACATGTCTATGTATCTCGAAATGAACATTACCATTTAACCACCCCCCGTTAAACAAATTAAATTGCATTCAAATTAAAATATGCATACACATCGATGAAGCAGAAGTTCATAAATAAAAATACATACTTTAAAGAAGAAAATATAAACCTCAATCTAAGTTGAGGGACATGTTGAAATTATTGGAAAATTCAAAATAAACATCATCAGGGGTTGTGTTCAAATGCCTTGTTGTAATAAATGTCATTATATCAACTGGAAGATGACATGCTCTTGTCATTCCCATATAAAAAATGGATTCAACGTCGTCATCCCCACACATCATACAAGATCGTTAATGTGTAATGTCGCAGCATATGAAGATTGGTAACCTATAACGTAAGTCTACTTTGTATTTGTGTAACTTCGAACCATTGAAGTGGTTCAGGATTGCCTGCTTAAGTTGGGACAAACTCATAGTATTTGTTATGGTCATCCATGCCGTGTTCGAGGTAATGTATTTATCGGAATAGTAATCTTCAACATAGATGTTGCCATTCAAGTACACCAACATAGTGAATGTTGTAGATGTTATGGGAGTAAGAGTGATATGTCACTGACTTGATTAGATTGATCAAGCAATTATTGAAGGCCATTATTTATAGGCTGAATGACTCAGCGTGGGATACATCAATGACAATGTTTGTTTGTTTAAGTTAAGGGTTCATATTCAAAGGTTAATAAGTGAACGCACAAGATTTAGATCCACTTTGCAAAAGAATCCATAATCTTTTCTTAGTGGTCTGTGCTTTAGTCATTGTGATTTTGACTACCAACTTCAATTATGTGCCATGTGATATGTTAGGTTAAAATTAAAGGCACCACTACCCCTTACACTAGCAGGCTTTAGTCATTGTCATTGTGTCTAGCAGCTTTAATTATGTGGCATGTGATATGTTAGGTTCAAATTAAAGGCACCACTTCCCATTACTAGCAGACTTTAGTCATTGTCATTATGTCTAGAAACTTTAATTATGTGGCATGTGATATGTTAGGTTCAAATTAAAGGCACCACTGCCCATGACTAGTAGGCTTCAGTCATTGTCATTTATGTCTAGTAGCTTTAATTATGTGGCATGTGATATATTAGGTTTAAATTAAAGGCACCACTACCCACTAAACCTTAGTTCTTGATGTGTTTAGGGAAGTTTAAATAAGTTGTTTACTTTAATTTATGATTATTAGTAAATTTCCATCAATGAGTTAAGTGTGTGCAATGTAAATAAATTGTTATGTCGGCACTTTATCTGCACCTGAATAATTTTTGTAGTCTCTGAAACTTATGCCATTGGCTTGACTGCATGAAATACTATGGAATTAAGTTCATATATGATTTGTATGAAATCATTAAGACAACAAATAAAATCCAAAAAGTCATGATCTTGACTTCATTTTTCAGCCTTTTTTACTACTAAGTACATGTTTTGTGGGCAATTTATATGCACCTAAATAATTTTTTTTAGTCTTCGAAACTTATGCCATTGGCTTTATTGCATGAAATACTATAGAATTGAGTTTATATAACATTTTTATCAAATCAATAAGACAACAAATAAAATCTCAAAAGTCATGATCTTGACTTCATTTTTCAGCCTTTTAAACTACTAAGTACTTGTTTTGTGGGCACTTTATCTGAACTTGAATATTTTTTTTTTTTGTATTCGAAACTTATGTCATTGGATTTATTGCATGAAATACTATAGAATTGAGTTTATATATGATTTCTATGAAATCATTAAGACAACAAATAAAAGCCAAAAAGCTCAAATCTTGACTTCATTTTTCTGCCTTTTTTTTACCACTAAGTACTTGTTTTGTGGCCAAAAACTCCATTGCAACTCCCCACTTATTTGCATATTGCTCCCCACATGTTCGTTACTATGGACTCCAATGAAGTATTTTTTTGTTGATAATGATGCAATGTAATCTTTTATCCATATTGTCAACATAAAACATCTTGACTATAAGTTACAAAAGTGTCCACAATTTCTACAAAAAATCCAACAAAACTTCCCACGTATTTCCACATGGCTCCCAACATATGAGTCAGTGGTGGTGCCATATATTTTTCGTTAAGACTAATACCAATTGACTTTATTTTTGTTCATAAAGACCCCTATTACATTTTTTAGTCCATATTGGGTACAAAGAACATGAACATTCATAATTTGCAAATTGTGGACAACGTGTACAAAAACCTTAACCCAACTCTCCACTTATTTGGACATTGGTCTCCAAATTAGTATGGGTGTTGTTGTTTTTTTTTTTTTTGTGAAGACTATTTCCAAAAACTATTTTGTTGCACTGTTTAGTCACCATCATACAAGCTTTAGTCACCATCGATCTGAAAAGATCTTTGCACATGAATGACTACCCAAACTGCCGGTAGACAGATTCACATTAATCACCCCTAACATGACAATGCACCAACCTTAATCTAAAGGATGTCATTTGTTTCAATAATCCAACGGCTAACATTTCCCTAATTAAGTCTTGTATCGTCTATAAATGTTAAAAGTTGTTGTTTTAAATTGTTGGTATTGACACAAACCTAGATAGAAATAAACAAAATGTTGCCATGGAGACAACAAGAGCACATGGTTGCAACATTGCTTCTCGAGTATGTGAACTTCATTTATTATTAACACATCTAATTTTTTTGTATAATCACATGTGTTACTTGGTTTTTGTAGAATGCGGAAGGGTGCATTGTGTCATCTTACTGTCACTCCATGCCTGAACCACATCCAAGTATTGTGCATGTACTACAAGATGCAGGGTTTGGCGGTGTCGCTAAATTGAGACATCTAAAGGTTGACCATGGTTTAGTGACTGCCTTGGTAGAAAGGTTGAGGCTTAAAACACACACATTTCATTTGCCGACTAGAGAATGCACCATAAGCTTGCAAGATGTGTCACTCCATTTGGGGCTTTGTGTAAATGGACCCCCTATCATTGGTCCAACTATGTTGGATTCGGACGAGCTGTGTGATACCTTGTTAGGTATAATACCGGTTAAGGGGAAATCCATTGTCGGTTCTATGATCGAACTAAAATGGTTAAGGGACAATTTGATGCCTATAGATGAAAATTCTAATATTGAGGTCATTCATGCACATGCCAGAGCTTATATATTAGGACTTATTAGAGGGGTATTAATGCCTAGTAAGATTGGGAATAAAGTACATTTAATGTACTTGAACTATTTGACTAATCTTCGAAGAACCAGGAGATATAGTTGGAGTTCAACGTGTTTGGCTGTGTTATATAGGGAGATGTGCAGAAAACCATTTTTACTTATTGTACTATAACACTCCACAACTTTCAAACTAAGGAACCACAACCATATATAAAACTAACTTCCTTCAGCTGGATAGCATGCCAAGGAAGATACTTAATTTCACCATTGTACAAGCTGCAGGATATTTCAAATATATGGCCTCATTTGCACCCTGTCATTATGACAAGACTTGTGAACTTTATTGGGTTGTGCTAAGGCTGATTTATTATTTCACCCCTGTAAAAGTTGACAGATACATCAATTGGGATAACGTGCCAAGGAAGATATTTAATTTCACCACTACAAAAGGTGATGCATATTTTGAATACATGGCCTCACATGCACCTAGAAATTACAACAAGACTTGTCAATGATATTGGGATAGTGTGCCAATAAATATACATAATTTGACCACTTGAAAAGGTGACAAATATGTGAACACATGGTCATACACAGTGCAATCATTAATGATATGACATGCAAGCTGAAACTATGACAAGATGTATCAGCTTTATTGGGATACCGTGCCAAGCTTTTTACTAGCTTGAATTATCAAAGGTAAGTAGTCTTACAATGCATGCTCAGATTCACAGTATATAATAATGGAATAAGATGCACTCTGCCACTATGAAAAGATGTATCACCTTTATTAGGATATCAAGTCCTATACATCTAATTTAAAAATATCTATTAGGATATTTAAAAAAAAGAAATTCTTACTTTATATTTAAAATTAATAGCTACTATTTTATTTCACCAAATAACAATAAATTTTACATTAGTTATTTGTTTGAAAAAATAAACACTTTATGAATAAAATTCTTATAAAGAAATCAAAGTAAAAAAATATAAAAAAAATAAATTTATACTTCCACATTTTTTTTAATTTTAAATATTAGATAAACAGAAAAAAAAATAGTACAACACCACCTCAAACATTATACTTTAATTGTTTTTACTTTAGTTACCTCTATTATAATTTATAATTTTTTTTTCCAAAATCACTATTATAAAAAAAATTAATCAACAAAGTAAAAAATAAAGAAATTAAATTTACTTTTATATTTTCAAATTATACCTAAAATAACTTAATGCACAATACTATATCTATTTTTAACTCAACAAATTCAAAAAGAAAATAAAATAACATTTATTTTTTTTATTTTTTCAAATAACACCTAAAATAACTAAAAAGACAATACTAAATCTATTTGTAAAAAAATAAATTTAACCTATAATTAAACATTTTTTTACAAAAATAAAAAAAAATAACTCTTAAATCTAATTTATTTTTAAATTTAAAAAACGAAAAGAAATTAAAAATCCAGTTCAGAACTCGGGTTCTTGGGAACCCAATTCTAACTAAGGAAAGAAAAAAAAATTGACAAAAACAAGGTTGGAATTCGGTCCTAGGATCCGAATTGACCGAATTTCCACTTGAAAACAAAAATTGTCACTAGTGCAAAAAGGTTATATTAAATCGGTTCTGAAGCGTGTATTAGATCGGTTTTGGAACCAATCTAATATTAACCGATGTAATATGTCGTCCACTTATTAGATCGGTTGTAAGAAACCGATCTAATATTTACATATTAAATTGGTTTCAGATAACCGATCTAATGATGCCAACATAGAGAAACATCAGATAAGTTATATTAGATCGGTTAACGACAAAACCGATCTAATATAACTAAGATCACTTGAAGAAACCGGCAATATTAGATCGGTTGTAACGTTAACCGATCTAATAAAGCACATATTAGATCGGTTAAGGTTACAACCAATATAATATTGCCAATTTTTTTTTTTAAAGTTCATTCCATATTTGCAGCTAACCAAAACCTGTTGCATTCAAAACCAGAATTAGACAACACAAGCAGTTTATACAGTATAGAATTAAACATCAATTCAAATCCAACAATGGATTTGACCAAAATATTTCCTAAGTCATAAACACATCTAATCATAAATGTTAGTTTTGAAATGGTGATTTTAGCTGAGAAGGGGAGGGGGGTTGAATTGGCTGTATAAAACTTTTTCGAAAGCTTAAACCTCTTTTCAATTGAATCTAATGGAGTGGAAAGTTAGGATGAAAATGCAGCAGACCAGTACACTTTCAGCCGATTAAAATATAAATTAGCAGACTAAATTGTTCTTAGAGCTATGAAACAGTGGATTAAAAAGACAAATCAGTTGGCTAAAATACTGGAGATTTATGCAGAATGCAGAATTCGCAAATTCAACTCAAATAACAATCTTTTACATACAAGACTTGTTCCAAACAGTATTTATAACAAGTATAAAGCCCAAGATTACACAAGAACGCTTTAAATCACACCAAAGGATAAATTGCTTGGTTTTCTTAAGTCTTTAAAAAGTTTCAAAGAGAGTTAGATGAGGGAAAGAGAAATACACAACTATTTTTATACTAGTTTGCTCAATCACAAAGCTATATCCAGTTTACCAGGACAACTTGAGCCTGGTTTCCACTACATTCAAAAGTTTTACAAATCACACACCAAGGTTACACTTTTGAACAACAAAGCTCATAAGATTTTTGACTCACACAAAAATCTAGACACACACCCTACAAGAATCACACTTACATACCTGAAATCACATCAAGCAAACCAACCAGAGGCACAAGAACATCCAAACCTGATGGTGGTTATCCCTAGCCAACCATACATGTGTTCTTCAAGCTACTCACAAGCCAAAATGCCTCCAAGATCAACCAAGATCTTCAAAAACGAGAGAGCTTTCCAGAGAAGAATGACAATATTGGAAATCTGAGTTTTTTGTACACATACCTTTGTACAATATTTTTCATGGTTGAGGGCATGGTCTTGTGCAATGAGCATAACCAAACTACAGTATTCTCCAATGGACAAATAATCACCAATTGCCAATGAGACCTAAACAAGAAATTTAATTAGTGATTTCAATTAGTTAATTAATAGGTTAAGTGTCTAAGTTGAACTTACGCATTAATATAAGGTGCTATATATATATTCCTTTCTTTGATTTCCCCATCCAGATTTGAATGTATGTCTGACATTCCATATGTTTATTTCCAGACTTTTGTATATGCTGAGTCTCAAGGAAACCATACACTTCAACATCCCCCCTTTTGGCAACATATTCATTTACATACCTGCATTTAAACCTTAAACTTTAGAGACATTGATTTCATTTATTCATATTATAACATAAAGTGTACTTACAGAATCCATAGTTGAATAACTGCAATGTTCAGCATCTGACTCCCTTGTATGATTTCATACACATGCTTATGTGAAAATATAGTGGTAGATCACTATTATCAACACCGAACATTGTTTTATCCCAAGGAATGACAAGTGGTGATTGAAAAAGATCTCCGACTACCCTACGAAGGTCATGAATTGGACTAAAATTTTGCTTGGGTTTGGGCTGGGAATGGGCCTTAGGGCTAAAAGCACATGCAACTAGGGACTTTTTCCCATTATGAACCTACGAAATAAAATAGAAAGTTTGTGTTAAATTATGAATTGTTTCGTTGATAAGAAAAATAAGATACCTTCTTCTTTGTTGCAACAACCTTAACTAATTGTTTAGGCCATGAGATGAATGTTCCTAGTGCCTCTCCCACTAGTTTTACCTCCTCTGTGGGCACTGGAATTGCACTTGTGGCATCTTTAATATCTTCAACTACCACTCTAGCCAAATCATCCGACATTTTCATAGTGTGCATGGTTGATCCCCCTGGATACAATCTCCCAATGGCAACTAAACGAGGAGGGACCTCTCCAACATACAACCTACACTTGTACGAGCGTTCTATCTCTATGACCTCCTCTTTATCGTCTTCTTGTTCCACATTATGTTGCTGAGACATGGACTCCCATCGTTGGTCAAATTCACGCCTTAATTCATCAACTACTTGTGCCTTTATCGTCTGAGTTAATTGTTCCATCATCTCAGGTGTGATAGGAGCTGTTTGTGTGGTGTTTTACTGCTGATAACTTCCAAAGTATTGTCTCACACCTACACCATAACCAACAGTATGTACACGACCAAGGTTCGCTTTAGTACCTAAAGTAGTGGTCAATATGTCTTGACGACCCTGGGGAACAAAACTTCCTTGTGTACTTTGCTCTACAAGAGAATCCTGTAAAAACAATGTTGAATTATGCTCTACAAGTCAATCATGTTACTCATACGACAAATTGAATAACTAGTTAAGGGAGAAAATGTTAATAACTTACAATTCTTTCAGCAATAACATGATTTCTTAGATGTCATTTTCCCTCCTAGTTTAGTACGAGCCAACTTCCATTTCTCATGCCGGCTAGCAGGGGATGGAGGATTTAGAGGTCCTTCATTTGAATCTGTTGAGTCCATTTGTTGTTTTAGCTTTTCTTCCATTATTCTCTGCTCCAACAAATCATATCCTCCACGAGAAAGCATGTGTGGTGTTTCATTTTTTCTTTGTATAGCTTGTGCTTTCTTTCTCTTTTCATATTAAAGTAGTAATATATATAAATGGTTAATCAGATTACATATAATTAATATTTAAACGATAATATATAGAGAGAAATATACCTCCCAAGAGGGATCCAGTCGACTTTGAACAAATGCTTCCAATGTTTGCTCGTCTATGCCATACATCTAACAAGGATGCTTTTCTTTGTATTTCCCAAATACATAGAAGCTTGATAACATCGTCTTGAATGCTCTCCATTTTGTAGCTACTGACGACATTATCCTCTTCTGTATGAAATCAAAAGTGTCGAATTCATAGTTTTCCTATTCATAGTTAGTAAATATTCATAAGTTGATAATAGAAATAAGTAGTAAATATTCATAAGTTTGTATCCTGGCAAATCATGTTTGTATCAACTTCTGACACATGATCCCAATCTGGTTCCAAATGGATTGTTCGTTCTAACACTCCCAAATAGCTAGAAAAATTATTACGGGTTGGCCCATATGTCTGGTTGTTTGAGGGTTTATGTCCACATGTGTCTTAGCCTTAATCAATTGGTTTAGAGCTTGCTTTTGTAGACACGTAGCTGCTCTAGTCTTCTTCTTGGATGAACCTTCCATGAAACCTGTAAAAATTAAAACATGTTAGATAATTAATGATTTAAAACTAAATGAATAATAAAAAAAATAACATGAAATTTCACCTATAATGGAAGTTTGAGAATGTTCTCCCATATACCTTCATTATGATCATTATGCATAACATTTACTTCATCATTATGAACATCCTCAATCAAAGGAGGTATTCGCCTTAAGATTGAAGGACTATCTATAAGATTGAGACTTAAGTGATCACGATCATGAGTATCTGAGTGCATCCTTTCTTTAAGAACAATTGACCACCTCTCTTTTCAAGGATCTTTAACATAAAACACTTGTTTTGCTTGGTATGCCATGTTAAAAGGGTCTACCATATAAGCCACCTTATTAAGATCAACCAAAGTTAATCCCAATTCATCAACATGCACTCTTGTATTGTTATTAACCCATTTGCACTTAAATACAGGCACTCTGAATTTGACATAATCAACCTCCCACATCTCTTGAATGACCCCAAAGTAACTTATAAAAACCATAATATGATTATTATCTTTTGAACTAGCAAAGTGCACAGATTCTGCTTCGAGGGTCACACCGCTATTTTACATAGTACTTTTGTCATCTTCCTCCTTTGAATAAAAAGAGAACATGTTAATGTCATATGTTGTCCATGTTATAACATCAAAGTTAGGTCCTCGTGCTAACCACTTAAATTCCTCAATCTCAAAATCTAACTCCACAATTTTTTTCTCTAAACCACTTCAGAAATGTCCTATTATGTTCAATCAACAACCATTTTTCATTTGCCCAAGGATTTAAAGATTTCACCAATTTTTTGTGTTCCTCTATGTAAGGAATAACGACATCAGTGTTATTCAATACGTACAAATGAGCATGGAGAACCTCACATTGATCTTTTCGAACCACCCTTACACCACATGTGTCTTTACCTTCATTCCTTCCTTCATGTCTAGACTGTGGAATGCCAACAACCTCTGTTTCTAACATATAATCTGTACAAAACTTAATTGCTTCCTCAGCTATATATCTCTCAATAATTGATGCTTTTGGACGATATTGATTTTTCACAAACCCCTTCAATATTTTCATATATCTCTTAACTAGGTACATCGATCTTAAAAACACTGGTCCACATATTCTAATTTTCATTGCTAAATGAACTATTAAATGGACCATGATGTCAAAAATTGAAGGAGGAAAATACATCTCCAATTGACACAAGATAACAATAGCTTCATTTTCCAAGTCATCCAATATGGTGGGCTCAATTACTTTCTGACAAATACTATTAAAAAGCATGCAAAGTCGAGTGATAACATGTCTAACAATTTTAGGTAAGATGCCACGAATAGCCATTGGGAGAAGTTGTTGGATGAGAACATGACAATCATGAGATTTTAAACCAACAAGTTTCAAATCTTCCATTGACACAGGACTTCCAATATTTGAAGATTGTCCTAATGGTACTTTCATTCCATGTAGACTATCACAAAAGCTTCTTTTCTCAAGTCTAGACAGAGTATGACAAGAAGGAGGTAAATATGTTCGTTTACTGTGCGCTTCTAGTTGTAACTCCAAACGAAGACCCATCTCAACTAGATATTTACGAGAATTAATATTGTCATTTGTTTTCCCTTTGATGTTTAGCAATGTTCCAATTATACTATCACAAACATTCTTCTCCACATGCATGACATCTATGCAATGCCTGAAATCTAATTTGGCCCAATATGGGAGATCAAAGAATATTGATTTTTTTCTTTCCAAATTCTTATGCCAACAACTTTCTTTTGTCTTTTCCTAAAAATGGCATTTACTTGAAACACACGATCGTAAACTTGTTCTCGAGTTAAAGGTGGCGGTTGGATTTTTTCCTCCTGACATCCATTGAAAGCCTTTTTCAATCGACGATATGGGTGATTACGTCTCAAAAATCTTCGATTGCCAATGTAACAAGTCTTCCTCCCATGTTTTAGTTGATGATAACTTGTGTTTTCTTCGTATATTGGACAACCAAAATGTCCTTTCACACTATAACCGCTCAAATTTCCATAAGCTGGAAAGTCATTAATGGTGCAAAATAATAAGGCTCGCAAATTAAAATTCATTTTTCCATATGCATCAAAAACCTCAACTCCTTTATCCCATAATAATCTCAAATCCTCTATCAACGGAGTTAGATAAACATCAATATCATTTCCAGGTTGCTTTGGTCCAAATATTATCATAGATAACATCATGTATTTTCTCTTCATAACCAACCAATAAGGCAAGTTATAAATGATCATCAAAACTCGCCATGAACTATGCTTGCTACTTAAATTACCATAAGGGTTCATGCCATCAGTTGCAAGACCAAGCCTCAAATATCTTGGATCACTCCCAATTTGTGGGTATAGAGTATCTATTTTCTTCCATTGGGGTGAATCAGCTGCATGTCGTAAGAATCCATCACTTTTTCTTCCATTTGCATGCCACTAAAGGTTTTTAACATCATCAACATTGGCAAATAAACGCTTAAATCGAGGTATGATTGGAAGATAGCATAACACTACAAGAAATATGCTTATTATCTACGCTTAGAATTCGTAGATAATAGACAATTTTCGTAGGTAACTTGATGTTATCTACGAATTATCTACGAAACAGATTTCGTAGGTATTCAGCTGGTAGGTAACTTTATCTACGAAATATGTATTCGTAGATAATTTTATCTACGAAAATTATCTACGAAGCTAGTCGTAAGAAAAAACTTCAATTACCTATGAAAATTTTTGTATATAAATTATCTACGAAAATCTTTGTAGATAAGTTACCTACGAAAGTTTTCATAGATAACTTACATACGAATTTTTCGTATGTAACTTAAATATATATTAAAAAAAAATATTCTAGACTATATATAGAAACTAGTGCATTTATTAACATTTCATACTCTTTATCTTAGTGGAAGCGTATTTGTCTATAGAAATTATTGGAACCATATATAGAAATCAATGATGTAATTAAAACATATGGTGATTGGCTAAGTGGTAGAGCATTTGCATACTGTCAAATAGGTCTTGAGTTCGAACCCAATTCATCATTTTTTATTAGCAAATTAATTAAATATCCATAATTTGAAAAAAAAAAATCTAACAGCTAACTCTGTGCACATCTGATATGATAATCAAAGTAAAAGAGTTAAAAGACAAAAACAAAATACAAGTAGGTAGATAAAATAACATAAAAACAAGTAGGTAGAGTACAAAAACAAATGCAAATAACTAAATTAGATAAATAACATAATTGGAGTAAATACATGCAAACTTACCATTCACACACAAAACAATATCTCCATTGTCCCCTCTGTTTTAAATAGATTTCAAGACATACACACTATCTTATATTATACAAGTAGAGGCTATAGGTACAAAAGAAAAATGTTGAG
>Ga0099822_1003801_pt1 | contig 19483 bp, 9 predicted proteins | sample CowpeawhiteBW_FD_76839 | JGI IMG/M metagenome (GOLD analysis project Ga0099822, IMG submission 76839) | Root nodule microbial communities of legume samples collected from California USA - Cow pea white BW | ecosystem: Host-associated > Plants > Roots > Nodule | place: USA: California | collected...
ATGGTAAGAATAGACAATATTAAAGCATAAAATAATATAACAACATAAGCATGAGCTATAGACATCACAAAAAATTATTCAATGAGCATGAATTTTATTTATCCATAATTTCATTTATTGTTATCAATAGAAATAGAAACAATTATACACATCAATTTTTAGGTTTTGTTGAAACTGATTTAATTATAACCATAAGAAACACATTAGTTCACAAAATGTGGTTTGCAGTCTTCAACTTTATATTGTTTTTAATTTTAGAATTGAATACAAACTAGTAATCAAAAAATAGAAATAACAAAATAATTTTTTTCTCTAAGAATGTTAGAAAAAGATTACTCAAATAATACTAATAATAATAAAAATATAAAATGATATAATAATAATTATTAAATCAATAATAATGCTAAGACAATATATAAAACAATGAATATTAATAAGAGATCAACAATTATAATAACAATAACAAATAAAAATAAAAGGTAAGGAGTAGAAATATCCTGGGTTGAGGCACGCATAGCGCTATCCTTAGAGAGAAAATGCCCCTACTGCACATGGCTAAACAAATACACAATCATATGTGTTTCAAATCATATGCGTTTCTCTCCCAAGATACAACAATCCGTCAGATCGATCGAGTGCAGCGAAGGATCTCCAAACCTTATGAACATCATTGTCTTAAAGATAATATAGAGAAGAAAAAAAAGAATAACACTTTTAAGAAAGACTCTGGTGTTTGTTGTCTCTGTTGTTGTTGTATTCTTCCCCATGCACCTAGGTTGTATTTATAGGTAGCAAAATGAGACAAAGGAGTAAATAGTAATAAGAATATAGTCGTTAGCCATAAAAATCATTAACCCATAAATTAAAAGTCTATAAAAACTTTAGTAACAGTAAGTTTTTTTTAATTATTTATTTTTTTAAATTATATTAAAATATTTCTAACATGAACAAAATCTATACATGAAACAGTTTGACAAAAGGTCTCTCACAGAGCAATGAATTACAAATAAAATAGTATTTCAAAAGGAGCTCAACAGTGAGTCAAATCCAAGACGTGGTCAACCTACACAACAGCATCTCCATCCCAGGGTGATCGCCAATAGTTTTCACATCTACTCATACCAACATTTGGCGATTATTGCAAAAAGGAAAAACAATAAGGAAACAAACACAGAAAGAAAGAAGGGTAAGTTAGTGTATTTAAGACTTTATACGTAAATGTAGTTACATAAGTACATCACTCAAGAAACACATACATGGAGACAAGAAACATTAACTCACAAAGTTTTCACTCAATTAAACACCCAACCGACTCTTGACGCAATATCCGAATTATGCGCTTGATATAGAATTCTAAGGAAGTATTCACCTGCATTTGATTTTTAAACTCTGCAAAACCTAGTCGCAAGGGGTTATCACCCAATCAATCACAAGGTTAATCCCAATATGTCTCAGGCTCAAACACCTCTCAAGACTAGGATCTTCTGTCACTCTCACCACATAATCACTCTACTTTACGTGAGTGTGAGTGAATTAGAGTTTAGAATATCTTCCTTATCTAGACATCTCTTATGTCAAGGCATACACTAATCACACCATCACCAAGAATTTTCCTTGAAACTCTTTTACCGTTAACATTCCACATGGTATCTCAGAATAATTATCATCCCAAGCTAAAAACATCAAGTACAGGTCAAAAAATGTCACATCATTCATGCATAGCTTCATACATCATATTTTTAACATTAACTCAGTCAATCACAAGTTAAGTAAAGAATTAAAATTCAATAGCAATTCTCGCTTAAGCTATAGTGATCTCGCTTAATCTAAAATTTTTGGCTTAAGCTAAATCGACCTCGCTTAAGCTAAACTGATCTTGCTTAAGTTAAAATTTGAACAGAGAATAAAGAGAAATTCTGCTATTCTCACTTAAGCTAGAAATTCTCGCTTACGCTAGACTGATCTCGCTTAAGCTAAAAATTCTCGTTTAAGCTAAAATAGTAGATTTTTATTGGTTTCAGCATGTAAAAACCCAAAATCCCAAACAAAAAAAAAAACACAACCACGAACATCAAACCATCATTTTAAGCACGATTCGAAACTAAAAACATGCAAGACACTAAAAAAGGGTTTTAAAGCCCTTGCTTCCCTTACCTTAACATAGGCTAACCAAAGAACAAACCCCAAAAGAAGAGCACCACTGCACGGGTACAGCTTACGGAGCTAGAAAATAGGACCAAATGAGGCGAAAGTGAGACCAAGACAGAGAACAACATGGGAACAAAGCTTTGGAACAGTGAGAACCTAGGAAGCTCTGACATGGTGTCGAAGGCGCACCGAACACGGACACTTGCCGAAAGCGCACACGACGCGGTGTTGGACGCTTTTTTTTTGCCGGACACGGCCTTCTCTCTGGATGCGAAAAAGACACGTTTGTGGTGCTGCAAAAAGGTGGAACGGGTGGAACGTGGCCGCTGTTGCAGAGTTGCCACCGTGGATGCCGTTGCAGAATTGCCACTGTTTACGTTGCAGGCAAAATAAATTCACAAGGAAAAGAAGATAGAAGATAGGAAAGGAAAAGTTAGGTGAAAGAAAAAAATGAAAAGAAAACATAATCATATTCTGATTAATTTAATAATTTAGTTATTTTATATAATAAATTATTTTTAATTAGTATTTTGAAATGATTATATAATTAATATTTTTTACTTGGTACATGTCCTGTATTTCAAATAAATATAAATAAATTACTTTATATCAAAAATAAAAATTAAAGACAATGAAATTCTTCAGATTATGGAATATTAGAGGAGATGACTTCTCATTAGAAGACAACAGAATTTTTCAGATTGCTAGTCTATCTCTTGATGAATTAGAAGTATTTTTCTATCAAGATGAACAAACATGATTTACATATTTTTTTTTTTGTTTTTCTTTTGCTAGATTTTGTTTCTTTTATAATTATTTATCTTGATTTCTATTAGATCATAAAGTATAATTGGTAGATTGTTTTTTATATAAATATTAATTTTCATAAAGTATAGTCATGTCCGTGTCCGTCATTCTTTCAATTTAGACGTTTTCCTGTGTCCTTGTCGTGTTCGTGTCTGTGTCCGTGTCTGGGCTTCATAGGTGAGAACGGAAATGAAGCAGAGGTTAGAGGTTATAGGTGGACTTACGTAGAGACAAAGCGTTTAGCAAGCTTGTAGGAGAATGTAGTTCAAGTCCTGACATAACTTTTGTTTGAAAAAATTGAGAAAAGAAGAGAAGGTAAATGAGTTGTTCTTGAAAAATGAGACAGAATGGAAAATAAAAGGGTAGCTAGGGAACTCCTGGAGACAAGGGAGCTGGATATGGCCCCTTCTCATTAACGCTGAGCCCATATACTCAAAAACAAAATTGGGCTTTGCAAATTTTTTCCGTTGTTTTTCTTTTCTCTTTTACTTCATCTCGAACAATAATAGTATGATTGATTTGACATCTTTGCTAAAAGTTGAACAATCTAAAAAACTTTTTCATGTAATTATAAGTATATATTCTAAGTAGGAAATAAGTTGATGGTCTAATATTTATAAAGCTAAGAAGGAATTTCTTAACAATCTGATTCCCCTATTTCTATTTATAAAACCAACATCAAACAAATACATTTCTCGTTTTGATAAGTAGATTAAACACATCTATATAATTAATGATTATTTGGATAATATATGAAAAAATTCAATAAGAATGTTTATACCATGTAACTAAAAAGAAAAACAAAATATTATTATATGATATTATGTTTTCACTTATATCACGCACATAAAACATTTTATTATAATTAATTTATAAAAATTAATAAATTAATTAAAAACGTTATAAAAAAGAAGAAGCGGAACTAAACCATTTTTATTCAAAATGCTTTACCTAATTATTAGGAAAAATAAAGTCCAACTAGTAATTAACATGGGCAGTATTTCCTCCCTTTAAGTCAAAATCTATTGGAATTCCAACGATCCGCGTAAAATCTTTCTTGTAATCTCTCCAGACTTATCAAAAATCTCACTTTGATAATCCCACAACACTATAAATCCCAGAACTTTTAATACTTATCTTAAAATTATTTAATTTTATTCTAGGTTGGGCATATCAAGAAAAAAACAAAAGGTTAAATTATTCATCTGGTCTTAATTTTCGTAAGTAAATTTGAATTTGGTCCCTTGATTTTTAAAAGTGTTACTTAGGTCCCTAATTTTGATATTCTGTATCAATGAAGTCTCTTTCGTTTAAATGGGAGAAACGATGTTAAGAGCACAATAACGTGGAGATATGAAAGTGAACTGAACAATGAAGTGGCACATTAAATGATGTACATGTGGAATTACAAATGCTATAATAAATCATTAATGACGAATAAAAGCCGTAATGCTTTATATTTAATATATAATAAAATGGAATTAGGGTTTGCAATACACTTCGTCGACCGGGGAATGAGGGGTTTGCAGAAGAATTGCGAGTTCCTGGAATCACATTGGTGGAAAGTTCGCGTTCGAACATCTGGAATCAGTGTTGGTAGTGGAATTGCGTTCTTGGTGGAATGTGTTTTCATTACCCCCTCCACCCATGTTACTCATCGTTGCAACATAACAGTTTTGTGATGAGTCCATGATTTTATACCTTCTGGTGTTATATCTGTTGTCAGTTATTTGGTAGGAATGCTTATATGTGGGTGGTTCAATTTTTGATTGAACTCAGAAGATCCCTTGCGAATTTATGGATTATTGTGGATTATGAAGCAACTGTTGATTGCATTTGCATATGTTCCAATTACATGCCTTAATTTTATAAGTCGTTCTGTTGATGATCCGGTGGTTGTTGGATATTTATTCCTCTGGCTAGCTGTTAACTTGTTTGTTTAATTATATTACTTTGGTGCTTTTAAAATGTCTGTCCTCTTCTCATTGACTGCATTTTAATGACAATGGCATTGCCTTATTTACCCTTTGTTCGTTTAGAGAGAAAAATGAAGGCAGAAAGAACATTTTGAAATATGGATTGAAGAGAAAACGAAAGTAAAGAATAATTTGAATTTTTGTTTCTAACAGTCAACTTTCTCCTTTTTTTTTCCGTTTCTATATTTATTTTTCTACTGAGCATAAGGGAATACATCATTGTCCGATTTTCCCCTCCTTTCTATTTCTCTTTTCCTCTCACCCATGAAAAGCATTAGTTTCATAGGAATTTAGCCGCACTCTGCTGTCAAACATTATTATTAGTTTTGCCAAGAATCTCTTAAGACACGATGCATGATCTGTGATTATTGATGAAAAATGTAGTATGAGTAATTGAACCCTATAAATTTCATATCCTAGGAGTAATGGATAGATGCTGTAACTTATCACCTAGACTAAACAACCGCCGAAATTTCTGGTTAATTGGGATATTCATGAGCCTAATTTTACAAGAAAAGCAGGTAGTAAGTGTTGGTTGTAGAACATGAATAAAATTGTTGCAAGGGTTGTAGAACATGTATAAGGCAGAAAGAACATTAATGATTTATTACGGCATTTGTAATTCCACATGTACATCATTTTCTTAGCCACTTCACTATTCAGTTCACTTTTATATCCTTACGTCACTATGTTTTTAACACTTTTAACACTGTTTCTCCCATTTAAATGAACGAGACTTCATTGATACAAATTATCAAAAATTATCAAAATTAACAACCTAAGTAACACTTTTAAAAATTTGAGAACCAAATTCAAATTTACTTACGAAAATTAGGACCGAGAACCAAATTCAAATTTACTTACGAAAATTAGGACCAAATGAATAATTTAACCAAAACAAAACTAAGACAACCAAACTTATTACAGGCAACAAAATAAAATCATGATGCGAACTCTAACTGAAATTATTTCATTATTGTAATGCGAAGCATTCGATAGGATCTCAATTAATCTCGTGTTTAAAGGGTTAACATTCACTTGTCTGATGAAACCATCTACAGTCGAATTTGCTAAAAATATCAAGAAATGCATCCTGGAATTCATCTTTTATGAGCTAAAGATAAGAAACAAAACATGCTATCCGACTCACTTTTTGCTTGGCTCCAAACTCATCTCTTGAAGATTCAACAACAGATCATCTGAATTCAAGAAAACTTTGTTTGCCGCGTTTGATATGGTATGTGCAATCTCTCTTGCAGCTTCTATCTTCCTCAGTGTGATAAATGCTGGATTGTTGGCAATAGCTTGTCCAATCAGTTGGGCACTTTTTGCTTCACCCTGTTCATTGAAGGTTCGTAACGAAGGTCAGGAAGAACTGAATACTTACGAAGCAAAAAGTGATCCAATAAGGACAACTGTCAACAGCATACTATATATACTAAATTTAAACTCACTTAAACTTAACAGGCAGATTTATGAACGGATCATTTGGTATCAAGAAGACCTAATCCGAATAATGGCAATATAGTTTACCCACAATATAACACATTTTCCATAATATACAGTAGGTCAATTTTCTCCTTGTGTATTTTTTTCCTTGGGGACTGGATTACAGGAGTTACCTTTCATTAGAAATATAAAAAATGAAGCAACTTCTTCTGAGCATCAAAAGAATAACTGTATCTAATCTAAGCATTAATAACTTGTCATCACCTGAGCTCTAATTACAGCACTCTTCTTGTCTTGCTCCGCTTTTTCCACAACAAATTTAGCCCTCTCAGCTTCTTGTGCAGCCACCTGCTTAGCTTCAATTGCAGCAGTAAACTCCTTGCCAAAAGTCAAAGCAGTAATTGACACATCATCAAGGACAATGTTGAAGTTAGCTGCTCTCTCCGTCAGAATTTTCCGGATCTCCCGACTAACAACCTACAAAGATTAAGGTCGGTTTGAATATTAAAGTTTAAACACACTCTCCATGTGCTATAACTAAATATGTCAACTCGAATGAGAAAACATTAAGTGAAAAATGAAGAAATTGGGAAGGACGTGACTAATGTTAACAAACCATCCTAAAATTTGATTTTAAAAACATACACATTCTGCTATTGAGTAATGATAAAATGGTTTCTTTTTAACATGTTTCAATAGACAAATCATTAACATGTATCCATTGCAAAAAAGAAATTCATATTTTTCCACCATGTCAGCAACTAGCAATCTATTAAAATATATATATCAGAGCTTTCGTGCATCATATGGACAAGGTTTGTGCCTTACCTCTCGCTGAGTAATTAGCTGGCTGGCATTGTATTGGGCAACCACAGCTTTCAAAGTTTCATGTATGATTGAAGGCAAAACCCTTTCATTAAAATTCTCGCCAAGGGTCCGATAAACTGTAGGTAATTGTTCAGGCAAAGGGCGAGTAAGAACTCGAAGTCCAATTTTCACCTGTATAACATGTATGTGCAATACAAGAAGAAAAGGTCAATATTGTATAGTTAAATATTTTAAAAACATAGTTATTGAAATTGGTTTCTGGAAAATCATTAGCTATAAAGTGTTAAGTGAAACATCCAACATCCTATCATTCACAGGGGATCTAAAAAGGGGAGTAGACCAGGACAGTAGGAAAAAGGACATTATGTACATAATGATGAAAAGTGTATCACCACAGATACCTTCACCCATCGGAAACAAAGGCTAAGCCTGAAAAGGAAAATTGGGGACTAGTGTATGGGATACCAACAAAGCATTTGCATAAGGTATTTAGATTTGAAAGCCAATGCTCAAATGTCTAATATTTTTGAAATTCAGAAATAAATGATTTTAAACACCAAATGGGAAATTAAGAAAACCTACTTTGCATCATTTCAGATTAGAAAGCGCCTGTTAGGCTCTAAATCTACATGAAAATGAGATAGATGTTTATCATCCGTGTCTCACTTTACACAGATGACTCTCATTTGTGATGACCAAACTGTCCTTCATATTGGCTAAAATCCAGTATTCTATGATAATCAAATATATTTAGATTGACTGTCACTTCATCCAAAAAAGGATTTTATTTCTCAATTTGTTAATTCCAATGATCAATTGGTAAATGTCTTTACCAAATCATTATGGGTCCAAGAATTGATTATATACCAAACAAGTTTAGTGCATATGATTTATATGCTCCAGCTTGAAAGAAAGTGTTAGATGTATTTTAATATATGGCCTTGAGCCCATATCTGTGTAATGATATGGTACGCTACGTATTATGTGTTTGTGTAGTGATTCCATCACAGATAACTCTACCATTTCTCTCTAAGCCCCAATGCTAGGCCACTAGTTTAGAATGTATTCAACTAGATGAAATAAACAATATTCCAACATATCCATATTATTATCATTATTAAATCATATAAGTTGAACTTGGCATGGTAAAACTTCACATCCAGAAACTAATTTAATGCACCAAAAGAGAACCTTGTAACCAGCACCCATGCAAAACCTATTGCTTCCCCAATCTAATATTGAAGTACAATTTGGCGTCCAAATTCCTATATAAAGTAACATGTCTAGAAAAGTAAAATAAACAAATATGAATGTACTTTTTATAACATGATAATAGTCGTTTCATGTTTGTGGCAATCATGTCAACGGTTAAACATAGTTGAACAAATCTCAGATGACAATATTACTAATACAATACGATCCAGCTACAATAATGTATTTAACAGGACACGATAATGTCCATACATGAAAACCTCCATCAAAAAAAGGAATTAAGGGTCAAAAGTCAGAAAGATGCTTAAATGAATTTCATTCACAAGAACATAATCTGAAATAGATCAGACTTCTTTATGTGATACAAAAACCACAACTCTGTAACAACACACAAATCTTAGCAAAACGTATTTACCATCTGTAGATCACGACTCCCAGATGTACTCTCAACTAGATGGGGTCGAGCACGGACATCATAGATGACTGGCCTCTCAAACCAGGGAATTACAAAATGAGTCCCTTCAGGATAGACCTGCATATTAACCAACAAACCAATTTCATGACCAACACCAAAACTTAACTTAAAAATTGCCAACACTTCAAATGAGATGGTAGATTACTCTTTTGAATAACATCAACCACAACAGCTGGAATGCAACAATCATATTCAGGCAACAAACTAACTATCACGAAGCACTAAAATGCAGTAAATAGCAAACCGTGACAATTTTCGAGTTCATTTTATACAATACGGGGAAAACAGTAACCTCGTCTTTGACACCAACTAGACGGTTGAAAACAATAGCTCGGTGCCCTCCTTCAACATTGTAGAGACTATTAGCAGCTGCATACAAACCAATTCCACCGATAACCCCAAGCTTCAGCAGCGCAGAGGCCGCGCCACCACTCGGAACATTTGGAATTTTCATGTTCTTCATATTCATCTTTTTACCTAATTCAACAGAAATGCAAATGCAAAGAACATCAAGAACAGTCGGGTATATCAGAGGAAAGAAGAGAGAACTGCTGGATCCAAATATCAATGAGCTTAAAAACAAGAAACGAAAGGGAAATGATTATCGAGAGAAAAAAATTAATCGAATTATATGAAAATTCTTAAAAATTGAGAGAAAAATAGAATTGAAAAATCAAGTTGATCGAGAAAGAACTCAAGCTAGATTGTGCAACTACACTCTCCCGGAGAAATGGAAAACAATATACCTTGAAATTCCGATGAACGCCGATGAGAGTGAAGGGTTTGCGGTAATCGTGGGGTTTATGTAGGGTTTGTGTGGAGGTTTTTAAACTTTTCCTACAAGAAAAGAATACCAAACGCAAACGGTTCTGACGACGCAAGTGAGAGATGGAACCAATTGGCTTGGGCTTATTGGGCTGCGGATCACATAAGCCCAAGGAACAAAAATAATACTTTTGCAACTAAGAGATATCCTTTGTTACCTTCAATATATTACAACAAATATTGATAATTACAATTATTCAAAATAATGAGTAAATTGTTAAAAATTAATATAAAAAGTTATAGGAAAATATATTGCCCAGACACATTATTATAATTTGTAATAAAATATTATTTAACTGATTTTTTAATCAAAACACATTCCTTGAAAGAGAAAGTTCTTGAAATGATAGAGACGTGTAATTGTAAGAAGGAAACATGTAGCGAAGGAAAAAAATTACGTAATTTTTTTTTTTTGTTTTTTGCTAGTTAGTCTTTTATATTATACAACTATTTATACTTAGCCCCAGACTTTCCACTTGTGGCAAGCAAAAACTAATTTAGCATGTGTTATTTATTTCCTTTAAAATCTATTCGTGCTATACATACATAATGGAGAGAATAATAAGCTAAGTAATAAAAATAGATGTTTGTTTATTTGCTCGTACATCAAGTGTAATTCAAAGCAATTCTTTAAAATAATAACTTTTTAACATGATTAAACCTTATTACTCATAATATATAGTATTTAGATATTGATGAAAGAAAAAAGGTTGGAATATTTATAAAAGAAAATGTTATTCTGAGAGTGGAGAAGTATAAAACAAGCATGAAATTTATGTAAGGAAAGAAAGAAACATTAAATACAAAGAATGAGGGTGAAACTCAATCAATCCCAACACAGTTTCTTTTGCCCGTAGAAGAGAAAAGAGACGGATTCAGAAAGAAAAGACGAAGAACACGACACATGCAGAGCGAAGTTTTCTCAAGAGAGAACTCCCATGCAGAATAACCCAACTCCAAGGATAACTCCAAATCCCACATTCCTCCCTGCCGCGCCATTATCATTCTGCGCGTCTCCGGAGGGAGAAGGAGCGCCACCGGCCTTCCCAACGCTCGGAGTTTCAGGGCTGCTTTTCGGAGACTTCGGAGACGGAGCCGCCGCGGGGGACTTCTCTCCGAAGAGCTCTGCCGGCAACAGCACCTTGTCCACCTGGTAAACCGCCAGAGGAAACTGCTGCCTGAGCGCGTTGTTGACCTGCGTTTCCACGACGCCGGTGGAGACGTTGACCTGGTTCCCTTGGCCGGTGAAGTTGAGCCCCCACGAGCCTTCACTGCCGGAGGCTTGAGTTCTGACGGGGTTGCTGACGGTCAAGAGATCAGAGAGAGAGTAGTACTTGGGAGTGACGTGGTAGAGAACGAGCTGCACTTTCTGCTCATCAGTGAGACCGTTGAGAGCCCCAGATTTGAGGTTCTGGAAAGCGTTGTCGGTGGGCGCGAAAAGAGTGAACCCTTGCGAGTTTGACTTGAGTTGACTCTGGATTTGGGTTAGTTGCTGCGACTCATTCAAAAGACGGATAAGGGTTGTGTATTGGCCACCCTTTTGGAGGATGGCAACGAGGTCCACCGCGCCGGAGGAAGGCGCCGGGGCTTGGGCTTGGGCTTGGGCCCGAAGAATCAAGCAGAATGAACTGAAGAGAATGAGAGTGAGAGAGGTGAACGCCATGTTGAGTAGATAGAGAGTGGGAAGAAAAGAGAAAAAGAAACTGTGTGGTGGTAGTGTGTGGAGAATGGAAGGGTTTTTATTTGGTTTTGGCGTTGGTGTGTGGTTGTTGAGACTTTGTTGGCATGAGCTGGCTCGTGGCTTGCAAATCGCGATAAGAAATGGCTTAGTTGACAAATGAGAACCAGAAAATGCACAAAAAGTTAAAGGGAAGGTAGTAGGACATGGAGAACGATGTATGAAGGGGACACCTTGTGAAGAATCGTCTCTTGTTAGGAAAGAGAAACAACATTAAAGAATGAAACCGAAATTGATTCACCGAGATTAATTTTTCAGGAAGAAGATCGAGTCAAACCTAATGTTTCCCATTGCAAAACTCAACGCAGTAGTTTAGAAGCTTAGCTCTGATTTCTTGGATCACGCATTCGGTGTTACCACTCTGTTTTTTTATTTAGACAGGGGAGACACGATTTTAATTTTATGTAGGACATGGAGAGACAGAGACGAACCAGAGAAGAGGAGAATGGTCTATTTGTTATGAAAAGGAAACGGCTGATGTCAAATTGTACAATAAGAAATGAAATTTAACGTGGCTGCAATTATGGGAATACGTGGTCAAGCATAAAGTAGCTTAAATGAATTGCAATTTGCAATTTTAGATAATGTCAAACCTAATTAATACAATCCCGAAAGGTTTGTTGTAAAAGGTAAAAACCTAATTTCAATATACAATACCATAAACCGAATTTCTTTCTTGTTACTTTCTTTTTCCACCTACCTTTGGTTTGGCGTGTTGATATTCACACACTCGTTGGTGGATGTAGCAGCGAAGAAAAGAAGGTAGAAAACATAAATTACAAAAACAAAATGGTTTATTTATGTATAAAAAGAATTGTTGATCGTGTAAATGGTGGAAATAATTGATGATGAAATGATTATGTGTGTATAATGGGCGTTGAAGAATATACATCGTATGGACAAGCAACAGTTGTAAAAGAGTGTTTGACAGGCTGGCATATTTAGACACAACACGTGGGACAACATTAAACACTAAATAATCAGTTTGAAGACATTATTATGGATGATTGAGTGAGTATCATTGTCAGAAATACAGTGATGAGAAATGTGATTAAGCTACGCAGTCACTTCAGCCACTTTATAATACGCCCATGTCCATCACTCTATGTTGTTTTCTTGTATCCCATAGTCAATATTCTACATCAATTCACATTTCAGTACCACCACAATTCATTCACATAATGAATATTGTCGCCAAATGTTGTATATTCTTCTTGTTGATGAAGAAGCATAAGCCCAACTCCGTCGGGAACTGTTTATACTGTTTTCTTTCTTATTAAGAATTGAGATAATTATTGATTTGCATTAGAAACGTAACTAATTAAGCATCATGGTTAGTTATATAAATATGGTGTTAATTGAATACTTTTATTTTATATTACAACATAGCTGGCTGTGGACCACGTTGGGAATTTTTTAGCAGCTTTTGGTATTAAATATGCTGAACTTTGGGTCTTGTACCATGGACTTAACTTATAGCTTGAAGAAGAACTTTGGAATAATAATTCCAGAATCTGATTTTGTCAGCTTCATTAACTAACATGTGTTCTTCTACTCACTACACTACTCATTTTGGTTAATTATAATCAAACGTAGAAGATGCATTTTCGTTTTTTTTTTTTTTCAAGCTTCATCTTATTTTATGTATTTTTAAATCGATAAATTAATTTTTCAATTTCTTTGAAGATATGTTAATTAAATTATTTTATTCTTGAAGTGACAAATTATAACATGTTAAGAGAAAAGTAAAATGTGAAGTTATCTCCATCATTAGAATAAGCAAAGCAAGAATTGCAAACTATGAAGCCCCAACACATTTTGGGGTCACGTTACTCCCCTTTAGATGCATTATGGATATGTATCGGATACACTCTTAAATATATCGTTTTTAGGTCATATCATTAACACAAAAATGATTTTTAATACTTTTTATTTTTAACTTTCACATTAGGGGAAAGTCCGACGTTACATAAGTGATATACAAGTGATGTTAAATTTATGTTTGTGTCACTTCAAACAAGAATTGTGCAGTATTTAATGTCTGTTAATCGACATCATTTAACATATATTAGTGCAGTAACAAACATTAAATATTGTTTTTTCTGTTTTAAATTTTGTTTGTAACAAATTAATCTCAAATTTTTAACTCTCACAAGTTGAAGTCTTACGTCTTACCCATTTGTAAAAAAAATATTTTTCATAATTTGCTAACATGTACACAAAGAAGTCTAACATAAAAAAATTGATAAAATTTCAACAACATTTAGTATTAATTTTTAAAGTACATGAAACGAAAGTGATTATTCATGACCTTAAGGTCTTGTCACCACCGCTAAAGAGAGTCTTAGAGCCTTGAAAACGCAGTAATGCACAAAATCCATCCAGCGAAAACGAAAAATAAAACCCCAACCAAGACAACAAAACAATTTACATTTGAGTTTAAATGAACTAAAACTTACCTCATTATTCATCACCGTCGTTGTCACAAGTTCACCTAGGAAGAGAAAGCCTGAAAGAACAATGAAGACAAATGAGACTCCCATTGTTTGTATTGAAATTTTAAAACAATTTCATGTCGGATGTCTTTGGAATAGACATCCAATAACGTCAGAGTATAGAAGGGTCGATTACAAATAACATTGAGGATAGAGAGGCCAACGTCAAACAAACATTAGATGTCAATAGAGGGGACAAACGTCATTTTCTTCGTTTTAATTACAAAATTGTTATCGGTCATTTTTTAACATTAAATTTTGTTGTATTATGTGTAACTAATGACGTTGAAACGTATAACTCTATTCTTGGACACACCAAAAGGACACGTTCATGTTTAGGAGAACTTTATAGATGACATAATCGTGGACATATGTCTCGTATGAAAACCACACACGAATGTATAATTTACATATACTATATAAATCTTTCAAGAATAACAAAGAAGAAATAAAAATTTTATAAAAAAAAAGAAAAAGAAATAAAAATGAATGAATTTCACTTGCAATTGCCTGTAGTGTTAGCAGCACAGTGAAAAAATAATAATAAGTTGCTTCCATCCAATTGTAGAGTTATAAAACAAAGAAAAGAAAGAAGAAGAAAGAGGAAAAGAGAAAAGAAAACTCTGGAAAAACCAAAAAAGCGACATAATGTTTTAATTTTAAATTTCAATACATAAACTAAAGTATAACATGGACACATGAATTTTATTTAAAAAATTTAAATGATTTTATTTAATGATAATAACTTTTTTTATTATATTAATAATTTAATATTTTATCGAATTCTGAAACTTTGTATTAAAAATAATTTTACATTTATTTTTATTTGAATTTAAAATTTTAATCATAATTTTTTCAAATTTAAATTTAAATATGATTTATTATATAATTATTAATATGTTGTGTGTGTTTTGTTTGAATCATATATTTTTATTTTACTTTATTTTATTTTTAAATTACAAACATAAAATTATAAATTTTATAATTTGAATATATTTTTTAAATGATAAATTAGGTAGTATTGTGCATAAAAATTATAAAAAGACAAATTAAAATTTTACTTAAAAAAATAAATCTTAAAATGTTTTTTACTGAAATTAAAAAATAAAACATAACATAGTATAATAATTTAATACTATTTTAAAAATATATAATATATTATTATAATTATTATTTAAGTTTCCATATGTTTTATTTTTTTATATCTAAATAAATTAGTTTTTATTAGATTAACTTATTTGATTTTTATATTTAAGTAACTTTTTTAAATGTTGTTTTATTTGTTATAGGAAATTAAGATGAATATATATAAGAAGATGAAACAAAATATTTGTACATTTATGTTTCACAGCTTAAAGAAAAAAACTCCTGGAAATAATATGATCAATTGCGGAATTGCGGTTTTGATGATTTTTTATTCCATGGATCTTACCTAAGAGCTTATTTGTTAAAAATTACATTAACGGTTAAAAAATTTTCAACGTGACATGTCAAAATTTGTTAAAATTAAAAAATTATACAATAAAACATCATTGAAACTAGAAAATTCAAAGAGAAAAAGAATTTATCATATGTATGTGTCAAAGGAAATCAAACAAATTGTTAACAAAAAAACTAATAGTTCTTTACGAGCTTCTTTCAATAGTTAAGGTATTTTTAATTGTGAAATTGAGAAGATATTTTATTCTTCATTAATGTGATTTCATTTAGCACGAAGCTCGTATCATAGGACTACATAATTTCATGTTATTGATACTTATAGTCTTGGTAATATCTCCTGCCAACATATAATAACTTCATAAGTCATTTGCTTTGAAAAGAAATAGGTAAAGTAAAATATCATTTTGCAATGTATAAAAAACTCGTGAAATAAAAAAGTGTGACAATTGTTAGTAATAGGTGGAGTGATTCTCAAATAAAACCACTCACAATTTTTTTTTGGCTATCATTAAGGGTGAACTAATGTTTTCTAATTAACCAGATATGGTAAGATAAAAGACAAGAATTTCATTAATAAACACATGAGAGATACAATTATGGAGGTTGGGCCAAAAAGTGGACTACAAATAAAAATTGATCATGGATGAGTATATATATTACTAAAGAATTATTTATTACATGCAGATTTTACTGTTAAAATATTTTTACAGAAAATATATTTTCATGCAAAATAATATTCGATAAATATTTATGCAGCATTTTCGTAAGAAAACAATATTGTTAAAATTACATGCGATTTTGCGATTTTTCTTGTGTAAAATTATTTGTCTAAAAAACTATTCTTAATACTTGCCATACTTACTTGCAAATTTTTCATTTATATAATTATGTCATTTTTTCTTACTAATAAAAGATCACAAAAAAATGTAAGATTTTTAAATGATTTTTTGCAAATTTTTTTATTGATATAAATTTGTAAATAAATATATAGATTTTTCTTTTGAAATATTTTTGCACACACATATTTTTGTTAATATTTTTTCAAAATAAAAAATTTCTTACAAAACATATTTTATAGATAATCATTGATATTAATTATGAAATTATCTAGATATAGGTTAGTTATTATTTTTCTTGCAAATAAAAAATCGTAAGAAATTTGAAATTTACATTTGTATACTTAGTCTCTCATCGCACATGTTAACTTTCATTGCCTTTTTCAAATTTCATATATTAAAATTTACATCGTCTCTTCTTCCAAAAAGTGACTTGGTCCCATTTCTTGTGAAGATTTCCTTTTATGCTACATCTCGCAGAGGTTGAAAACAATTACACAATAGAAATGATACCATTTACGCGTTAGTCTCTTTGGTTAACATGAAAAAACCTTGACTCCCAATTTCATAAGGTATGAAACCCTATTTTTTCATAAATCTGAATGTATATTGTTCAATGTGTTATTGTATCTTTTCTTTCTTAATGTAAGATCAATTTGTTTTTTGTTATTATTAGGTTCTTTAGTGTGAACCTTCAAGACGAACAATGAGGTTGCAAAGAAAGAGAACAACACAAATATGTTAGTATCCAATTGGAGAATGATGTGCATATTGTACGATTGGAGAAGGCATGTGCTTTGAAGAGAGAATTAGTGAACTACAAATTTGTTACGCAAGTGCCTTATGATTAAAACTAGCATGTAGTGTTGAGTGTGTCTCTTGGCGCAAATTATTTTGTCCATATTTTGAGAGTGATATTAAGTACACGTTTCATTTCATTTGTAATTGATGACTCATTGATTTTGAATGAAACCAAATTTATGGAGACTAATTAAGCTAGTGATCTAATAATGGTTAAGAAAGTTTTTATAATTAGAAATATATTGATTGTTATAAAATTCACTCCTTGTTTGAAAGAACACAGTAAAATATGGTTATTAATAAACATCAATTATATTAATGCCTAAATCAGTGAAGAATTAGAAATTTTCTTGACATCTAAATCAAACTCATATCTATTGCAATTTCACAATTGTTGATGATAGCATCTTTATGCTTTCCTATCTTCTTTGTCTATTTCCAATTCAGTACAGTGAAATTTTCTTTGCATAACGAAGATGTTTAACTTTTAATTTTCTCTAGTTTTTGTAATCATGAGAAATAAATGTTATAGAGTTTTCTTTATGAATGAATTTTGCAACAACATCCCTTGGCACCAACACAAGCTATCTACATATTCTGTTTCATCATTTGCATACCATTAAGTTCAATGTTATAAAACGTATTCTTAACAACTATACAACTTCTGCATAAATAATTTAAGAATTCAAATGAAATACTCAACAATATAAGAAATTTTTACATTTATCTAACTACAATTTGTCCTTTGTAATCAATTTATCAAATTTAATGACAACTATTTTAAAAGTATACCAGACTGAATGTGCAGTGCACTCAGGAAATAAACTAGAAGTTTAATGTTTTTGGAAAGATTTATTAAACATATCCTTAGAATAATGAAATTGTATAAGTAGTTCCTAAAATACTAGAAATCATGGTACAATGTTTGAGTAGTTAAAACCTTTTCAAACTTGTCTCTTAACAATCATAAATGTTATCAGTAAGTTAATGAATTCTCTCTATTTGAGGACTAATTATATGTGGTTAGCTTTTAAGGGTTAGGAAGAGTGATGATGATTGCCATAACATGAAAAAATGGTTTGTGGTAGGGGGAAGCTAGCTTTGATTGTATTTGAGTCTGTTGCGAAGATTGAGGTTTGATGATCCCATGGGACCGAACCAAATTACTCTAATGCAAGCAACAACAAAAAAATCCATAAAACTATACTTTATGTTGATTTCTTTATGTTGAAGTGAAATATACTTTTCTTCAAAATTATATGAGGTTATATTTGAATTGTTTAAAACATTTAACTATTTGAGCATCAAAGCATCTTAACCAGTATAACTAGACAATTTGTTTCTCTTTGGTAGCTTATAGTTGATGAGTTGTAAGAAAGAGCTAAAAAGAAAGAAAATAAAGAAATTAAGAAACGCCAATGCCTTGATGATGATTTTACTAATTTGTTATATATATTTAAGGTAAAGTAAGAAAAAGCTAAAGAGATGGAAACTAAGCGTGAAGATGAAAATTTGTCTTGGATTTTCATTTTGATGTTTTTTTATAATTCAAATAAAAAACATGTAAAAGTTGTTTCGTAAGAATGTGATTAGGAAAAAAAAAATTTAACGAAAAGGTTCAGATCTACAATGAAGATATTATAATCAAGGTTCATAATTTTTTTAATAATATAATATAAGTTGTTTTTAAATGAAAAACCTTTATGGATATTCAAATTTAAATTATAAAAATGGTTTAAAGGCACCTTTTCAGCTGCTTCCTTCTCCACTCCTCTAGAGACTTTCTTTCTTCTTCTTTGCGTCTTGTTGCTTTTTCTTTCTGCAACTGCGTCTTCTGTCATCTAGAAAGCTTCTTCCAAGTCACGAGTTTCTTTGTTTCCACTTACACTGCGTCTTCTCTTAAGAACTTCTAACTACTATTCTACGGTAAAAAAAAATGTTTCTTTCTTATGTTTTTCTTATCTGTTATTCTTGTGCATCATCATACTCTAATTTATAAACTAATTTATTCTAAAATGGGATATTGAAATATGCGAAAAGTTTTATTTTCTGATTTTTATTTTATTTTCTTTTAATCGGAGATATTGAAGATTTTCTTACTGATTTCCTTTATTTTTTAATTTTTTTATTCATCCTGATTTTGTGGCAAATACATATTGGATTCAGGGTGTCCAGTAAAGGAACGTGTCTTTTCTGTGTATCCAACAACTTGGTCGTTATTGGCCAACAGAAAGCTTCTGACACCGTGTCCAAGAGAAACTTATGTTAATAAAATATCTATTTATACTTTTAATTTTTTATTATTAAAATATTAGTTTAATTACGTTTTTTATCTCCATTTTGATTTCAATTTGCTCCTTTTTTTTTTCTGTTAAAAAGTCTCATATTTGTCTTTTTTTTTTTTTAATTTTGGTTAGACATCCGTCAGAGAAAATATCACGTGTTAGTTTTTG
>Ga0099822_1003805_pt1 | contig 19477 bp, 12 predicted proteins | sample CowpeawhiteBW_FD_76839 | JGI IMG/M metagenome (GOLD analysis project Ga0099822, IMG submission 76839) | Root nodule microbial communities of legume samples collected from California USA - Cow pea white BW | ecosystem: Host-associated > Plants > Roots > Nodule | place: USA: California | collected...
AGATAGAATATATATATATATATATATATATATATATATATATATATATATATATATATATATATATATATATATATATATATATATAATATGATATATTATAAATATAAATACACATTTACTTGTCAACAAGTATACTTTATCTTTAATAGAATTTATTTTCTCAAGCACGTTGTCCTCGTAGACATAAATGAGATATCTTGTTAGAACAATATAACTATGTCTGTTTAGATTTATTTAATTATCATTTTCAAAGAATATGGTTTTGAGTATAACTAATAAAAAAATGTCAATTATTTTTTTATTAAGTTTGGAGACATGTGTAAACATTTCTCCTTCTTAACAAAATTCATACTATATATATATATATATATATATATATATATATATATATATATATATATATATATATATTATTGCTTTTGGACATTGAGAAACTAGTGTATTTCTGATATGGGCTGTGAGGTACGTGATCGTGTTTCATGACAATCACTATTGGCACACAAACAAATGCATTCAACGTGTAAATTCTGTTCGATGATTGTTGACTAGTATTTTTGTAATTTTATTATAAATTTGTAAGGAGTACACTTTAATCTACTTCGATCCTTTAAAATTAATTTTAAATTAATTTTATCTTTGATATTAGATCTTCAACCCATCCAATAAATAAAAGGTTTTATTCAAATAGTTTTGGGTAATTCTAAAAATTATATTACAATTAGATTTTAAATTTAATTAATTTATGTGATAAAATTTACATTTTACTACTACAAATTTTTATATTATATATTGAATTTTTGTTACAAATTTGTTGAAAAATTTTGTAAAAAGGACTTTTATTGTCATTTTCTTTAAAAGTTTTAATTATCATGTCATGTGTACATAATTATTTTTTACAAAATTATAAAATTTATAAATATTTTTTACAACTTCTTTTTAAAAGTATTTTATACATAATATTTTATAAAAAATTTTATAACAATTTTTTGCAAAAAAATTTTCGTAACAAAATTTGTACCTATTTCTTACGAAAAAATTGTTAAAATAAAATTGGCATGTTAGTAATGTTTATTTATATAGTGTAAATTCGTTTTATTTTTATTGTCGTAGGATTTTGATAATAATTTTATAAAAGGTATGGAAAAAGTGAAATTTTGAAAGTAAATTTTATCTTGTGTAATTCTATACTAATATTTAAAAAAAAAAAAGAAGAGTGATAACACAGTTAAAATTTAAAAATATTTCCGAAAATTTTGAGGAATACATGAATGGGATAAAATTGAAGGTTTTTGGTTGTTCCCTGTTATGTAAATCCGAGTCATCCACCCCTTAATTGGCGATAGCAAAGGCAAAGGATGGCAATTAAAGAATACCGACAGTGACAATGACAAGAGGATGCCAGCAAAGGCATTATATGGAAGGCTAGCAAAGAAAATAGTGATCAAAGAGTGCTAGCTAGCAAAGACAATGATTGGAGGATGCTCGTCACAATTATAATCGATAAAACCAATAACCATGGATAGAAAAATGAAACCAACAACCATGATTACATAATTCTGCTGTCAACAACGTACATAACCAGCACTGGTAAAAGGTTGTTGACATAGTTTGTCAATAGCTTAGGAATATGCATGCATGCAACAATGAGCATGAATTAAGAAAATGAATTGTTGCACTTATGGACCAAATGTTTGAAATAATCTTGTTTCGATATATGAATATTAAGGGTAAATACGTCGAAAGTTTCTCACCAACTAGATATAAAGTCAATTTAAAATATATAAATATATATAAACTTCATTTTACAAATCAATTTTGTAAAATTGAATTAGGTTTAGAATCTACTTTTTGGTATCAAAATCAGGTTTAAAACCTATAATATAGCGAGATTTGTGAGATTTGTATTTGTTGAGTCTATCATTTGATTTGCTATCAGGTCATTATGGGACCACTTATTAATGTAGTCTTACGTTCGAACGGTATATATTTCAACTCAATTTAAAGGGTGTATGTTAGAAGTTTCACATCAACAAAAGATGAGACCAATTTAAAATATATGTGAGTGCAAATTTTATTTTACAAACCAATTTTGTAATATTAAGTTAGATTTAAATTTCGGTTCTTATCCTTAACGGAATCTAATTAGGCAATAAAGTACTTATGATATTTATGTAAAGCAAATGGTTCTCTTAATTGGAAAGGAACCGAAAATGCTATGAAAGTACAAAATTATGGAGTTGATTGATATAATCTGCTAACCAACTATACCAGGAGACATGTCACAACCAACCTCCAATAATGGGGACATTTAAACTCATTTTTTATGGCAGGGATTATCAGCAATAAGGTTGATGAGGTGCAACCGTGCAAGCATGGAGTTGAATAGAAACTTCATTGCCTTTTTCCTCGTGGCTTCGAATTACCAATGATGGTCTGCATTAGTCTTAAACCTTGAATTGTACTTGGTGTTTAAAGAGTTTCGGAGGTAATCAATGACCTTAAGTACTTAATTGGGTTTAATTAGTTGAATAGTATTTGCTTTTCTTTGGACACCTGAGTTTGATATCCATTTTTAAGGAGGTATCAATTGCATCTCAACTTTTAAATAAGTGTCTCAATTAAGTTCCTTTTCAGAAAATAATTATATTAACACAGTTAATAGATATATGTGGATATTAGATTGAAATCAAAATAATGACATTTGATAGTAACACTAACACGTGATAGTACTTTGTCACGAGAAAATACCTTGTCATGTGACACTGACAGTGTGTCACATGTCACACCAGGGACCTAACATGGGATAACAATAAAACAATTAAAAAAATTTAAAAAAAAAAACAGATATTGACATATGACACGTCGTTTAATAATTTTTTTAAAAAAAAACTTATTAAGACACTTTTAAAAAGTTGGAACGTAATCAACACATTTTTAAAAATAAGTATCAAACTAATACATCTAAACAAGAGTGAGTACTATCTAACTAATTAAACTCACTTAATTACGTAACTTATTTGCACGTGAAACTTAAAGAGTCGAAGTATATAATCTCCTGCTGTAAAATGTTGAAATTAGGACCTTTGGCTCTGGTAAAAATTAATACAATTTATTAAGTATAAAAGTATATAATATAGACTATAAAAGAATGTAATTAGGACGTTACAAAAAAAAAAAAAAAAAAAAAAAAAACTCATAAAAAAAAAAAAAAAAAAAAAACAGAGTGGAATGGTAAAATAAATAAGAGAGAGAAAAAAACAAGAAAAGATTATGACAGTTGGAGAGGAGGTAAGGTAGGTGAAGAAGAAGATTTGACCGAGCGAGTGGGAGAAGAAAGAGAGAAAGAAAAAGACAGAACTTTTAATTTTACTCTGCATTTTATTTGTATTTGTATGGTGTGAGTGTAGTGAAGCAGGTTGAGACACGTGTTGGGCATGCATGGAGGGAGACAGAGAATGAAGGAAAGGGGTTGGTTTGGTTTGGGTTGGTTTTGTTTTGTGGTAACTAATGATCAAAGGAAAGAGTTGTGTTGTGTTGAGAGTTAAGAAGAGTTGAGAAACAAAAAATAAAGAACCAAAGAGAGAGAAATTATGATGTTTGCCAGCACCCTCTTGGCTGGACCCACAATCCCTCTTTTTTCTAATGATTTCAAATCCATTTTTTTCTGTTTTAGTTTTAACTTATTTTAAGATTTAAATATTTTTCAGTTCCATATTTTCAGCGTTTTTTCATTTTCATTTTTTTATGGGTCGATATGTGGTTATTTATCATGTCAGTAATATATTTTTTTCAAATGAATAAAATGTCAACATTTACTATAAATTTCGAAGAAGTTATTATATAAAAAAAGATAATGGGGAAACCGTTTATTATAACTTCTCTTATTATAGATTTAAGGATAATATTTTACTGATTTAAATCTATAAATATGAATTTAGAAGAAAAAACCATAATAATATAGTAAAGTATATTATAATAATATGATGTAGTACTATACTATAATAATATAGTAATAAGTATTATAATTAAGTAAAAATATCATAATTTTTCAAACAAGGTAATAATAACAATATTGTAACAAAGAATAAAGTAAATGATAATTATCTCATATAAAAAATAGTATTATTTTGTTCCTACAAGGTCATTATCATTTGGTTTTACTTATATTTGTATGTATTTGAGGCACGTAACGTGAATTCATTTATATAAAGATAAACGTTTCTTTTTTAAAATATTATATATATATATATATATATATATATATATATGAAACTATTTATTTATAGCTATGTAACCCTCTTGAGAATTTTTATTGTTTACATCAAATAAATCTCGTTATTTCAAAAAACAAAAGCCACCATTTTTTTCTTTAAAATACTAATTTTATATACAAACAAACATTGGATTGAATCTGATAGAATAAATTAATTTACCATCACATGTTAAATGTAAGGTTTTGTATGGGTGCCTTATATTTTGAGCGAAATTATCTTCAAAGAAAATACTGCGAGAAATAACAATGAAATACTTACTACAAAAGTTTAAAAAATTAAAAGTCAAAAATTATATAAAAAAATATATCAATTTGGTCTACTCAAGTAAGTATTTAGTTTGTCAAATTGTGTAAAGTTAGAATAATATCAAATTAACAAACATTTCAATTAAACACTTTGTTTTTTAAGTGTATTATCACGTAGAGGAGGCAAATCTTTTTAAAAAGGGTTTATTAGAAGAGAAGTGCTGAGACAGGCCCATTAGAAGGCCCATTATGAAAGAATAGTGTTGGACTGACTTGGAGGCCTTTTTGTATGAACAAATGTGAAGTAAAAATGCAACATCAATTATCCTTTTCCTTCTTTACCAAATATTAGAAACAGTAAAATCATTTTTATTTTTTTCGTTGTTTTCTATGGAGATATTCGAAGACAAAAATAAAGTTAAAACAATATGTTTCTAAATTAGAAGTGGAAATAGTTTATAATGATACCTAATATCATGTTATTTAAAAAATTAGAAGTGAAAATAAAAAATATAAAACACAAAACGATTCTTACGAACCTTCACATTTGAAAAACGTAGTTATAGTTTTTTCTGTGTGTGTATATGTAGGTGCATTCCATTGGTTAGGTTTGGAAGAAGACAGAAATTAATAATTGAATTTAAAATTGATATTTTGGCGTCGGTGGTGTTGAGCTGTGGACTTCATTCCTTCTTCACTCATCTTAATCTTATCTCATCCCATACATGTCTTTCGTTGCTTTGATCAAAATAGCAATAATAATAATTATTATGATAACTATTGCTATTATAATTATAATTATTAAAAAAATGACTTGCGACTTTTTTTAGAAAAAGAAAAGCAGTGACTTTTTCAAAATATGAAATTCCTTTTCAAAACTTAAAGAAAGGAGGGTAGTGTCTGGACATGCGTTGTTCCAAGCTTGAAGTGAAGGCAAAAATTAATTGGATTCGTTGGCCATGCGTTGTCCCGAATTTTACGACAATACAACGTCAAACACAAAATCAAGTGACATCCTGACAACTTCCTTTGCTTTGGTCTGGTTTCAGTTTTGGACATTAAGTTTCATCACTATAGTACCATGTACATTTCACATATCATCAACCAAACTATTGCAAATCACTCTTCTGCATCAGTTATGTGCTCGATGTTTCACTGTCATCATCATCATCATTCATTCATAGTATATATCAATGATGAATTACAGAAAAACATGTCAGGAATGAATTAATACAGCAGGTGTTACTACTCTCATGTGCCTCTAACTAATGTGTCTGTTTCAACTTTCACTACCTACGTTTGACCACAAATTCGTGTCAAATATGCAAGATAACAAAAGCTACTTGCATCCAATGATGTAGCTAATCTAAGCTAATCCTAAGCAATTTACTTTCTTCATGAACTAGTGACTCAAGTACTAAGCTTCAATTCCCTTTTCTGCACACTACCTAAGTTCTGTCAGCAATGCAAAGCCAACGAAAACAGAAGCTCTTTCCAAGAATGTTCGGTGCAGGAACAATAATAGGCATTTGTGTGACAACAATTGATTCCAATCTAGAGTTTCAAACAGGCGAAAAGAGGATTAGTAAAAAATTATCCCAAAAGTAGGAGCTACATTTTTATTCCTTGTCGATGGAACAACTGAATTCTTCACATATAATAGAATCACTTTGAGCAGCTACATACACATTCACACCACAATGAATCACAAAAAGGATAAACAGATTTACTTTACACAAAAATTCTATATTACCGTTTACCACCCGTATAAACTAGCCAAGGGGAAGAGAGGAGAGCCTATGCAAACAACCACCAAAAAGAGGTGTTTGTAAGAATTTCTGAATACAGCAACGGAACTTGCACATATGAGTGGAACAACAGCAAGTGAAGATCGTGCAAAAAACAATGTGTCAGGGTGCATATTCATGCTCAAGTGCAGGCTGCGTTCGAGTAACAGTTGCAGCAGGAGCTTTTGTGTCCCCAACATTGGCCATATGAAGGGCTTCTCCTGCATCTGCAGCCCTTTCCATCTGCTGTATTCTCTTGTTTCGTTTGTACTTTAGCACCCACAAAACCAGTAAACACAGCAGCACCAAAAACACAACTCCACCCAACACAGACCCCACAACAACCCCAACCTTGTTGCTACTATTGCTCTCCGCAACTGGCGGCGGTGGTGGTGGTGGTGGTGGTGGAGAAGGAGGAGGAGACACTGGTGGTGGCAATGATGGTGGCGGGGGTGGAAGAACAGAAGTCTCGGCGACTATAGATAAATGGCCTTGTGTGGAGGTAGAGCAAGTGTTGCCTCCTGTTACATTGCTGAAATTGGATGAACCCTGCAAATCAAACCAAACACATCTTGCCACAGCACCCAGAGGAGGATCTCTGACATCCACGAACCTGACCCTGATAGGGTGAGCAGAGGCGCTAACGTTGAGGGTTGGTAAATTTGTGGCTGACAAATTGGAGCCATTGTAAGCCAAGAGTCCGAGAACAGGAGCCAGGTAAGTGTAATTGGGCAAAGGGTAGTACCTTTTGGACCAATTCCCCAAATTTTGGTACACCAAAACCAGCCTCTTCACATAAGGCTTCTCAATGATCCCTATGGGAATCTCAAACTCGTTGTAGCTGGGAACAACCCCTCTTCTCCTCAAACTCCCACTCCTTAATCTCAATGCGGCAACCTTAACCCCGGTCAAATTCGAAGGAAGCAGAGATGTTGCATTGTAAATTGTACCCGTTTTGGGTCTGACCAAAGCCCTGTAGGCATATTCTTGCAGAATCGCATCAAGGGACCTTGCTTCGCCAGACTGAGCCCCGACACGAGAGCATAGCAGAAGAGGCAGAAGCAGCAGCAGATGATGAAGATGAAGCCTCATGGAAAACAACAACATCAACAGCAACAAAAATAATAATAAAAGATAAAGTTTTGAACTGTCGGGAGTTTTATTGAGAAGGAACAAAAACAACGGTATAATAATATAAAGAACAATATTCTAAAGCGACTTTGAAGGTTTGGTCTTTGTTCGGTTGAATTGAACCGTTATCGGGAAAAAGGCAAAGAGAGGTGCGGGGAATCTGCTTCTGGGCTTTTGCATTTCATCCATTCCTCAAACATCAGTTGAGTTCGAAAAAGGGGACAAGAAGAAGGAATTCAAGAAAACGAAAACGAAATTAAAGAGGAACAGAAGTGAACGGAACAGAATAGGATAGAAAGAAAGCCCTAAAAGAGTTGTTCATGGAATCCAGAATCCATGGCAAAGAACAATGTTGATGAGAATCCCCCATTACAGCATTTGGGTTGAGATCACACTCTGCTGCAAAAAGAGAAGAGAGAAAGAGATAAGCAGTGTGCGTTGCGTTGCAGAGAGAGTGGTTGAGGTGCAGAGGAGAGACTACTGGGCACCAGAACAAAAGCAGAAAGCAGCGTGACTGCGAGTCTGTGTTTGTTTTTGTGGCCCTTCCAAAAACAAAAACACCAACACCTACACCAACAACATCAACATCATCAAACACTGTATTCCAATGCAACCCCTTCCATGTCACAAATTATTCACTCCCTCTCTCTCTCTTAAACCTTTTAACATCCTCAATTTCCCCTAAACATTAAATTATACAATTTAATACTAATTCACCTTTTCCTTAAAATTCACAATTTTACCAAAAATAAAAACATGACATGATCTTATTCTCAATGCTGAAAAAACTACTGCCTGTAATACAAATTTAAATTTCTAATTTAATGTACATTACTCTTGTTTTTTAATATACATTAACTGTGAATAAATTATTTCTTTATATAAAGTCTTTGTCTTATCATGTAAACTCGACTGAGGGGTTCCATTATTGGTTAAGCTTACGTAGAGATGACAGAATCATAAGTTAGCTCCGTTGAGTTCTGTTCATGGAAAAATAATTTTTTAAAAAGTCCATTTTTTTTTTTATTTTGGTAAAAGGAAAACTCAAAGTTATGTTTCAATTTGCCTTTGACATAATCTCAAATAAATAAAAGCCTTGAAAAGGTCTACTCTCAAATTTAATGCCCTTGTGTTCCAGTTTGCTAGATATTTTGAAAAACAAATGGTTTTTTTTGTGTGAAATAATATATTAATTAATTTAAGCAAATTCAAATACAAGTAAAGAAGGAAAAAACTAGTTAAAGCACACACGAGTCATCAGCAAAAGAATATAAACAGATAAAGGTGCAGCCATGAGGGAGTGTGGTGTTTTTACAGTGATGGCCCTGCTTGTTTTGCATGTATACGAAATATTTTTGTATATACGAAAAAAAATAATGATATTTCAACTATTAAATTTTAATAATTTTATTTTACAATATAAAATATCATCTTGATTTTAAAATATTAAAAATTAAAAAATAAAAAATCACTTAAAAAATATCAATTAAAATTATAAAAAAAAATCGTCAAAATTTACAATTCATATAATATTTTTGATACGAAAATGTCCTGTTCCAAAGCAAGTGTGTGATGGTAGGTGCTGAAGGATAGAGGCTTCGTTGGTTGGAGTGCAGCGCAAAAATACTTGTGAATCAATTCAATGTCAAATGAAAAATATGCATACATCATCACTATAAATACAACCAACTACATCATCATCTTTCATAAAAAAATTTCATGCAACATAATCTTTTTCACCATAATGGAACGAAACTTATGTATTACTTCCTTCAAAACCATAAATCAATTTTACAAACATACTTTACAAAGTATTATTAGTTAATTTAAACTGGCTTTAGGAAAAGTTGCATGTGAGTTTGACTTAAAAATAAACTCAATAAATTTCGGCTGCTTCATTTTTTAAACCGTGTGGGTTTGGTTTAGGATAAGCAAGTTTTGGGTTTCGACTTTCACGGAAAAAAGAAAAGCACTTTCTACCAAAGTAGGGGACCGAATATGATGGACTTGTTTTCGCAAAATTGGTTGATGAATGAGCTGATAATTAATAATTTTTTCTCTTGAATTAATTTACTTATATTTTACAATGTAATTTTCATATAAGATTATGTAATGAAACATCAATTTACTTCAATTTAAATACACAAAAATATTAAAAATTAACTCCACAAATATTAAAAGTGGTGTGATGATTTATTGTCACTCTAAAATTGAAATAAATAATGATACGTAAAAATAAATTGAGGTTAATAAGAAATTGTATTAACATATAAGAGCTAACATTGCAAGAAATAAGCTCCAAACTATCTAAGTAATTTATAACTTAAATTTGTTTAAAATATGTTATTTTAAAATACCTACCTTATTCAAACTAGCGTAATAGTTAGTTTAATGATGTTATCAAAACACACTCCAAGCCTTCCAAAATGTCTTTTCTATAAAGATCAAAACAATTTTTACAGTTGAATAGTAGTTTACTTCTGGTTGTTTGAACTTGTTAGGAACACATTCTCACACTTAATATTTATATTGCCACTCATTTATAGTAGTATATTTTAATGCATTTTTACAATTATACGAGGATGAACTCACTTCGTCATTAATATTTAATTAATTGTTATCTCAAATATGATTACAGAATTATGTTTTAGTTTTCTTACCAAAACACAAAAAACATTTCCCGTCAATTGGGATTTTCCTACATAGTATTTCCGATATTACGAAATATTTTCCCGGTTATAATATCCATACATTAAGAAAAACCGCATGAAATGAGATGTTCATAAATTGTTATAAAAATATATCCTTTCGTGTAATAAAAGATTGTTTTTTTCAAAAATAGTAGGCATTTAACAACCCATATAGATCACATAAATCAATGCATGAATTTATTTCAATTTAATAAATAATCTAAAATGGATATCAATTTTTGAAATGTTTAATTTCACGTTTGAAATGTATATGTCTAAGTACGAAAGATTATGTTGGAATCTCATATTAACTAAATTAAAACGAATTTATAAATAAATACAAACTTTATTTAAATTGATGTTATAAAGTTAAGTCAAACTTAAATTCACTTTTTAAAATAATTTTATTAATAACATATTACGATAAAGATAAAGTAAAGGAGGTGGTGGCAAGTGTTATAATTGTTAAAGGAAATACGATGGCAAAGGAAGTTTGGTCCACATTGGCATCAAAGCATATGACAAACTATCATATTATGATATGTATGTATGTGCCAAACTGCACATGCCCTCACCCTCTCTTCTATTGTCTTCGGACCAAAAACAACTTCTATTTTTAAGAATACATGTTCTTTATACACACCGATGTATATGTAAGTGATAAACTATATATGTCAAACCAAATTCATTTTTTGGTTCTGTCTTTTTCTCTTTACATCTCTTTCTCAAAACTCAACCATCCAACCAACATCCCTCTCATTAAATGGCCCCTACACTTTATATGTTGGGTTACTTTTACATTACTCATGCTCCGATACGTATATAAATAAAAAAGAAATAACATTATTTATGATAATTGATTTCTAACAGAATAATTAGTTTTAGAAGAATTTTAACAACACTTGAATAATTAGTGATAAAAAAATGTTAGTATTTATTTAGATATCAATTTATAAAATAAAAAATTATAAGTATAAAAAAATATGTGCATGGATTACGAGAAAAAGAAAAGAAATTTATTGTACTGTAAATTGTTTCACGAGAGTAATATAATTGTACGAAGATTAAGTGGTATATATATGTTGATTGAAGTGTGGACAAAGATAGCGTTTTCACCTGACCTGAGTAACATTTAGCAGCGATGGCGCTTTCTAATGAAAAATGTGAAAGCGTGAATTGACACTTGCTGGTAATTGGTGTGAAACTGAATAATAGAGAGAAAGAATCTGTGACAAGTCATTATTTTTTTCGTCGGCAACTCAAAGTTTTTGATGGTGAACCAAGGATTTGAATAAAGCAGTTAACTAGTAGTTGGATAATAACAAAGTTATATATATGTTGTCTCGTCTTTCATGCTTTTCAAACCAAATTGCATAAATTAAAGATAGAAAAAAAAAGTGCATGTCACTTAATAATTTATATTGTTTTCAAGTAATTTAATATTCTGATACATGTCCGCTCCTCACAATTATTTAGTTAACCAATTTAAATCACTGGCAAGAAAGTAAAATAATTTGGGATTTTTTTAGTTGTATGATTGCATAATCCAAGAGAGTAAGCACAAATTCAAGTAGAAACTCCTTTTCATGATCAGTGACGTCATAGCCACATTCACATGCTCCTGCATTAAACTTCTTTCTTATTCCTTCAATTTGTTTAGCTTCAACAAGACAACAAACAAACAAACAAACAAAGTTTTTTTACTGCAGAATTGATAGAAGTTTCATACACATATATATCAAACTATGAAGACTTCTCATACAAGCAATCGTCTGAATCCATTAATTATTGGTTCTAATAGAAAAACAGTAGATTAACAATACTTTCTGTGTCTTGTACTCCCTAGTAGTAATGAAATTTCTTCTAAGAAATTGCCAAACGATGTGTATATATATAGAGAGAGAGAGAGATTGATAGATACATAATGAATTAACAGAAAGTGTTTTTGGTTAGGGGGAACACAACACTAAACCCCGCCATTCCTAGCTAGTTTAATCTTCCCAAGATTGTAACAAGTGAACAATTATGTGTTTTCCACAAGTAAGGAACCCATCTAAGGCTAAACCAAACTACATGTAAAAAGTATATATAAGGATGATGAATCAGTTTGCAATTGCATGCTCATCTAGTTCTGATGTATTAATGTTCTTATCTTCTTCTTCTTGTCGTTGACGCTGCTGTTGTGGTGAGACAGAAAATATTGATTTTGTCTGGGGACCTGGATTTAAGGGTGAGCGCGGTGACTTGAGCAACTCTACCCTGGGAGGTGCAGAAAAGCAAGTGGTGTCTATGGGATAAAGTTCTGCAACTTCTTCCATGCCTTCATCAAAATACACCACGTCCTGCATACTCAACTGATGGTACTCCACAATCTCCCGTAGAAAACGATTCTCCCGAGCATACACCTCATTCTCACTCGCTAATCGACCCTTCTCCGCAAGAAGTGTCTCTAGTTGAAGCCGGATCTTCTCCGTCACAACATTCTTAAATTAATACATAGTACTATACAAAACTTCGGCAAAAACTTGTGATCAACTTTGAATGTACTGACTCACCAAATCATCGTCTGCACGGGTAACGGTTTGTCCCTTCTCGCTACCCTCGCGGTCGCGGAGTATTTTGTTTTCTTCTTCCAGTTGAGCACAGCGTGCTTTAGAAAAAGCCAAATCTGCTTTCACTGTCTTTAGCTCCCGCAGAAGCAGTTTTGCTTTTGCAGCTGTTGCCATTGCAACCTGCGACCCATCAAAAAGCAAAGACCAAATCTTGCGTCTCATGTCATTAAAGAAACAAAAGCCATCGAACATGAAGTATATCCAACCCAAAAATAAAATAAAAAATAACATTCATGTTTGACTGCACGAAGCAGTATGACAGACAATTAACTACATAGTTGCTAGTGCCACCTTACGTCGCGAGATGCCTTGAGTTGTGTTGCGTGGATGGCTTGAGGGTCTCCTGTCTGAGGATTTTGCTGCCATGGATTCCACATCGGAGGAGCTAGTTGTGACTTTGAGTTGGACGGAGAAAGTCCCTTTGGCTTCGTTGGAGATCCTCGACCTGATGATGCTTTGCTCTCCACACCCTCCTGAGATGAAGCATCGTAACAATGAGAAAGAGATTTGAAAAGTAAGTGTGATCATTTAATTAACAAGAATCAATGAAGTAGATTACGTACGAGAGGAGAAGAAAGTGTATTGAAAGAGTGTGTTTTGAGTTTTTCGGAGGCGGTGGCGTTGTGGTGTGGGTTTGGGGATGGCTTATCCTCCTCCAGAATTTCCTTTGCTTTCTGAGCGAGGACACCCCACACGCCGGATTTCGAAACATCCGCCACCACGTAATTGTTATCACAGCTCTGCATGTGCATGCATGGAAGCGAAAGTATTTGATTATTATGAAGTTCATGGTGAAAATATGATTCATGGAAATGGCGTTTTCGTGGTGAGAGTTAATTAACCTTGGATCTGTGATGGTCAAGTTCAGATTTGGGGAAAGCGAGGTGAAGAGAGGGATCACGACGAGCAGCAGAGGCTTTGATGGCCTGAGCAGCGAGGGAGGGTGAGGAAGATGTGGGTGAACCCATTTCATCATCTGCATGATGTCGAATCTCTTCTTTGAAGGTGGAAGCTCTGGATATTCCGTGTCTTCTTCTGTACGCCATTGCCTTGCCTTGCCTTGCCGCCGCCGCGCGCCACCACAGCCAGCACTGCCGCAACACCACGATGATCACACGATCACGATCACAGTCACAATCACAATCACAAACACAGCCAACACTTTCTCTCCCACCTTTCAACTCGTAATACCATTCCTTTCCCACTTTAAATCTCACCATCCTTAAACACACAAGTGTCTGTTTCCTCTCCGCCACCTTAAACGTAGGATTCGGAGCAATTCACGTCCACCCTTAACTGTTTTCTCTCTCACATTCCACTCGCCTTCTATTCATCATTCATCATACATCTATGATATATTCACCACCATAATTAATTAATAATATATCATTGCAAAGATAATATAAGCAAATACTTCCCTTAATCGTTTTCAATGTACAAAGATTCAAAATTTATGTGTTTATTTATAAGGGGTGTACAATTATAGTTATTAAAGTTTTCACAGGTTACAACTTTTAAAAAGATATAGAAGAATGTTTATTTTCACAAAAATAATTTTGAAAACTTAATATAATCAATTTCTAAAAGAAGTCATGCACATCCTCTAGTAGAAAAATATTATTTAGCCACTCATATTAGCTACCAAAATAATTTAGTCGCAAGTTATAATTGAATTAGTCATAGAATCATAATAGTCATAAATAGTCACCAATTTAGCGATTAATAAATGTACATTAATTTTTATTAATTTTTATTCATATAATAGTTCCAAAAATAGGATGGAGTTTATAAAAACAAAGAAAAAAAAGAAATGTAAAGTATATTATTTCATGTGTGTGATGCTCATGGATCCAACCCATGTGAGGGAATTGTTTGTTTCTTTTTTATTATCTTTTTTATTTTAACCTTTTCCTTTTTATTATAATAGAGAAGATTTTAAATTTGAGTAAATAAAATAAAAGATGAAAAAAATTTAACTTTTCATTTTTTTAGATGATAATCAATAAAATAAGTGCATTGGTCCTTATTCAATCTTAGTAGGACCATCTCAACCAAATGAAAATGAATGTGTATTATGAATGTCATAATCTCTTTGCTACCACAAATATCGATAATCCTTTATTCATTTTATGTTAAGAAATTTGAACACACAATTTGAAATGCTCAATTTCAAACTTAATCTTTAAATTATTTCATAATAAAATTAACAATTTATAAATTAAAGTGTGAGTAACACAACTCTAGAAATTGTTTTCAAAATTGTTGTATATGCTTCGCTTTTAAGAAAAACGAAGTATTTAATGATGCAAACGCATTTTTTAAATGTTAGGATGACTTTAGGCTTCAATTTTAAAATATTAGAAGTCATATTACTTTGTTTATTTTAGAATCGAAGCCTATTCATTTGTTAGGGTTAATTTTTTCGATATTTTACATCCCCTTTAAAGGCATTTGTTTCATTATGTTGTTGTGAACTCCTTTTTTTCCTCCACAACTGGGAAACGTGAATGTCACTACCGTTCCTATCCCTTTCTCCATTGCCACTACGAACGCGAACACCGCTCCATTCTCTTCCTTCGTGTTCTCTTCCCTTTCCTTGCCACTATGACGCGAATGTGGGTGCATTGTATTTCTCACGAGAGGTTCGTTCTCTCGTCCTTGTGTTTGCAAGTGTGAGTTTGGGTAGCTTAGGTTATGTTCTCTTCACATGGTACACATGCTATTATACTTCATGTATTTTGAGAGTTGGGGTCCTATTCTCCGACTTATGTGTACCTTGGGGAGCGAATGTTTACCGATTATAGTATTAGATCTTAAATCTATTTGGTTATTGTGACAAACTTTATGTAAAGTTTACTTCTTTTTACACACCATATTTATTAGGTTGCTTATGGTTGTATTGATAAGTATTAAGTACAAGACCCATACTCTATGAAAAATACAATACTAAAAATCAAGAATAATAAAGATAATAACATCTAGAAAATACAATAAATATATAAGTGTGAGTACAATATAGAGTAATCAACCATTTGATTCCAACTTAACATTATTGTACATTTTATTTTATTATATTCATAACAATCATTTCATTCTAACTTAACATTGTTGTACATTTTATTTTATTATGGAGGCAACACAAGAGTTGTGTAAAAAGTTAGATAACTAAAACAATTATCAGACTTTGATTTTTTTAATTCTTTTATATATATATATATATATATATATATATATTAAAAATAAATACTATTGACTAAAAGAGAATATTATGTCTCATTTTCAACCTCAACTTTTACTATATATATTGAGCCAATTTGAAAACCTTGTCTAAGGCCACAAAAGTCCTATATATATGGTTATGGGCAACATCTTACATAATTGAAAATTGTATACCAAAACTCTTTTATAACTCACTTGAGTAAAAAAAATGCTACATCTTTTGACTAAAGTCTTGTTGTAAAAACATGTGTTAGTATGAGAGATTTGATCGTATCATTAAATATAGAAGATTGAAAATAAAACTGGAAACAATCAATACAATTGGGTCTAATTTTAAAATTTTGAGAAATGATCCTTTTATTGGACACATTGCTTCAAATCAACATTTTGAGTGAAACAATGAAAATATTTTGCATCTAGCTTTCATCCTAAACAAGAAAAATAGTGTTATTACATTGTATGGTGCAAGGTTGTGTTTGAAACTCAATTTTTTTTCCAACCTTGATTCTAGCACATTACTAGATTGATGATTCTAATAGGTTTTCTTGATTAGCTCATTTTGATATGTCCAATAACAGCCTCTCAATTTCTTTTAGTGCAAGCAAGCTCATGAATAACATGGCTTAAAACAAAATCTCTTGCTTAAGAACTCTTTATCACACCCTATAGGCCACTTGTAACATCCCCAAGTGTTGCCATTTGAAGGATTGCAACCTTTCTCTTTTTCAACATTATCTTTGGGACTTATTGTGTTAGGATAACAAGGAACATTATCCAAATGATTAGTGACTGTGTTGAAAGTATGCCTTTCTATTTTGCATGGAGCAGAAGTAGATGTTGTGAAAATTTCACATCCAAGAAATTTCCTTTTGGTTATATTTTGGGCAACGGGTCCTAAATCTTTAGCAAACAACATCAAGCTATCTTTATAGCCAATACCTTGTTGACCAACCTATTTAAACCATGAGAAAAATAGAATGTTTAATAATGCATTTTGTCAAAATATAGTTATATATTAGGCAAGAAGAAAAATAATACTCACATGTCAAAGAAGTTTTAGTTCACCATTTATCGTTGGAAGTAGAGACTTATCCTTAACAAAGTACAAGGGTTCATACATGTCACGTTTATCAATCTCAAAAGACTTGCTTTTGTTACTCTTTTTAGTACCTAATAGATAAAATTTAGTTCAAGAAAATTAAGTTTCAGGTCTCAACATAAAATAAAACTTAAGAAAATTTGATTTCCAAACTTCTTACCTATAGAAATCTCAACATCTTTAGCATCAAGATAAGTTGTCTTAAAACTTCTTTTATTTAATGTACGAGATGAACACGGCGTAGTTTTTGAGGTTATTTCATTGGGTTTCAAGTCTCTTGAATTCCTAGAATCTTCTTGATTAGTTCGTCTTATTTTTTGCCTTGTTTCAGAATATTCCATTTCAAACTTCTCAGGACTCTTCTTTAATACATCAAAAACTTTCTTAGCTAGCTCATTTATAAGACGAGCCTGCAAAATGAAAGGTTAATAAATTATTTCATTAAGGTAAGTTAGATTTTTACAACAAATTGGAACAAAATGTTAAATAACTTTATATTCCATACCTGCCTAAAATATATGGTACCAAGAGAATTAAAACGCATTGCATTGTCAAATATTAGAAAAACATCATGCTGCATAACAAGTCAAATATCATGTATTAAATGACGAATCAAGGTAGTATAATAATTTATATATACAATATAATAATAATAATGATAATAATAATTTATATATACAAATATGGGAAGACATAGGAGCATATACATAATAAAAGGTTGTTAACCTCAAATTCTCCTAAAGTTTTATACATCTTCTCATGTAGTTTAGCCCTAATAGTGCCAAAATCCATAGGTTCTTCAATGATTGCATAATAGTCTTCAACCTAGTTTCATAGAAGAGTGAATTAAAAGGGAAAGCCATATAATAATATCCATAAAATATTGCAACTAATTTCGCACACCTCATTTGGATCAACTGGTTCAACAAATATTTCATAGGTGTCTTTCCTGTATGGTATAACACATTTTATTTAAACCACAAAAGGTAATCATAGTTTAAAAATGATACACAACAATGATAAAAATATTCTACACCTTTGTAAAGTGTCAAGTACAAGTTGAAGTATTCGTTTCTCTGGCAAAAGGCTTGAAGATGACAAGTTTGATGACTTATCTGATTCATTATCAATCATTTAGTAAATTGAATGCATTATGAGCAGTCATAACAACAAAAATCAATTTTACTCACCATTACAACTTTTCTTTTGAATATCATTATGGCTAGAATGTTTCACATCCTGCACAATGACTCGTGAATGTGAACCAATATAAGGATTAAACAAGGTGTGAAAAAGGTAACATAAACAAAAAATAATACTTGGCTTTTGGATGGTTTGAGTTGTCGGGGTGGCCTCAATTTTGTGTTCTTCTTGCCCCTTGTTCGAAATGCAGGTCCTTGCTCATTATCTAAACAGTCATGAGCCTCGATTACCAATGTAGATAATCGTGGACTTCTTCTTTGTCCTTCTGTCTTTTGCAATTTTCTATCAATGAAAATAATTCTATCAAGTGAAAAGGTTACAAATAACATAATTTACTAACAAAATGAAAATGTAGACTAAACTCACCTCAATCTACCCATATTGTGTTGGTAAAGAGAGCAATGATCAAGCCCTTTTAAAAGAAATAATAAGTATAGGAACCATGTATGTTTACTCTTTAATAATTACTCTTGCATTTGACCAAAGAAATATCATATCCAAAAAATGACAAAAATGGTATTGACATGAGTAATGAGATATGAGAATTAATTAATCATATAATGATTATGGTACACAAAATCAAAGGTTTCAATTCTTAGATAAATGAACATGCAAACCAAATAATATTTTGAGATTCTCATTTTTTTTAATTTAAGTATACAAAAAATAACATCTTATTTTTAAGAAAAGGGAAAATATAATGGTTTTGGCTTCCAATTTCCTTAGAAAATAAAAATATTTCCTTTTAATTTTATATTGTTATAAAAATAGTATATCATGTGTAAGTTATAAATAATTTTACACAATGGTAAAAATATTTTATATTTGTATCATAACCCTAATTCTTTGAAGGAAGAGGAGAGGAGGGAAAAAGTGTGGTGGTCGGACGACAAAAGATGGGAGGCAAAGGAAGGGCGATGAAGAAGAAGAAAAAGAACGCAAAACCTCTTGCTGATAATTTTGATAATCAAATTCTTTTGATATTCTTCTTAATTTCTTTGTATAAGAAGCGAAAAGAATGTTCACATGGTAAGATATCACTTAGACGACTTCTTTTGATTTTTATGTTGGATGATGATGGTAATGTTAGGATTATGGTGCTTGATTTAGTCCCACATCGCTTAGAATAGTGAGTTGTGGTTCTCTATTTTACTATATAAGAGACTCTATGTAAAGCTTTAAGATACACCAAAATACAAATACTTCCTAGTGTA
>Ga0099822_1003807_pt1 | contig 19475 bp, 6 predicted proteins | sample CowpeawhiteBW_FD_76839 | JGI IMG/M metagenome (GOLD analysis project Ga0099822, IMG submission 76839) | Root nodule microbial communities of legume samples collected from California USA - Cow pea white BW | ecosystem: Host-associated > Plants > Roots > Nodule | place: USA: California | collected...
AAATGTTAAAGAAATAGTTTACTATCAAGTGAGACAAGAGAAAGTTACCTTATTTATTTATTTAATAATAGAAGAGAAAATATAAAAAGATGAGGATAGAAATACTGAGTTTATGCCTAACTTTTTTTTTTAGTAACAAAAGAAAATAAATAAACATAAAAGAAGAATACAACATATAAAAAACTCAAAAAAAGATAATTAAAAGAGAAAATAAAAAATATCTTAATAATTTTATTTTCTTATATATTTAATTTTATATTTTATTATTTATTATTGTACTTTATAAAATAAATAAAAAATAATTAATTTTGAATATAATATTATTTAATTTAAAAAATATAAATAATTTAAAATATTTAAAAAAAATTAAATGTAAAATAATGAAAAAAAAATTGGGGAAGGGGGTGCCCCTTGTATGCTCCGCCACTGGTTGTCAATATTGATAAAGTTTAGTTTTTAAATATGTCGAGAAAAAAATATTTTTAGTTGATATTGGTTAGAATTATTTTTTACTTCTTCATGATATTTTTCAATTGAAATTATTTGTGCTGTTTTTCTTAAGATTTGATCACAAATTTTTCTAATGTCAACTTGATTTTTTTTAAAATAAAAACTTATTAAAATTATGAAGTTATTTATCAAAATACAGAGTTAATGTGTTAAAATGACAAAATAATATTGTGTTTGGATAATAATTTCATAGTTTTCAAAAAATTTAAGTATAATGAATTTGAATTATTTTTAATTTATTTATTTTTTTAATATTTTGTTTAGATATATAAGTGTTGAAATATAATTTATGAATTAACTAAAACAATAGAGCTTTTTTATATCTAATTTTATATATGAATAACACAAACTATTGTTTAATTGTTTTGTTTTTTTAAGATCGAGTTAGAGTTAAAGTTAAAGTTTACTTTATGAATATTTATTTAAAGTGATCGATATTTTATAACATACACACTAAAATATAAAAGGAAAACTATTTGTTTGATATTTTTTTATGTGAAATCCATACAAGCTATTGGTTTAATTGATTTGTTATTACTAAAGTTTATACTTTCAAAAATTTTGTCATTGAATTTTAAACTATACTGATTACACCATTTAAGTTAAAAAATAGTAAAACTGTGTTTTTTTTGATATGTTATTCACAAGGAACAAGAAGATGAGGAGCGATGATTAGGAAGTAAATAACATGTTCTTTTGGAAGAGATGATTAGAGAGATTCATTGAAAATTCAATCTTACTAAAATTAGAGGATGACATAGCTGGATTTACCAAATTACCACTTCATTATTTTTGCCGCATGTGGTTTAGCTGTTAAAATCAATACACGAGGGTTCAATTTACTTTTTTAATTCTATGTTAACTATAATAATGATTTATTATGGTCATAATAAAAATTTATTACTTCTAAAATTACTATTAAAAAAAAAGTTTCCATATAAATAAATTATTTTTCACCTCATATATTAAATTTATTTTCATACAAACTATATTTTATTATTCATTTTTTTATATTTTCAATCATTTTCAATAAAATTTATAAAATAATTATAAATTTTATATATAATTTTATATTACGTATAATAATAGGAACATTTTGGTAATCTAACTTTTCTATATTAAATTTTTTTTTAATATATCATATAAGTCAATTCAGTCACAAATTTCACTCTTTAATCAACTCTAAAATCATCTATAAATCCCTTAAAATAAAGTAGTAACTTCACTCTCTAATGTTTCTGATCACTTCCTCTCCTTCTCCCTCTCATCCTTTCTCTCAAGATAACAAAGCCTAAAAGTGTTTTACAAATCAATCCATTTGTTACCAATTCTCTCACGTCATGATAACGTCACCCAAAAAAAAGTTGGAAATTTCATGACGATTTGTTTCGAATGATGCTGCCAAGTTTTTGCTTAAACATTACAAACTAACATCATAATTTTATATTTATCTTCAAATAATATATGCACATGACCTTGTTTGATTTTAGTAGAGGGGTAAACGAAATTTTGACAAATATAGTGTGAAGAGTAAAAGGAAGTTTCCCAATCAATAAATGCCCTAAGACGGAAAGAACAAAGTCAGTACATTGGTGTCGGTTTGATAAAATGACACACAACCATGATGAATTATTGGATAAACAAAAATTTCTAAAATTATGCGTTCATGTAAATGTATCTTGAAGTTTTATTTGATCCATAATCTGTTTACTTCTATTTTTCGAAAGTGTTTTTTAAGTTTCGTCTTTTTGAAGGGTTTATATTTAGGATTTCCCTATAGTATTTTGTTTATATATGGTTGAGACTTTTTAATATTTGTTTATATATTTGATATTGTAGGTAATCTCAAACATAGAAAAATAAGTTATCAATTAAAGACATGAAAGTTTTTAAATTGAAAGAGGAAATAAGTGTCATGAATTAGGGGTGAAAAGTGAATGAGATGTAATAAAAAAGTATGGAACATCATTGATTGGACACACTTTGTGTTATAGACATCCTAAACCTAATCTTGGTGAGGATTAAAACCATTAAATTGTGTTAAAGATGCATGTTAACAAATAAATAAGAACACCCCCTTGATAGTGGAAGATGAATGGATTCTGACTTGAGAGTGAAGTGATTGCTTTAAGTTGTATTAAGAGAATCATTGAAGACACAATTTTGACTCCAACAATAATTGGGTCATCTGAAGTTTATGCCAAAGATAAGTATAAACTCTAATCTTTTAATTAAGAACAACCACTTCCATTCAAATTATATATTATGCAGATGAATAACAAAGCATAAAAACTACTAATAGTTTATTAATCAATCAACAAATTGTGACAACTTTTGTTTTATTTTTTTAGTTTCGTTCCTTCTAGTGTGTTTGATTAAAGTTTGATTTTGATTCCCCTGATATTTATTACTAAAACATCGTTAATGCTTCCGAACTTTATTTTTATAAACTAAAGCCTCTTTTTCTTTATGTTAATCTTTCTTTTATACACCGGTTTATAGATGAAGAAATGAGCTCCTTTTTATTAAATCCTACTTTATGTATTTTTTTTTGTCAATATTTATTTAAAGAAACAACATCGATTCACTTGTATGTGCTACATGCCAAATAACACTTTTCTCATAAAAGAAAATTATATGAAAATAAAATAAATAATCAATTCATTAAAATTATTATTATTATATTTTATTTCTAATATAATAAAAAAATAAAATAAAATAATTTAGTTTTATTATTTTTATTTAAACAATTAAGATGATTAAATATGTTTATTTATTAAAAAAATTAACATTAATATATAATTAGTTTTATAAATTTAAAAATTTTAGTCATTTTTCTTTAAATTTAAAAAGTTTAAATAAAGTCAATAAAATTAAAAATTTTATATATAATTATTTTCTTTCATTACTAAAAATAAAATATTTGTACCGGTTATTTATTCGTAAAAGTATTATTATAATTAAAATAAATAAACGGATTAATATTTCAAAAACATTAATTATATTATCGCATTTTGTTTCAAGTGTTTAAGAGTGTTTTAAACGCCTTAAAAGATATTTTCTCATTATCATGCATTAAAATTAAAGTATCTCAACCATTAACATAGAGTTATTAAAAAAATATAAAGCTTCCTAAACGATAAACATGAAAATAAACCAACTTAAATATAAATAACAGAAATAGAGAAAAGATAGTGCCTATAACAAAATCACGTGGCCTAATAAAAAACTTCTAAATATACTTTAATCAAAAAAATGTTAAAATCATTGTTTTCTCATTTGCTACGTAGGAATTCTGACCCAATTGTATATGTTTTTACTGTTTGGGTTTTCTTTCTCTCTTATCACTTCACCCACCCAACCAATGATTGTAGCCAAATAGTGAAAATAATTTTCTATCCTTTTTAAGAAGCAGATTCATATGAAAAACCCACCCTAACTTTGCATTCAATCATCTTACGTTACACTATACTAATTTCACACGACAACTTCTAAAAATCATAAATACTCTTATCTTAACAGGGAAACCATTTTTTAAAATAAAACTTGTTACAAAGTGAACATTCTATCTAAAAGTATTAAAACACGTAAAATCATGAGTTCAAGCCTTAATAATCAACTTACATAATGAAAAGTGAATCTAGCATTTTTTTTCATCAAGTAAACAATGTTAAAAGTTAAATTATTTGTTGTTTTAACTGCATAAGATATTTACATTTTAAATTGTTAAAAAATAATTAAGTATAATTTAATTTCATGAAACTAATTTGTAAAGTAAATTTTGTATTTATTTATATATTATGAAAATTTCCAACCCACACTTCTGACATTTAACTGACATTGAAGTATATACATATTTTGTATATGAGATTAAATATATATATATATATATATATATATATATATATAATTTGATAAAGATTTAATAGTAAATAACACGGTAGATTTAACGAATAATAAAAATTTTCATGTATAAATGATAATTCACAGTTCTAATATCATATTAAAAAATAATTTTAAATATAACTAAACCCCAAAAAAATCTGACTTAAAGTTTATAACTATATAATTTGAAATTTCCTTATTTATTGTCGAAATAAACTTGTTGTATCTAAATTAAAGTCTGAAATTTTTGTACCAGATTTATTTCTAGTAGTCACTTAATAAAAAGAATTAAATATATATAAATTATTCTTGATTTTACTTTTAATCAACATGAGATTATTGAAGAAATAGAACATATGTCATGTTTTTGTTGGGTGAGATTAATGAGTAAAAACATGTGCGTTCTAAATGGAAGACAGCAATATTTGTGATAGCAACCAATGACGATGTCTCTGAATCGAATCTATGATGTTTTTCTATTTAGAAAGTTGGAGTGGGAGACTTATCTTTTTATAAGGTTATGATGGAATAGACTACCCAACTTGATCATAAGAACAAAACTCCAAACTCCAACTATTCTTTTACAGATAATGTTAATATCCCAGTAAGACCTAATTAACAAACAAAATTGACTCACTCTTCATTTGATATTGACAGTATGCAATTATTTATTATACAATTAAAAACAAAAATCAAATCAAATCAATATTTAAAATTTTGTACATTGAAGCACCGACAATTTGACTTAAAAAAGCTTTTCTTTTATTATGTTTTCTATTAAAAAAATATTTTTATTGTGTTATGTAATTTCATTTTTCTGATTTCTTTATTTTCTTTTGACTTAAATATTTTACTGGTCTTAATTTTTATAAACTTTGTTTCGTTTGTTTTTTTTTTCCGAAATGTTTAAAATGGTTATAATTTTTATAAATTATGGTCAATTTGATATTTTTTATAAACATCGTTTAAGTCGTTAACAGAAGCTAAATCGTAATTGTCACGTGTCACTTCATGAGTTTTTTAGTTTTTTTTTTAATTTAAAAATATTGTTCACATGTCAAGTCAGCATTGTGACTCGTGACTTATATTCAATTTGGTCTCAATTTTTGTTAATTTTGTTCAATTTAGTTCAAATTTTCGTTTTACTTCTTCAATTCAATCCCAATTTTGTCTCTCTCCAAATTGACCAATTTTACTTTTTATATAAATGTTATACTGAAAATTTTATTTTTATTAAAATTCACATTTATTTTAAATTTCTTTTATTATTTTTATACTAAGCATAACTATACTTTTGGAAGGAAATTATTATATATATGTTTGATTTTTGCTACATGTAAAAAATATTGTTAAAGTTGGTTGAAAATTAGAGGATAAATTTTTCATTGTTTTTAAAATTAAAGGAAAAATCTCCATTATTTTTTAAATGATAAGGAAAAGTCTTAATTATTTTTAAAATTAGAAGGAAAGTTCTTTATTATTGTTAAACTTAGAATGAAAATTCTTTATTATTTTTTAAATGATAAGAAAAATTCTTAGTGTAAATTTAAATTTTAATAAAAGTAATAATTTCAGTATAACATTTATATAAAGATTAAATTTGGTCAATTTCGAGAGTAACAAAATTAGGACTAATTTGAACAAACAAAATGAAATTGAGACTAAATTGAACAAAATTAACAAAAATTATGATTGAATTGAATATAAGTCACAAGACACTGACACGTGGCAATGACACTAACTTAACATGTGGCAGTGACACTAACTTGACACGTGACAGTGTTAGTAACACGTGGACAACATTTTTAAAATTAAAAAAATTTAAAAATTAAAAAAATCATGAAGTGACACATGACAACTATTATTTACATTCCGTTGACAATTTAAACGACATTTGTAAAAAGGACCAATTGACCATAATTTACAAAAAATATGACGATTTTAAACATTTCGAAAAAGTGAGGACCAAACGAAATCAAACTTATAAAAATTGGGATCAATAAAGTATTTAAACTTTTTTTTCTATTTTGTTAGTCTTTTGAAAAGGAGATAAATAAAATGATTAATTATGTTTTGATACTTAAATTATAAAGTGATTTTGATTGTTATCTTTATCTTAAATTTTGATTCGATCAAATTTTTATAATTGATAAAATGTAAGGATATAGATTTTGTTTGTTGAACGACGTTAGATGTGACAATGCTACTAATCAGGTTGGATGCAATTCACAAATTATCTTCCGTCAATATTTTAATAGGTCAGCATGATTTATCGTTTGTTACCCAAAAAAATAGCTAATACTACTAAAAGAAATTGCATTCATAAATTTCTTAAATATAAATACAGGATTAAAATTTGAGATAGAAATGAAAAAAAAAATCACATTATAATTTAGAGACAAAGAAACAATGAACTTTAAAAAAAAAAAAAAACATTTTTGACAAATTATGTGACCTGTTCCTAATATTATTTTTGAAAACGTCATTTGCTTTACTTTTGTATAAAAAATAATTACAAATTATAAGAAATTACTTTTGGGTTATTTTTTTCCTTCAAGTGCTTTAAATGAAAATTACTGTATTTTAATCGCTTAACTTTGGAAAATATTGTCTTTATCCTTCAACACTGCCAGTGTTATGTGTTGAGAACGTAGCCAATGATATTTAGGTTAATATGACTTGTGTAGCTTAAATAATGACTTAAAAATTTATATTTTAAAATTTTTAGGAAAAATATCATTTTAAAATTCTTCAAATTTAGGTCAAATTTAATTTTAGTTTTTAATTTTAAAAATATTTTTTTTCACTTAGTCTCTCAAAGTTAAAGTTTATTTTTTAGTCTCATAAAAAATAATTAAAATCTCTAATTCAAAACTGAATTTGAAATTTTTATTTCATTGAAGCCTTATGCGTAAAAAAAGTAAAGGATAGTTTTTTAAAACAATTGACCCATAATATTTTTGTCAATTTCTTTTGTATAATATGAATAAGTTTAAGTGAAAATATATATTTACTACAAATTTTAGAGGTATATTACTGAACAATAGTTTACGACTCATTTATTCATAATTTTAAACCCCAAAATATAGTAAAGGAAAAGAAAATTGGATCATAAATTCAAGTCACAACCATTATATTTTAATTTCAAAATAAAAGTTAGAACTAAAACTTGATTAGTGACATTGTGACAGAAAATTAAGAAAGTAGAACACAAGATTACATAGTTGTAATGGTTGTAGCGATGATAATATCATTAAAAAAATATTAAATAATAATTAATTTAAAGATAAAAAATAATTAGTAATTGATTAATGGGACTAATATTTAATTTTTAATATTTAAAATACTAAAATAAAAATTATTAGTATTTTAAATAATTTATCTTGTGAAAAAATATATATAATTAGTTTGTGAATCATAATCTTAATTTATCTCTAACATACCATGATTTTAGCCGTTTTAACTACTTACAGAGATTATTTTATAGACTAATAGTTTTTAGTTTATAAATTAGTGTCTAACTTAATCAATATAGTCACTAATTATCTTTTTATTTTTTCTAAATTAGTTACTACTTACTGATTTTCTTATAATATATGAGATAAATCATGCGGGTTCACCCGTTAACTAACAAGAAAAATTGTGGGATGAAGTGAGTATTCTAGTATGTTAGTTTGTTTAGGTACGTCTTGCATAACTCACAGGCTCGCAACTTGTACATGCCAACAATGGAATAAGGTAGATTGACCTAGATAGTCACAATTCGTATACCCACAAATTAAAAGTTTACCATATTTTAATCTCTAAGTCATTGAAATTTGTTTATTTTATTTTACTTTGTAATTCATTCATTTCATAATTTAATATCCAAGTTAGTTGTATTTGTTTGTGTTTAATATTGATTAATTGCTATATAGTTTAGACAATACTAAAAATGTGGAGCATTAAAATAAAATTATTATTACAACATTTGTATAATTTTTTTAGAGTTTATTTAAGTGGACTAATCATTATGTAGGACAAATCAACAAAAATAGTTAATAATTCTTATTTCGACAGGCTAGTTCAACTCATTTTTTACAAGTCAAATATTAGCGAAATAAAGTAAAACGAATTAATTTATAGTAGTGATCTTGATTGTATATGTAAAAGGGAAAATAAGCAAAAACAATATTATTAAACAATTATGAAAATAAATAAAAAGAAAATTATCAAACAAATATTAAAATTATCTTTCTCAAATTAAATGTTAGTTATATCAAATTAAAGTATGATCTATTTATTAATTACTCATCTAATACCGAGACATATTCACACTCCCATGAGATCATATTTAAATTATGAAAATCATTCTTAGATATATCACATGTTTTAATTTAAGAATTATTTATTATCTCAATCTTTTCTTAACTTTTCCAGACATGTTAATTTAAATTTATGTAATCTCAAATATTAGTTTTGAAAATTGTAATGTTAAATGTAGATGGTTTGCCTACAGTGGTGCGGAATTATTAATTAGTTGATTGGTAATTATTTATTAGGAAGATGGTTAGAAGAAATTATGACATGTGAGAACGGCAAAGATGACCATTTCCTCGGAAGAAAGGGAAAAAGCATAGTATGGAGAGGCAAATGATGATGTAGGAAATGAAAAGAAAAGTCATTACTATTTACTAAAAAACTATTTTGAGAAGCATGGAGAATGTGATGCACAAAATTAAGATTTTTTCCTTGTGGTCCTCTCTTCTCTATAGTCCATGCCATTAGTGTCCCAGAACCTAATGTTGCCCATTTTTTTCTGTACATATTCGATGCATTTGAAATTGTGCACCAATTTTTTTATTGCCATTTCAAACGTGATTCGAATTCCCTATTAGGATTTTCTTTTTTTATTTTGGAGGGATCAAAGTATATTCCTATAACTATTATCAGTGGTTAAATTATTATCTTTTTATAAAAAGTAAAGTTTGTTGATTGAATGGTTGAATAATAGTGTCATATTATCTTAATATTTCTGTCCAATTTTGTTAAAATTGAGTAATAAAAAATAATGAAGTCACTTGTATTTGATCTTATTTAAAAGAATAAAAAGCTTAAATAAAATTTCAAACTAAAACATTTAAAATTCAATTAATAGTTATTTAAATATGTCAAAATAGGTTCAAATTTATGAAACATCTCAAGTTTGAGTAGAATTAAATTGAAAAAAATTTAAAATTTTCAACTATAAGTTAAATTGAAACTGATTTACTTAAATCATGGATTAAATAGGTTTAAGACGGGTGGAAAGTGATTGAATATGTAATTCACCAACAACAACCATCTATAATTTAACTTAGCCATTAGTAATTCAACTTGTATGAATTGAATGACTCACTTTCATATTACTATTATTATTAAAAGATCATTGATTTTAAATATATTTTTTCTATACAACTTTTCTTTATATTTTAAAATTAACAATCTTATTGTATATAATAATTCATAATTATTTAAATGAACAAGTCTATTTAGTATAAAAGAGTATATTTGATAAATCTCAATTGTAATTATATTTAAATATTTAAATTACAATATAACTCTTTTAGTAGGTTTGTTTGTGCTGTTGTTTTACCAAACTAAGTAAACTTATGTTTTTTTATTTGTTTATCTAATATATTTATTTTAAAGGGTTAAATATGTTTTTAGTCCTTCAATCTTTAGTGAAAATTAGAATTAGTCTTTTTGAAAACCTTGAACCAGTTTGGTCCCTCAACTCTTAAAATGTGTGAATTTAGTTTTTTTAACCAAATTTTATTAAGTTTATTTGACATTTCAAACACATTTCATTATAGTATTCTAGTTTGTTTATATTGTTTAACACATTCACTTAAATATTTTGAAACGTCAAATAAATTTTAAAAAATTAAAATTAGTTTAAAAGACTAAATCTGTGTATTTATAATATAAGAGACTAAATTTGTTCAAAATTGTTAAGAAAAATTAATTTCAATTTTTACTAAAAATTGAAACACAAGAACGTATTTAATCCTATTTTAAACGTAAGCATTTGAAATTTGTACATGATAAGATAAAATGAGAAAACACAACTTGATTAAATCACAATTTAACAAGAACATCGAAGAAAAAGTAAATGGTCTTCGGCTAAGGAAGAGGATACCATATTCCACTTCTCATAAATACAAATTACTACCTTCATACCCAGCTCTGCAAGAAAGCAACATTTGACCCACGAAAGACCCATTTTTGGCAGAAAGCTTGAATGATTAAACAAGTAACAACTCATTTCTCTACCTTCTCCACCCTCTTAAATATATTACCTCCAAAGTCTATAATGCACCAGTGATTCCTTTTATACCCTAATTAATATCCACCATTCAACAACTCTGTTCATCCAAAAGAATAACCCTCTTCACACTTGCCAATAACTGTTTTCAAAACCCACTGTTTTTCTTAGTTAATTACCTGTGAAATCTTAGCTAGTCTGATTTTGGGAAATGATATCCCAAAAGTTGTGTATCTGAGAAATCATGTATATTCTGATTTTGGGATGAAGTTATTAGTCTCACCAAATCCGAACAAATTTGATTTTAGATAAAAAAGGTGTTAATCGAGGCAGCAGTACAGTACCACTTCTTCCAACTGGCAGAAAAGGAACCATTATTTAATATTAGTACCAAGTAATTAGTAGATTCTGTGGAACTATTAACTAAAAAACCCCAGCACAATAACCTAGACAGCTGCCATTTGATTTGAGGTTAGAAAACCAAAGTTTTCAAGTGCACATTGAATATATATAGTAGTAATAAAAACAACTTTGGATTTAGGACCCAAATAATTCGAGAACATTTAGATATACATATCACCCCTCATTAGCTGTCATGGTCCCACACGAACCAAGCCCTCATCAAAGACAAGTCAACCCTATTGCACTCTACACGTTTGTAATTTTTTCCCAACCACTTCCACCACCTCCTAAAACCCAAATCACTATAATTGCTTCCCCTTAAAAGCACTCCCTATATATACTTTCAAACCTTTGCATGCATTACTACCACCCTCACCAAATACTTCTCTCTTGGCCTTTTGTGCCTCTCTTTCTCTTGCTCAATATTTTCCAACCAAATTAATTAAAACCAAACTTAGGCACCACTTCTTGGAATGACAAATAAGATATTTCTTACCCTTCTTTTCGTAGGCTATGTGGTTGCGGTCTCTGCTGGTAACTTCAACCAAGACTTTGAGATAACTTGGGGTGATGCTCGTGCCAAAATCCTCAACAATGGAGAACTTCTCACTCTGTCCCTAGACAAGGCCTCTGGCTCTGGATTTCGTTCCAGGAATGAATACTTGTTTGGAAAAATTGACATGCAGCTGAAGCTCGTGCCTGGTAACTCTGCAGGCACAGTCACAGCTTATTATGTAAGTGTCCTAACTTTCATGCTGTTCTTCATCAGTTAATATAACTCTATTGGTTTTACCACATCAAATGCTTCCACAAGAAAAATTAATCTATATGTTTTGAATACTTTGCATGAGATCAGTGAAAGTTGGTATTATACATAGAAAGATATTAACTATATACTTGCTTGTAATTGCTGCAGTTATCTTCTCTTGGAAATGTTCATGATGAGATAGATTTTGAATTTCTGGGTAACTTGAGTGGTGATCCTTATATTCTTCATACAAACGTATTCACACAAGGGAAAGGTAACAGGGAACAACAATTCTATCTGTGGTTCGACCCCACCAAAGACTTCCACACATATTCCATTCTTTGGAATCCTCAGAGCATCATGTAAATACATGCATACCTCTTTTCTCTCTTTATGCCCTACTTCAACCATTGAATTCAGTACCTATAATGTGACAAAAAACATGTAAACTAAAACCTTACTTTTAATTTGAGAATCAAAAACAAAACTGTTGTTCGATGTAGGTTTTAAAAAACTTACTATCTGTTTGAGAAGCTATATAAGCAAAAACCAGAAGATGTCTGTAATAACTTTATGATTAACCTTTTCTTGTTATTCTTTTGTTAGATTCTCTGTGGATGGGACACCCATAAGGGAATTCAAGAATCTTGAATCAAAAGGTGTTTCTTTTCCCAAAACCCAAGCCATGAGGATATATTCAAGTCTTTGGAATGCTGATGACTGGGCCACAAGGGGAGGCTTGGTGAAAACTGATTGGAGCCAAGCTCCATTCACAGCCTCTTATAGGAACTTCAATGCTGAAGCATGTGTTTGGACTTCTTCTTCAGGCTCATCTTGTTCATCTAACAATCCATCATCAAACCAATCATGGATGAAGCAATCAATGGATGCAACAGGGCAAGCCAGAATTCAGTGGGTGCAAAAGAACTACATGATATACAACTACTGCACTGATACCAAGCGTTTCCCACAAGGTCTTCCTCCTGAATGCACAATCGCATGAGAACAAAACTTTTTCATATCATAAACCTTTCACACCTCGCGAGTTCAATTTTTTTTCATGTTTTGTGTAAATTAGTAAAAACACCGTTGAGTCCTCTGGTTTATACTTCAATATGCATTCTATTCTCTGTGAAATAGTGTGCAAATGAGATTCGTTGTAATTTTGGTTATAATAAATTTGTTGGAGAATTATAGATTAAAAGAATAGATTAAGGTTGCGTTTTGGTTATTTGTTCCTCCAGTGGTCAAAGGTCAAATAAAAATCTAAGAAAAAACAGAAAACAGAATGTTCCTGATCATAATATAAAAGAATAATAAATTTCAGATGAATTCAAATAGGAAAGTTATGTTCACTCGGTCATACTTTAAAAAATGAGTAAATTTGATGTTTTTCTGGGTCAATAAAAATCTAGATTAATGTTGATTTAGTAAAAGCCTTAGCTGGTGGGACTTTCTTCTCTCCGTCGTGTTTGTCTTTGTTCAATTGATTAAAAAAAAATATTTTTTCACTACTAAATTTTGATAATTTTCTTTTATAATCTTAGGTAGCATATTTAAATGATTTTCCATTTTTCAATTTTCTCGTTCTCAATATTTCAAAATCACTTAAAAAATAATACATTATATTATATTATGAGATAAAGTTGTCAAAATATCATTTTCCTGTTTAAATTACCAATTCAGTAAATGTCTTAAACATTGACCATTGAAATTTTTTATTTCATAAAATTATATTCTAATGAAAAGGCTTTTGAAACTATGCAATTATAATAGAAATAGTTTTTTATACCATAAAATATGTAAAATAATATGAGATAAATAATAAAGGTGCTAAATAATCTAACCTGTTAAACAACGTAATAAAATAAAGGATAAATAAGTTAATACAACAATCACAAAAATATTTCATATAAGAACAATATTACATATTTTAGTATAAAAAATTAATAATTATATTAGTTTTATTTAAACTTCTTGATTAATTTTTTTCCTTAACAAGCAGACATAACAATTAACAAAAGCCAACATGTATTATCTCAATCATGAGTTCAACCAATTTTTTTTTTTTTCATTTTTACCATAATTAAGAAAAAAATATCAATACATATAGGACTAAATTAATTACTTATCCCGAAATAATTGTCTATATTAATTTTTTATAGAATAATTTAATATGTCATGTTCCTTTCGGGTAAATGTACAAAAATGATATAATTTTGACTTCAAAGTTATGAAAATGTGTAATTTTGAAGATTGGTATAAAATTAGTCGTGTGTAATTTTATTTTAAGTTTAATTAAAACCGTGTTAATTTAGTATGATTTTAGTTTATTATAATATATGGAAAAGTTATATCGACTTGATATGACTTTAATATATTATAATATAAATTAAAATCGTTCAATTTGATATAATTTCAATTTATCATATATATATATATATATATATATATATATATTTAATTAAAATCATATTAATTTGTTATAACTTCATAATTTCACTATTTTTCTAATTTTGAAGAAAATTGTACCATGCAGGTGCTTCTGCCTCCTGTTGGGTATAGATTCTTCAACGTATTTTTTATGGAATATATCATTTTATAATTTAATTTATTTATAATAAAAGTCATTGTTCTTTTTTTTTTTTATAAATTTTGTGCTCCACTAGTATGGTTGAATGAGAGGTTGAGAGTGAGTGTGTAGTGACAAGTTGTTAGAGGAACTCAACAATATCGAGAAAGTCGCTGTTTGTCACTATTTCATGTCTGTTCTGCTCTAATAATATTGCATCAAAACATGAATATCTAATCCCTAAATTATAATTACTTATTGTAATTAATTAAATTAACATTTAAAAGTAGTAACTCTTTTATTCTACTGCAAGAGTCACGTTTATAAATTCAAGATACAGTCTTATCACTAGAGATATCATGTAATACGAAATTTAAATAAGATCTATCCCACATAAAATATATATTTTGCACAAATTTTAGGAAAAGATGAATTCAAATTTAACTAATTTTTCTGACAGTCAATAGCTCAGGTTAAAATAGAATTTAATTTCATCAAAATACATCGTATCCTAATTTAAATCAATTCCATAAAATGCATTACATATAAATTCAACCATATTCTAATGAAAAAAAAAACAAGATATGACAAGATAGCTTTGTAAGTAAAATTATTTAATTAATTTGTATTATTATTAACTAAATGTTTGTTTATAGTGTTTATTATTAAGAGAAAAATTATAAACGAGTAGTAAAAGATTATTAAAAATATATACCAACTTATTATTGAAAATGGATAAAAAAATACACTATTGACAACCTTATATTAGGTACTGTAATTGAATTAAATGTTTGGAAAGTGACTCCACTTTGATGTCAATTTGCTTGCGTCAAGATCATTCATTTTCTGCACCGTAACAAAATAAAGTACCATGAAACCCATTTTGCGGTAATGAGCTGTCATCACAATCACAAGTTAATCAACCCACCCCAACCCCTAAACGGAAAAGGGAAAAACGAAAAACAATAGCCCTTGAAATCGAAACCTTATCCAATCATATGATTCGAAGGTGAACTCTATATTCATCACGCTGTTAAATTAACTCGCAAAGAAATTCAACAATTTTCACGCGAATGTAAAAGAATGACTTTCCCAAAGAAAGCATCCATACTCCTACTTTGAGTATGAAATCAATATAACACTTGCAATTCTTCAAGAGGGTATACATAACAAAAAATACTAGTTTTATTTTATGGAAAAGAAAAAGTACTAGTTTCATATAAACATGATCTTATTTTCACCCACCATAAAACCAACACAACGAACTAAACGAGAATAAAGGGGTCATTGAGCTCGACACTGAGAATTTTATATAAAACAATAGTCCTAGAACAACGATAGAGAATCGAAAGTAATTGATATAAGCTTTTATTGCGTCAAAATCTTCATGTTCTATTGCACCGAAAACCCAAAAAGTATATATTTTTCCCTACGATGGCCTATCTGTACTATATACACAAACAGACTTAGAAAAGCATATAAAAGAATAGCAAAATTAACTCACAAAAATGTCTCAAAAATTCACCAGAATTCACCAGGAGGCTTGAGTACCGCAGTTCCATAACGCCCTAGTATTCCTCCCCTGTTTTCTTAACACATCACGCGAGGTGTGAACGGGTTGATTGTCATCATGGTACCAGTGCACGTGCACCGCCAATGTCAAAGAACCTATAGACTTGCCTGTTAATAACCAGAAGTGAGGTATCACTCTAATGACTCCAACACAGTGCAAAACAATGAACCATCGTTCTCAACTTCTTATCCACCTTAAAATATCAGCAGGTACACCTACTGCTGATACAAAACTCACAAGCCTTCTTTTCATTATCCAAAGAAAGGCAAATTCAGTACTTGCTACCAATATCTTACAAATTGGCACCAACAAAGCTTGAGTTCTAAAAGAAGTAGCTTTAGAGATTCATTGTGATGGTTTGAAATGAATAAACCTATCACACTTCTCAAATATAGCACAGTGATGTCTCAGTATTAGTTGAAACTCCTATATGAAGACAGTCCTACAATTCAAGGGCGAGGAATTTGAGGAAATGTTCAAGGAATCATATCCTCAAAATTATCGTTTTCAGCCACACAAGGCAATCATCAAGCATTTAAAAGTTGTTTCATCACATCATAGCAATGAGCTGTGGATAAATACAGTCACTTAAAAACTACAAGTCAAATTGCTTTTCAATTGATGCAGTAGAAATGAATTATCACAATAAACTTCCAAAAATTTCATAACAATAACTAAAACTGTATGACAAACAGGACATGGAAACATAACACCCTAACAAGGTTCAGGAAAACAAATCATTCATGCAGCACGCAGTTTTAATTTCTTCAGGCGTTTGACAGATGGAGAAACACCTTTAATTGCCTTCCTGGCCTTCTTCATTTTTTGCTTTTTGGTAGGAGGTGGCATCTCCCTGATGGGACCAGGAGGCACACCCTTTTTGAGTGCACTTCCTCTGGGTGTCGCAGAGGGAGGCAACCTCAAACTCTGAGGAGGTAAAGGACTGTGTGGTTTCCACACCAAGTTATTTTTCATCGAAAATCTTACCTTCTTTGCACTCTTTTCTCCACTCTTTGCCACGGCACTCTCTTTACCAACAACGCCATTCAAATCAGCAGAATCCTGGGAGGCCTTCCCTTTCAAACTCTTTGTCCTCTTCCTCTTCTTAGACACAGTTTTTCCGGTAGGAGACACAACCTCAGGCGAATCAGACACACTCGCAGCTTCTTCTTCATCCAAACCCGTCTCCTCAGCCACTTTCTCAAACTGCTTTTGCAGGTTAGCAATCACAGTCTCACTGAACACCATCGCGTTTCCATCATTAGCATTATCACCATTCTCACTAGCCACATTCTCCTTCCCACTCTGCTCAGCACTAGCGAGATCAGACGAATCACCCTTCTTCTTCTTCTTCCTCCTCCTCTCCGTACTCTCGCCACCATTAACACTCACCTCCTTATCCTTCTCACACTTTTTCAACACCTCACCATTACCAACAACCTCTGCGGGCCCTAGTGGAACCAATTCTGGCACTTCCTCTTCATCAACAACATCAGGAATCGAAAACTCAACCCCCAATTTCACAGCCTCCTTCTCCAACTTCAAAAACTCAGAATGCAGCGCATACAGCACCTTCCTATTTCCCTGCCAGCACTCAGCAGAAGAACCCATTTCATATAACCTCCCGGAAAACCCCATAGTCAAGGCAACAGTTCCAAGAACGACAACCTCGTCACTAGAGTCAACAACCTCGCCCCCGCTCTTCTTAACCCCCAACAACGCCTTCCCATTCTTAAGCAACAAATCAAACACCCCAGACCTAATCTTCCCCACCAACACCTTATCGTGGACCCTCCCCAAAGCGGAAATAAAAGGCTTCAACAGCACTTCCAGAACCTGCTGCTTGAGCGGTAGAAAAGGGCGAAGCTCCTCAAGAAAAACAGTGGCAATGTGGTAATTAACACCGTTCCCGTGGGCCTTATTCTCCTGAGCGGAGAGAGTCCCCTCATCGAAAACACCCATTAAGCTCTCCACAAGTTGCAGATCCCAAGAATTGGTTTTCAGTAGAGAGAAGAACTTGGAGACGAACCTGCGGATGAGAAGGTAGAACTTGTCGAGTCGCAGGGCATCGATTCCGGACCACTCGCGGCGCATGGTGAGAAGGAAGATGGAAAAGTACTGGACGGAGAGAGGGAGGTGAAGGGACAGGAGAAGAGACGACAAGCGATCGACGAGGTCGGCTTGGACGAGGGGCTTGTCGGAGTGCCACATGCAGTAGAAAAGACCCTTCCATAGCTTCTTGGCGTCGTCGTTTGAGAGGGGTTGGGACTGCGAAGGAAGCCACGATTTGAGGAGGAGGCGAAGGGTTTTCTCTCTGGTGGTTTTGTTGCAGCACGCAAGCTGCTTGATCAGAGACCGACCCACCTGGGATGCATGCTCTTCCTCCATTCCCAACACACAAACCCTAGTTGCTGCTGCGTTCACCGTCGCAACGCCTTTCGACTTCTTTTAACAAAACCCTAACAGGTACGGTGGTAGCAGCCCGCTGCGGGTTTTAACAATCTGAATGCGGGACTGAATTGTGATTTTTAGATTTTTTTTTTCTGAAATATTTAAAAAAAAAATTAACTTACCTAATTAAACTCAATTCTATTTTACTCATCAAAGTTGACGGGTTTAGAATTCGGTTTCATAGGTCGAAATTCAGTTATCTCAAAACCGAGTTTCGATTTGATTTTTCTTTTTTCCAAATCTGAAAAATAAGGATTTAATGAATAAAAATATTTTAAAATATTGAATTAAATTAAAAAACATAAATAATAATAAAATAAAGCATTTAATGTAAATCGATATTCATTGACGTTATTTAATTTATTTTTTAGTATAAATTATTATTATTCATAATGATTGATATAAAGAAGGAAAAAAATTATATTGCATTTTAATTCTTCATCACAAAAAAATGAAATATTTAAAAAATTCATTAGAAAGCCCAATTTAAAAAAAAATAAAGTAATAGTTTCAAATTTTATTAATTATAATTTAATTATTTATTAAATATTAAAATATACACTATGTTAATACAAAATTAAAATTTATTATTATTGGTAAAAAGTAAAAAGTTAGTTGGAAAATTCTGCTTTAAATTAAAAATATAGATTTATAATTAATAAAAATTTAATTGAGATAAAAGAGTTATTTGACATAAACGTTTATTGTATATTTATATTTATTAAAGTATAATAGATTCAAGTTATTATATTAAGAAAATAATTTTAAAATATTTTAAATAATATTTAATAATGAAACATTTAAATATAAAAAATAAAATAAAATAATGTTATAAGATTAATTTTTTTAAAGTTAAAGGTATATAATGATAAATAAATGGAATTGAAATACCATAAATATAAATGAAATGAAACACATTGAAAGAAAAATAAAAAATATTCTTGAGATTTTTTTTTCTTTAAAGTTTTTTATCATGGCACGTATGGTTTCATTAAATGTTATGATATATATATATATATATATATATTTATAAATATTTATTTATATA
>Ga0099822_1003812_pt1 | contig 19462 bp, 8 predicted proteins | sample CowpeawhiteBW_FD_76839 | JGI IMG/M metagenome (GOLD analysis project Ga0099822, IMG submission 76839) | Root nodule microbial communities of legume samples collected from California USA - Cow pea white BW | ecosystem: Host-associated > Plants > Roots > Nodule | place: USA: California | collected...
AACTTAAATACTATCATGAAATGCGCTTGAAACATCAGATAAACTTAACAAAATTTGGTTAAAAGGACTAAATTCACACATTTTGAAAGATGAAGGACTAAATTGGTATAAAGTTTTGATGAGAGACTAATTCCAAAATTCACTTAAACTTGAGGGACCAAAAACATATTTAACCCTTATATTAATTTATTAAATTAAATGTTAGATCTCTGATCGAATATATAATAAATATAAAGTTTAGTTAGTCGGATGATATCCACTTTATTAAATATGTCAATTTGCTATCCATTTTTAGAAAGATGTCAATTGAGTCCCAATTTATGAAAAGAAGTCTCAATTAAATTTTTGATGAAAAAAAATTATTATCGTCGTTAACTATATTAATATTTAAAATTACTTACAGGTATTGATAATTATAAAAAAATTTAGTGATAAAAATGATGAAAAAAAAAACATTAATAATTTTGTTATGAAAAGATAGTCATCGAGACACTTTTTAAAAAATCTCGAAAATAAATTTCAGAATTTCTAAATGCAAAAAGAAAAATGACAGGGGTGTAGGAAGTAATTTCCAAATTAAAATCATTTGGCCCGGGTGTTGACAAAAAAAAAAAGGGACGCGCATCAGCCCTTCTCTTCTCTGACTCGTCACTCATCTCTCAGCCCTCGCGCAACAGTGGTGGAAGCAGGCCCCGGCGTGACTCACGGCGGCGACAGCAGCGACCAACCCTTCTCAGTCATCACATCTCCCTCATCTGAACTGAAGGACGCATTTCGGAACAAATCATCAGTGGTGGAAGAAGGCGCCGGCGTGACCCGCGGAGGAAGAACGCTAGTGGCGACGGAGTAGAAACCCACGGCGGCGGCGAGCAACCCTTCAGTCAGTGGCGCAAGAGGTTCGTTCAATCGCGTGGAATTTTCTCCCTTTTTCATCTGTTTACCTTCACATTGATTGTGTTCATTTGTTGTGTTGATTTCGGTATATGTGTTTTGTTTTGCTGATTTGGGTATTCATTTGGTCGTGTTCTGCAGATTTGGCTTGGTGCTCTGCTGTGTTGGAACTGCAGTCTATATTATAGTATTGTGAAATTGGAAGTCTGAATTGAACTGCAGTGTATAGTATTGTCAAATTGAACTGCAGCGTATATCATAGTTTGGCAAACATGTCCTCACTCTGAAACTCCATTCCCAGTCGTGCTCACAAAGAGCGTTCTCAACCGTGAGTCTCTTCTTTCTCCCAATGGCTATTCATTCAGTCACCCACTTCTAAATTTATTTTTTGATTCATTAGGTCAGCGAGGAAAAAATTCGGCTTGCTCGAAAAGCATAAGGACTATGTCCAACGTGCTAAAGCATTCCACAAGAAAGAGGACACTTTACGGGTAGAATTTCACTATCTCTTCACCAAATTCTCATTCCTTCCTCTTTAATTATTTTTTTAATTTTTATTTGTTTTACAGAAACTAAGGGAAAAAGCGGCTAATAGAAATGAAGATGAGTTTTACTTCAAGATGGTTAGAACAAAAACAGTTGATGGAGTTCACAGACCAGAGTAATTGATGACTTGCTACATGGCCTTTTCGATTTTTTTGTGATTTGTTGGTGCTGTTGTTGTGGTTGTGTTATATTTGCTTGTTGACTTGTGTAGGAGTGAAGCAAATAAGTACACTCAGGAAGAGCTTATGCTTATGAAGACGCAGGATATGGGTTACATTCTTCAGAAGGTTCAGAGTGAGAAAAAGGTGAGGGCTTTGCTTTGAATTGTTCTCTTGTTTTTAATGGGGTTTTGTGCGAAATATTGTGACAATGGAGGTTTAACTGGGAAAGTTTTGGTCTTCCTTGCAGAAAATTGAAAGGCTAACAGCCTCGCTTCACTCTATTGATAATCAACCCGCAAACAAACATGTTTTGTTTGCTGAGGACAGGTACGAGTTTCTGAGCTATCATTTTGTGACCAGCATGGATTAATTTTTTAAAATGTTAATATGTTTTATTTTATTGGTGTACTTAGTTGTTATGAAAGTTCTTATTTAATTATGCAAAATTTAAAGGGTGATGTTTTCATCTTGTATAAAGCCCCTGATTTGCAACTTACTACTTGTTTCTGTGATGATAAAGTATGTTCAATATGACATTATGGCTATGATAAAAAAAATTGGTATGCATAATTTAAAGGGTGATGTTTTTTTCTTGTATTAAGCTCTGATCATAACTTCCTACGTGCTTCTGAGATGGTAAAGTATGTTCAATATGACATTATGGCTTTGATAAAAAAAATTGGTTAGCGGATCCAATTTGTGACCGTGCGTGTAAATGTTTTTTGTTTATATATGTATATATGTATGTGTGTGTGTGTGTGTCTATATATATATATATATCATAAATTAGGATAAGTAGCTTAACATAAAACTATGTTTGTGGAAAGCAGAGAAGAGAGGTAAAAATGATTTTATTTACTTATCAGAGTGCTATATAGGTACTTATACAGATTACGGTAACTATTTTTAACTGCTTTTCCTAACTTAATTTCTGACACAGCACATTCAGTTGTAATTACATGATATATGTTACTTGTATACTAGCCACACTACACTCTTGTAAAGCTTATTCAGATAAAGCTAAATAGAGTTTATAAGATGTTCCTTTCCTAGCCCCACATTTTCATTTTTCAACCATTTTTAATATGATTAACCATAAGATAAACCCAAACAAGCTTCATAGAAGTTTTTCCAAATGGTCCCATAGTCATGTTTTCAAGATATCTTCTTTCGGTAGTAAACTCATTTACTTTTCTCCAGCTATGTTGTGCCATTTTTGATTTATTGATTAACATACTACTTTTCTGCCTCTATTCCCATTCCCTTTCTTGCTCTTTATATTGTTATACTGTAGATGCCATCCTCATTCCACAAATTTATTCTGAGTTGCTAACTTTTTTAATTCTTGTCCATGTATAGGGAAGAGGCTAAAGAGTTACAATCAAGATATTCAAAAAGTGAAATTCCTTTTTCTATCGATCATATTCCTGCTGGCATTAAGAGGTACATCCGTACATTTGGCTTTAAAGGCTAAAATAAATTCCTTGTTGTTTTGACATCTTGTATGAGATTAAACATCTTTTGTTAAATGATATGCTTGACAATCTTTGATCAATTCTTTTATTGTTTTGTATGATGTGTTGTGGTAGATTACCAAAAGTTGATAAATGACTTGTCCCTACTGAAACTTTTTTCAGAATCTGTTGTGTGAAATTATTATTTGTTCTCTTCAATGTGCTTTAAGATTGTTAATTTTATTAAGTATCTTAATTTTGTTAAGTATTTTAATGCCGACAACATTAAGATGTTTTTGTAGTAATGTGGGTTCTGAGTCTTGGCAATCACGCCCTAGTCAGGACTAAGCTTGAGGATTTGATCATGAGTGACAAGTTCATTGTTTATTTATTTGCATGCCTTTCATTTTATTGAGAATTGGTCTTTGGGTAGGAATGATTCACATAATTTAACCCAAAATAGAGAGATGAATAACAATTATGGTCAGATTGATTGCTATTAGTTCTCTTGTATTTGGCTATATTAAATTGTTTGTGTTGGGTTAAATATGTTGTAAATCAGCTCACGAGTTGTTTTATGATGTATTAAAGATCTTTTATCGACTAGAGATATGACCAAATTATAATATATATGTCGGTGTAATTCCCATTTTATCAAACCCATTTCGTGACGTTGGATTAAGCTTAAATTCTAATTTCTTAAGATATTGCTACTTCTTCTCTGTAGTACCACTGGCACTGTTACTTCCCCTTGTTCTCTTTGTTTGATATGTAGTACAATATCAGTTTGATAATAAGTTACTTTTGTTATACAGGAAAACAGCTCGGTCTTATAAAGAGTTGGAAGCAAGGAAGGATAGACTTAGCCAAATAGAGAAAATCTACATGGACATGGCAATGAAGAAAGAGTTGCAGGTATTGATATTTTGCATAGCTTATTGTGTACCTTTTTGTAATTCTTAGAAAGGTAGAATGCTCAGAAAGGATATTCCATCTATGAACAGAAAAATGATAGGAAACGCAAACTAACTGAAGATGAGATTTTCTGTCCAACTAGTCAACCAGTATATAAGTGGCGTGCTGAAAGAAAGCGGTGATTTTCAGTTCTTTTTTGCCTTTTTACTATTTAGCACAATGAAGAAGGAGATTTTACATGTAGAGGAAGCAACAACGTTCCTAGCTGCAGAATAGAATGTCACAGATGAATACAATTCGTTGATCATGTGTAACCATTTTCTTTACTCTTTTGAGTATTCTTCTTTGATGTTGTGGCGACTAAATTGTCATGTTATTGTGCAACTGTTCCATGTAACTGTCATAGTACCTTTCAGAAAAATAAATGAAATAAAATAAATAAAAATGGAATTTATATTTCTTTATTCAGTTTTGTAGTCTTCAATCTTTACAATTCTATATTACTTAGCTACGATTATATTCTTCTAACTATCATTTTATTTTTACATTTGACCATTAGAAGCAAGTATTTCAAAGAACATTTAAAGTCAAATAATTGCGTTTCCACTGACTATATATATACCTGGTCCAATAACTGTTGTGTCTATCTTCGTATTTTATTTGACTTATGTTTTGAAGTAACATTTTACTTTACTTTAATTAGAACTATTTTTTAATAACCTAGTAACATTAATATCCTAAAATTAACTATTTGTTTATAAATTTGACTTTCACAGTACATTTGAATCAAACTAATCAAATTAAACAAACTACTTAAATGCTTGTTACTACCTAATTATGTAATTTATTATTGATGGTTTGACATTTTCTTTCTCAGATAGATGTGATCTGACACGCAGGTAAATCTTTCAAAATAATTTTTAAGCATAATTTCATACAACAAAAGATTAATTATTTCCTCAAATTATAACCATGCTAATTTAATTTTGAATTTAATTATTTTTTTTTCAATTTCTCGTAAGTTGTAAACGAAGTACCAATATTATAAATTAAATTTCAAAAAGAGAAAAATTAAATTTTCAAAATTAATTTAAGACTCAAACAAGTATATTTGACCTTACGTAAATTAACGTAACGTGTCAACGTAGGCCAACCAATAAATGCATAAAATTAATGACGAAAATTAATAACGAAATTAATTATTTTTTTCTAAACAAATAAACTGAATGGAGTTGAATTTAAGTTTAGCGATTATATAATTTTTTATCAGGTATGAAGTATCAATTTAAGTATTTTCAATAACGTGAAGTCAATGGTATTTCATAAAACTAAAAAAGAAAGATATTTTTCATCAGAGTTGAAAAAAAACTCATTGAATTTATATCATTTGTTAATCGAGCCAGGCAAATTGAACCTTTCATGACACTAATTTAGGTTTTCTTATTATTGATCTTCTTTAAAAATTATTACATTGGTATATTTTTTTAAAATTATTAAATTAGTGTAATTATATTAATAGAAGGTAATTTTATTTTATATATACGATTTTATTTTATTTTCTTCTTATGCTGATTTTATAGTAGGCTTAAGTATACTTTGAATTTTGAATCTTCACAGAATTAGAGAATTTTAATTTTATTTTGGTAAAATCTTTTGTTTTTTTGAAATAATTTTATAATAAAATGTAAGAATTTTTTTTAGTGATTTATAATATTTTTCTTCTTCTTGATTTTGATCCCTAAGAATTTGTAGACATTAATTTCCAATTCTTAATATTTCTTTCAAGATAGATAAATTATACTATTTTAAAAATTTTAAAAACTTTTTTAGGTATCACATGTCAACATCATACAACAACATTAACATTAATTTCTCATTTGGAATAGCTTTTTGTTCAAAACAATTAGGTAATCAATTTAGTGTAATATAATACCAAAGAGATTAATAATTTTTAATTTCAGAGACTAGAAAAGCATATCAAATCCTTTGTATTGACCATTTCTAGCAACTATAGTTATAATTGTAAACCATTCCAAACGTAGAAATCACACTACAAGTTTTTACAAGGGTTTTAAAACCTATGCATACATTTTGAAGTAACTTGAGAGCAAAATTTATAAAATTCAATTTAAATGGAGTTTGAACATGTTTACGACCAAACTTATACACTAATGATCAAATTTTATGAATTCTAGTTCACACATAATTGATTTGACAAAGTATACTCAAGTGTTTAATAAATGGTCAAACCCTCAATTAATTATATGTTCCATAAATGGTCAAACCCTAAATGAAATTATTCTTACATATTAATTATCAATCACATAAGAAAATGAATTATAATAATGATTGAAGAAAAACACTAATGCCGCGTTACGTACATGTAGCTTTATTGCAACATATTCAACAAGTCCAAACACGATGACTAAGACATTGATTAATACATTAGTTTGACAGTGTTTTAGAGACCATAATAGACCACAAAAGTTTTACAACGTTACGAAGAAAGTACTTGAAAGTATCTTCAAATTCCTTTGAGCAATTTGTGGCACATCAACGTCAATGGTCGTTTGCTACAAATTCTTCCACACCATGCTGCTTCATATTTTCTGCGAAACCTTCCAGAAGACGTGTTTGTCACCGCGTAATTACCCTAGAATTTAGAAATCGAATTTATCGAAGTTTCTTTATGTTTTTTTTTTTTTTTTCTAGTCAAATTGAAAGACACTTATAACTGCATAATTTTGTGTGTCTTATGCATGTTCTTTTGACAAACTTTAATGGCCGGCAGCTTGTTTTATTCCGTGAGATTTGATTGGGAAGTTGAAGCTCCATAGAGTGGTGGACGTGGAAAGGAGGAAGGAGCCACCAATCTTCCTATTTTCCAAAAACAAATATATATATCAACTTTTACAATTTAAATTTATGATAGAAAAAAAATTGATATTTTATAGATAAATTATTTTCGGTGAAAGATATGGTGGACTACTTTAGCAGATTTTTTCTTTATAATTTTTTTCATCAATAATATCTTTATAAATTAAAATTAGATTGAGTTTAATATCAAGTGTGTTATGTTTAATTTAATATTATTAAAATATTATATTGATTTGACCATATTTGACTTGACATGATCTTGGCCTAATCTGAATTAATTCTGACTAGGTCCAATAAAAGATAAACCTAACTCAACCTAATAATGCGTTCGAATCGACTTGACCTTATGCAGTCTTGACTCGAATTAGCCTACCTTAGTGAGTTTTGCTTTGGCTACCTCAATCTGACTTACGCTAACCCAATGTGGGCTCGAACATCTAAGCCAAACATGAATCCAATTTGACATAGCTCAATCTAACCAAACATGTTTCAGTCTCACATAGGTTTAACATAATTTAAACTAGGTCACACTAGCCCTAACCTAGGCCCTTAACAACTCAGCCTGACCTGGATCCTGCCTAACACAAACTCAGTAGGGAAACTAATAATTGACATTATCATGTTTTATTTTTTGTTTATTTTTATCTTTTTTTATTATTTTATTATTATTTTTTCAGGTATTTAACTGTTATTTAATAAATTTGGAAAAGATAAATATTTGGTTTATATTGTGTAAATAAATAGAGATCTCATATATTTAAGAAGATTATCATTAAAATTAGTGAAAATTACTAAATATTAAAAGAATATCTCAACAAAATTAGTTATCGACCGAATTGATTATTTTAATTACAAATCAAAATATTTGAAGAATATATCAAAGATATAGAATATCTGAAAATTAAAAGATATATATTCAAGATATTCAATTAAAAAATCATGTACAAAGTTGCAGGCATCCAATTAAAAAAAATTATAATTAAGGGACTTGACAGAAGTCAAAACCAACAACCCTTCAAGCATAAAAGAAACCCCTTTTGAGAAAAAAAAAAACCCTTTGGGGGAGAGAGGGAAAGAAGGTAGATGCGCATTCTGAAGACTAGAGACATTCATCTTCATCATTATTCTAGTATCCAGAATGTTAAAGAGTAGTTATCTCTCTTGTTAATGGGGTTGGGTGTGATGTATTCTAACTCTTTGTAAATTTCACTATTTAATATATTCCTTTTCCATAAAAACAAAAGAAAAATAAATAAAATTGATTCGTTGTCGGGACTTGAACCTAAGTCTTTTGGGTGAGAGCCAAATTTTTATTTTTTTACTTCTGTTTTTTGTTTTGCCTTGGTTCTACACAATCTGACTTGACACCAACCTAATGGAGGCCTAAACATCTCAACCAAACACAAACCAATTTAACATAGCTCAACCTAACCAAACTTGTCTTAGTCTCACCTAGGTTTAACTTAATTTAAACTAGGTCACACTAGCCCTAACCTAGGCGCCCAACAACTCAGTCTGACTTGGATTGCCTAACACAAACTTAGTAGGGGAACCATTCAACTTAGTCAAACATGGGTCTGCCCCACCTTAGCTTGATATCGACTTGATTCTCACTTACCTCAAGTGATAACGTTATTTTCTACCTTTTATTGGTGTTAAGTTTTGTGAATAAAATCAACTTTTCCATAACTTTTATCTTGTTTAATCCTCAAATTTATCCTGTTTTTCCATTGTTTATATTTTAGTTGTTTTATGATTTTTTACCTCTAATATCTATTTTGAGTGTGTGAAATAAGTTAATAGAAAATAATTTTAGTGAATGAAAAAAAGCTAAAACTAAAGGAAGTGTGATTGGATAAGAAAGAACGATTTTTAGAAAAATACATTCGCCAGGGAGCATTGAAATCGCACCAACGCTACAAACATGAAGAAGGAACTCACCTATAGGGTTATATTGCCATGGATTGCACCCGAATGACAAAGAAACCACCATTGGGACCAGGCTAAGTCATTGGGCGAGCTGGCTGTGCACTAAGTGAAAATGACCGTCTAAACTTACAATAATTCAGTTGCTACGCGAAAATATGACTCGTCCAACGCGTTACAAGTTAGAGAATATCAATTTTTAGGCCTTGTTGGACGAGAAGGAAGCCGCTAGGCGAGAATGTCGACTCTGATACACGAATTTGGGTATTTAATCATATTTCTACGAGAGTTTTAGTATATTCCTCATTTTGCACAAAGAGAAACACATTGGATGTTGAGAGAGGCTCTTGGAGGCTGCTAAGGGTGTTGGGAAGCCCTCCCACTCTTTCTTGGGTCTCCTCCTTCATCCATGGTGATTTTTCCCTTTTGGGGTTAGAGAGAGGAAAAGGGGTTACGATTTGGAGATGGAGACACGAATGACGTAATTGAAGCACGAAACAGGTGCCATGAACCTTGGGAGAGGAATTGCTATTACTTTATGGGTCTAATTTCTTTCCTGTTCTTCAATTTTGTAAAACCCTAGGTTCTCCCTAAAAATCATTCTTTCTTGTCTAGTCATGCTTCCTTGAATTCTAGCTTATTTTCATCCACCAAAATTGCTTCTTACTGACTATTTTCATACACTTGAAATAGAGATTAAAGGTAAACAAACATAAAATAACTAAAATACAAAACAATGCAAAAACAATTCGACTTGGGCTTTGCCCAACTTAGTCTAACTTGGGCATAACCTAAGCCTCATTGACTATATCTAATTTTGTCTTAACTTTATTTGACTTGAAGTGAGCTTGCGTGGGCTATGCTTGAGGTGAACTACTTGATTCGACTCAATCTAAGTCTGGATTGACTTAGCTTGTTGTGCACCCAAGCTAACTCAATCGAGTTTTGTACCAGCCTAACTTAGTCTGATGTGGTTTGGCCTAATTGACCTAATCAAGACCGATAAAGGTTTGGCCTAATCGAACTTAACTTGGACTTGGATTGGTTTTAAACCGATCTAACTTAACATGTTTATATCTCGATCAAACTTAACATGTTTAGCCTAAGTTATTGGTCCAATCAAACTTTCCAATCAAACTTTACATAAACTGAACCCATCCGGTCCACATTGCATAACTTTGGTCTAATCAAACGTAGCTACCGAGGGTTTGATTTGACCTTACATTTCATGATTTTTCTCACCTTTACCTAAATCAATGTAAATAAAAGATTAAAATTAAAGGATGATAATCGCATATCAATTTTATAGAGAAGCTTTCGATACATAACACTTTGTTGAATTATTTGAAAGTTAATTTTACTTAAAATTTTTCTTTCCGATACAAATCTTAAACATTTATATTTTGAAAACGTTTCATTCATCTGTATCAAAATTTCACGTTCCGTTCTTTAAATCTAAGCAACATTAATTTTGTTTACTTAGATTAAAAAAAAAAAAACTTTCATGAATTCATGATACTTACGACATATAAAAAATAATTTTTCGATTGATCTAAAACTATTTGTTGAATAGTTTCATTCATTTGAAAAAATTAATACATGTAACCTTATTTTATAAAATAATTTCAATCATTATGATTTAAAAACGATAGAGAAATATAAGCATTTAAATTGACGTATAGAGATTGATGGGTCAGTTGCATATCAACTTCTTTTTAAGTAAAGGACAAGGATTTAGGTTGCTAACGTCCATGATATTAAGTCACAGATGCTTCATTTAGACATAGAACATGATTTTCCATTTTTGCGGCATCAAAATCTGCATTCATATTTTATGTCTCATTATTTCTTGCTAGTTTGAGAACTTGTCAACATTTTCATGGTCCATGTGTTAGATTTCAACAATTATATTGGTCATTGCTGCTCGTACGGTGTATGGATTCAAAGCTGATAAATAAAAGAGATAAGCAATCACAAATATTTTTAGGGATTAAAGGAGGTTACAACACTCCCCAAATTTTATCTCTAATAATTATATATATAAATACAGTAAATACTTGAGAGAGAATTTTCTCATTAAAGTTTTGTAGTATTATGTAGTCCCATTTAAGTAGAACTAGCGAACACACAAGCGCGAGACCACCTGTGTCCGTGTCCGCATTTTTTAAAATCAATAATATTTATTTTTAAAACAATATATAATAAATTTTAGAATAGTTGTTAAATAAAATAACTGTTAAATAAATGTTTTTAGAATAACCGTCAAAATAAAAAAGATTTAAAAAAATGGTTAAAAAAAATAATTATAGAATAAATAGTTTTTAAAATAATAATTAAGGGTAAAATTGGAAAATGAAAAGTGGACACAAAAAGAGGAATCCTCTTTATATTTTACTAGCGTAACACAGGCACGATATCGTGCCCGTGTGTATACATTTTTTAAATATGCGTAATATTATATTAGTAGGTGATAATATTATAATGTTATTAAGTTAATATATATATATATATATATATTAAAATTATATTTATCAAAAATAAAGTGAAATATATCAGAACAAATAAAAGAATAACCATTGATAAATAAAGAAGAAGAGAAGAAGCAGAGACATCTGATTTTATACAAAATTTGTAAAAGTAACGGTCAATTTTTAAAAATTTAATAAATTATTATATTTAAAGGGTAAAATCGGTATTTTGAAAAGTGGACATAAAAAGAGAAATCCCCTTTATATATTGTTATGTATTATAGATTATAGATGACACTGTAATGTAACTGTCACGTCATATGGTTACAGTAAAATCTAATCTATAAACTTAATTAAAAAATTTTAAAATTTTGAAGACATAATATACCATATATTAGAGACTTGATTGAAAATTTCTAACTTTATCCGAGAGACTCAAAATATAATTAAGCTTATAATTTATTGGACTATTATAGTTTGATAATTTGTTTTTTACAGAGTTTGACACTTTACTTATCAACACACACTAAATCTTTTTCTTCACTTTCCAAATCACATCAAACGTTTATTTCATCCATTAAGATATTATCACGTGTACATTGTCAAAAATTTGTTACCAAAACTTTTGTTATAAATAATTTTCCTAATTTATAACTCACACACCGCGGTAGATGAATTATAATCATCATACTAAAATGTCTTTAAGTGTTTGCTATTATATAATTTATTTAGTTAGGTAGGAATAATATTATTTTTAGTGACCAAGAACAATTTCTCATTTTTTTTAATCTTTTGGTATGCTTATGTGTGTTCTTTAAATTAGTGAACTTTACATTTGTATATGGGTTCTGGTATCCATGTATACCTATTGTATTTAATTGATGAAAAGAAACCAAGGTATTAATTAAACTAAGTAGAAATAATTCATGAATATGGCAAGTTGAGTATGAATTATAATATTTGACATAAAACCAGACGTTCTAATATTGATGCATGGGGCCGCCATGATTTATAGCTGGAAAGAAGAACGTACATCACATCGAGTTAACTATAGAAACTGTTCTGGAAGTTGAAAACATACAGGACTTGAGTCCATTCAAAAGAAAGTTCAATTTTGTCTTCAAATAAAACAAACTCTGACAAGAACAATCTCTGTATTTTGCTGCAGTTCAAGTAAATTACAAGTGAATTTCTTGGTTTTTGTTTTCCTACGTGATTTTCCTCGGACAACGCGGTACACCCACAACACGCACACCATCGTCGATCCTTCCCAGAAACATGTCGTGTACCAAACCAGTACTAATCACCCTTCTGTTCAAAACAAAAGCCAAACACACCACAAGAAAACAAATTATATAAACAAAACAACAGATTTCAATAAATGATGAATTAATTATATATAGCTTTAGTTACAAATACTGTTTTAGGTCAAGTCTGAATATAAATTAATTTTTATAATTTTTCTAAAAGTAAAAGTTTTAATTTATACGCATAAAGTAATTGTAAAGAGTAATTTATTGAAACAAATTTGTGTATGTAAGAATCAAATGATGAATGCCACGTCTTCAATCTTGTTTTTCTAATATTAATTCCTTAGAGAGAGGAGGCCCATGGTGACTTGCCCCATAGCCTTTGAGAGAAGTGAAAGAGATTGGTTGACTTTTTATGGCCCTTAAGATCTTGAATCTTTACGGCGAAATGGTTACATTACATCATATGTACGTACCATAGTAGACTACAACGTTTTGTTCGGGCTAAGTGCTACCCTGTTTCCTCCAATATTCCATGAAGCTTCGCTGTTGCTTTATGTTTATTGTTATAATAATAACAACACGCAATTATGGTATAAAAAGCCAAGTAACCTCTTTCTTTTGCCCTCCCTCGCTTCATTGCTTCCATTAACCTCAAACACACCAACCAGTTTCACTCTCGATTAAGTCGATCTCATCAGATTCTTCACCAAAAATGGCTGCGAAAAGATTGTTCAATGATTCTGAACGAGACCCTGATGAGCCAGACGACAAACGGATAAGAAATAACACTGCTGCTACACCTTCTTTTTCTTCGTATGTACTATTTATATACAGTTCATATATAAAGTATATCTAGCTAGCTAGGGTTTATTTGATCATGCTTGAATCTACTTGCTCTTTTCTCTACTCTACTTGATCCTTTTATGAGGCTCACTTTGTCTTATTTCTTAACTTCACTTTTCACTCTTCTCATGCAGTGTAATAGGAGAAGTGGTCATGATAAAGAGCTTTGAGAATCTTTTCACTGCATTGGAACCTGTGCTTAAAAGAGTGGTAGGTCATCAAGCTTCTCAATAAGTTCTTGGTTACTTTGATTCAGTCTCTGCAAGAAAATTGCCTTAATTTGTGTATATGTTTTGTCTTTTCTCAGGTGGGTGAGGAAGTTGAGCGAGTTATGAGACAGTGGTCACGCTCCTTTACAAGGTCTCCATCGTTGAGACTCCAAGCAATGGAGCAGCCATCAAGCTTGCAACTATGCTTCAGCAAGAGGCTTTTCCTTCCAATTTTCACAGGTAGCAGGATTCTTGACATTGATGAGAACCTCATCAACATAGTTCTGATGGACAGAAGCAACAATAACCAAATGGTCCCCACAAGTCTCCCTCATGCCATCAAGCTCGAGATTCTGGTTATCGATGGAGATTTTTCTCCTTCTGAAAACGAGGATTGGACGAGTGATGAATTTAACAGACACATAGTGAAGGAGAGACATGGGAAGCGACCTTTACTTGCAGGAGAATTGAACTTGATCATGCGAGATGGAATTGCACCAACCGGGGACTTGGAATTCACAGATAACTCTAGCTGGATTCGCTGCAGAAAGTTCAGAGTTGCAGTGAGGGTAGCACCAGGGAGTAACCAAGGACTTCGAATCCGTGAAGGAATCACTGAAGCATTTGTTGTCAAGGATCACCGTGGAGAATGTAAGTTATGCATCAACTTTTATCTATTAAGTATATTGTTTATACTCTTTCTACTCTGAAAATTAACTTTCTCTTTCATTACTTGTCACTATGCATTTTTGTCATTCATTGTAACCAACTTTGATGACGTTTTATTTTGTATTTTGTAAGATTATTATTAAAATTAGTGTGGATCACGATGACGAACTTTAGTCTATTATAAATATCAGATGTTCTTGTCACACTCACATTAATTTTAATGAACCTAGCTTGGTGCTTGATAAGCTTTGACCGTTGGTTCCTATAATATATTCGTAGTTCATATGAGCTACAACTACTATTGCTAAATCAGTTGGTGTTGTGTCACATAATAATTAGTCTGCAATATTGTACTTCATTTCTTCGACTCAAATAGGTTGTTGATAACTACTAGTCTGAAAGGAAAGTCTATTTCTCAGAGGAAAAGTCTCTTGATTCAATCACTTTTGTCTCGATTATCAGAATAGTCTATGACAAGAAATTTTAGTCTCTAGTGATATGTGCCTTAGAAATGACAAAACTGACTTTGACAGATCTCGTATCAAAAAACAAAATTGTCGTATACCATAAATTACATTACAGCATTTAATGATAACAGTATCAATCCAGAAGCTTAGTGCATGAACAAATAATATTATCAGCATACCAAAACTGATGTTAACCCTGTGTAAGAATTTGTAGTAACGTATTTACACATATAATTACTAAAATTCTAATAGTGTATTGGTATGAAAGAACTCAAGATCAAGTTGATTGAGGTTCTATGTTTATTAATGTCACTCTAAAATAGTAATAGAGACATATTGGTTGTACCAAGTTATGGTCAGTCCAGTACTTAATTTTCTACTGTTTTGTTTGGACTTTGTTTTTGGACAACCCAAAAGTGACCTTTGGTCAAATACAAAGCTAAAAGCCTTGTGCAGCATGCAAAATAATAGTAGCTAGATTCTCAAGGGTCCCACCATTAGTGTGAAATCAAAAACACGTTATTGATTTCAAAATAATTGTGACGTATAATATCTTCTAATTTTGTTTTCTGATGTGTACGACACTGATACCGATTTCTAGTCTCTATTTTGCAAATTGATGGTTATAAATGAGTCTCAAGTCAATGGTTTCAACTTTTAGGAGAAACCAGTCAAGCACGAGCCTAGTGGTTAATTTCTTGCATTTTTTTGTATCGATCTAAAGCTTCTGCTAGTACTGAAAGAAATTTATCATTCATATTTTATGTTAAAAAAACTGTCTCTTGGTTCGATAATTAGCTTTGTTTTTATACTTTTGAAGTGTACAAAAAACACCACCCTCCAATGCTCGATGACGAAGTGTGGCGTCTGGAAAAGATAGGTAAAGATGGAGCTTTCAACAGAAAGTTGTCTTCGCAGGGCATAAAGACAGTTCAAGAATTTCTTAAACTAGCAGTTGTTGACACTCTCAAGCTAAGAAATGTATATATCTTTGCATCATATAACCTTTCAATAGTCACGGAGATTTTTCATTCATGAAATTTATGATTCTTTGTTCAATGTTTCTGCAAAACCAGATTTTGGGCGTGGGGATGTCAGACAAAATGTGGGAAGTGACAATGAAGCATGCAATGACCTGTGACATAGGAAGCAAGTTGTACATTTATCGTGGACCACACTTTACTATTTTACTGGATCCAATATGCAGATTAATTAAAGCAGATATCAATGGACAGACATTTTCCAACAGAGATCAAATCTCCCATTTGAACAAGGTACAATGAATCATCTAGGTCTCAATTTGTCCCCTTAATTTATATCTGGTTACACCCTTATGTTACATTATTCTCCTCGAATTCACTTCAGTGGATGTTGTTTTTGACAACTGCAGACCTATATAGACAAATTGGTGAAAGAAGCATATGCGAGATGGCCTAACTTGGAGGTGATAGATGCGGTTCTGAACGATAACATTGCTGTGTTAACTCAAGGTATATATATAGCTTCCTTTAACCTATTGTGAACTATATATAAGAGAAATGCTAGCAATTAATACTTCCTAAGAAATCTGACAGAATTTCTTTATGAACTTTTAGCTTTTATTTATTGAGATCTTTCTAGAATTTAAAAACTTGAACACATTTAGTAGCAGAATCTTTAGTTTAAGAACATAAATAGATTCCACAGGTAATAAACAAATTTGGATTCTCTGCTGTGTTATTTTGTATTGATCTTCTGTTTTGTTTTTAAAATACACTCATGGATATTTATCAGTAGAAAATCTAAACTCTAGACTCGTAATAGACTCGTAATAAACCCCACATTTAGCAGCATTGCCAGTAGTAACTGATGTTTCTGTGAACGTAATCACTGTAGGTGATGAAACTGCTGTGTCAGTAGCCACATATGATCAGAATGAGTATTACAGTGGCCAATCTGCTAGCTATGTTGCAAATAACAACGCACAAATGGGAAGCTGTGAGTGGTCACTGAATCAAGGCTACAACACATTGGCGTTTGGTAATGGTTTTCCTTTTAATTTCTCAGCAACACAAACAGATGGAGACATGACAGCTTCAGGTTCAAGCTCTGTGGATGTTGATGGTGCCACAACAAGGCAAAACTAGGTGCGTCAAAAGTTGCAGCACATATGTACATTATATATATAATATGTAGGCACCTACTTACTTACAACTATGTATAAGATCTTTGTCTAATTCATGATGCTTATACATGGTTGTAAGTAGTGATTCCTGAATGATGTGTCCACGCAAAAAGAAAAAACAAATATAAGTAGCATCAATGGTAAAGTATTTTGAGTTTCTGCTGCATACATACATATATGTATGTATGCATATGTATATAGTATATAGTATATAGTATATAGGGTCTAGTATAAGCAATGAGGAGGAATGAAATCTGGCTTAGGATCATGTGAATGATTGGCATGGCTGCTACCTCCTGGATATGTTGTGTTTCTCTGTTACCAGATAGCGATCACAAAGCAGTATGATGTGTTGTAAAATAACATCTATAATACTTGTTTGCTTTTATGGTTTTCCGAATTTTGGTTTTGGTTTGGATGCCTTGTTTTTTCTTTTTAATCTAAAATTGTTTTGGTACAATAATAGTTTTATATTATTTAGGATTCGAAGTTAATGATAAGTTAGATATACTTTTTCTTTAAAGATTTTTTTATACATATAATATTTAACTATGTTATTATTAATGTGGAACTCAAATTCATGTTTAGATTATTTTAACATTACCAAAAATTCATATTAGATTAATTTAAACCTACTTCATAATAATTGGATTAGAATTGAAATAGAAAAGGAAAAGAACCGGAAATGTTTTATGAACGTGTTAAAATTGACTTCCAAAGGTTTGAAAAGAAATTACAATGAAATTTCCTTATAAAAAGATTATGTAAATAACAACTGTTGTGGTTTATGTGCACATTTCCTCACTTTTTAAGTAATGTCACATTTAAACTTCGTATATGAAGAAAAATCCTGGCAAAAAATGATATTTTTTCATCATTTTCAACACAGACAATATTGTCTTTTTCAATGATATATTTGATTATGACATCCCATTTAATAAATAATTCTAATATATGAAACATCATATAATTAATTATAATAAAATCAAAGCACCAAGAAGAAGTATATAGGTCTTAACTACTACAGTCATCCATGATATATTTAGAAGAGAAGTTAGGATGCAAAACAGATGCCCATAACAGAATATGAGAAAGAAACCACAGGAAAAAGCTAAGACAATTCTTCTTCAAAAGGAGCTCTAAAACGAGCTAACACCTAACTGGACCAACGAGTTAACTAAACAGCCTCGCTCCCACCATCACTGTGATCACCAGGAGTTCTCTCATTTGCTCACATCAATAAATTGATAATCATTGCAAAAGGAGAAAGCCACACATAAAACACACAAGCAAACTAAAGGGTAAGCTAGTGTAAAATAGTAATTTTGACATGTTATAGTAAGCAGATACTTAAAACACATCATACACATACAACAAGATAGGCATTCAACATGTGATAGACAACAAACATGACACTACGACTCAATTATCCGGATAGATATAATAAAATCAGATTCACTGGATGCTTGCACTTGTGGTGACCTCTACTATTCTGTAGAGCCATTGTTAATGGGTTTCACCCTACGATACACAAGATTAGCCTTCAAACATCTAAGGCCATTATCCTGCTAAAGACTAGGATCTCCCGCTACTCTCACCACTTGAATAAGTCTGCTCTACGTGAGACTAACTGATTCTTTAGAGTTTCGGGATGCAATCCTTACTTGAATCATTATCTTAATTATATACACTACACACTACCATGAGATCTCCCCATGAGACTCATGAAACTACGTCTATCTCACACCAGATTCATGTTCCTCATGCCATAACCATAACTTTGATCTCAAACATCCAAATCTCATGCCAAAACACCACTAACCAGCCAATCCATGACTTATTTCATACCAAGCATATCAATTTAAGTTCATAAAAATTCAAATAACACATGCTTCATGCTTTAAGAAGGGAAATTCAACCAATTATGCAACCAACAACCCAAACATAAAAGAGAACAACGTTAGAGCACGTCCCTGCACCAGTCTCGCTAAAGCTAGGAGCCCTTGCTCAGGCGAGAGAAGTTGCCTCGCTCAAGCTACAGACTCTCGCTTAGGCGAGACTGCAAACAGAGACTCTGGAAGGTTTCGCGAGCTATCGCTTAGGCGAGGCCTTCTCGCTTGAGCGAGATGGTTGGTCGCTCAAAAATGAAGTTCTCTCGCCTGAGCGAGTACTCGAGCAGAAACTCGGGCAAGCTTCTGCTATTCTCGCCTAGGCGAGACGAACTCGCTTGGGCGAAAATATCAGTTCTCCTCCACTGTTTCACGCATGCAACACTAGAAACAACCAAACACATCCATACAGTTCATTCATACACAGTACATGCACTTTCCAATCATTTTAAGCATAAAACATAAACGGAAACAAACCGCATACTTCAAAAACGCGAAATAGGACCTAGCTTCCCTTACCTGGATAGAGATTATCAAATGGAATAGTAACCCGAGGGAACGAAATAGGGCTTGGAGCAACTGAGGGAGCTGAAAACAAACACACCCACTGATAAGTGCCAAAATTCAGTAAAGATTCATAACAAACTCTGGCACTTATGCTTTAAATTTGTGTTCATTTCATATTGATTCTCCCTAAACCTAAGTTTCAATCACATGCTTCCAAGTTTTG
>Ga0099822_1003816_pt1 | contig 19456 bp, 12 predicted proteins | sample CowpeawhiteBW_FD_76839 | JGI IMG/M metagenome (GOLD analysis project Ga0099822, IMG submission 76839) | Root nodule microbial communities of legume samples collected from California USA - Cow pea white BW | ecosystem: Host-associated > Plants > Roots > Nodule | place: USA: California | collected...
ATATAAATATATATTATTAACTTTAATAATTATTATTATATATATATATATATATATGATTTATGAGGATATTATTATAATTTACTATACATCTCTCTAAATATGTGCTGTTTTGATGAGATAGAAAAAGTGATCCATCCCTCAAATCTCTACTTTTCCTCTCTTACAAATCTATACATACGAACACAATTAATTCTGCAAATCCATTCTCGAGAATCATTGCTCTACAAGGATCGTTCCATGCAAACAAAGCCTCAGGGTGTGTTCTTATGAGTGGAAAGATTTGAAGGTGAGGAAGATGATTGATTTGAGTGAATTTAAAGGTAAAGTTTGTGTTATTTTTAAGAAATTTGGAGGTGATGGTGGAGTGGATTTGAGAGTAATTTTTGTGAAAGTTTGTGTATGATTTGAATGATGTGACTCATAAAAAATAAAAGGGTTAATTATGTTTTTCGTCCCTCAAGTATTGATAATTTTTGGTTTTAGTCTCCCACCTAACGTTTGCTCTATTTTAGTCCCCCACGTTTTAAATTTCATGGAATTCGTCCTCAATTTTAAACTCTGTTAGTTTTAATTGACACATGTCTAATGGATGACCATGTAAGGATCCCGTTTTCATTACTTTTTAAATTTTTTTTGCACGTTTTAGTTACACATTAATAAGGCATGTGCACAATTAGAGGTTAATTAAAAGCTGAGTTGAGGTTTTTGTTAGAATTAGAATGACATTAACTTTACTAAAACATCTTAGCTGAGGGAGGGTTATGTTAGAATGTCATTAACTTGTTATCATTCGTAAAAAATCTCAACTGAGGTGATTGGTAAGAACCCTAGGCACTAAATGTGATCTGGTGAAGGAAGAGAGAATCCGTAATCAAAGGTATTAACTGTAATCATAGAACGACGAAGAAGGTGGTGCTAAGTGCTTGCATTTGGTGGACGAAGAAGTGAGGTTAGTCGTTTATTGTTTTTCAATTTCTTTCTTGAATGTTCACTTTTCTCTTTATTGTTTATTTCGTTGAATGTTCGATTTGGTTGGTTTGTGATTTTATTTAAAATGTAGGGCTGGAAATGGGGTTCGCGGTTGCGTTCCATCACATGGGTATGTTTGAAAGGAATAGGGGATTGAAGTATGTGGGGGTGAAATCCATGTGGTTAAGGATATCGATCCTGAAGGAGTTTAAATACGCTGGAGATGTTAGACTTTGGTGGAAGGGCTCAAAAGAGACGTTGTTGAACAATCTAAGATTGTTGAGTGACAATAAAGAGGCATTAGCATTGGCTAAGTATGTAGAGGATAGGAATGAAGAGGTAGATATATATATGTTCAGCACGTTCCTTGTCAGCTCGAAGTAGTTCATTTTATTACTGGTCCTGGAATGGATGAAGAACTGGGTCAGGAAGAAGTTGGGGTTGAGGCACAATTTATAAAACACCACCTGCGAGACCCAAAAAGCTAAGAAGAAGGAAAACTGATGAACATGTCAATTATTCCAAGTTGTCAAAGAAAAATCTTATCATGAAGTGCAGCAGGTGTAAGCAGTTGGGACACAACATTAGGAGCTGTAGAAAGGGAATCAAACATAGAAAGGTAAGAACAAAAATTGTACCTCTGATTCAATTTTTTTTCATTAAAACAATACAAATATTAATTTGTAATACATACCCAATTCACAGGGACAAACACAAGGAACTCCAACTGTTAGTGCAACTAGCAGCGCTATAGGACCATCTAACCAAAGTTGCAGTAGTAGAAGAAGATCCACACCCAGGGTTGTTGCAAACGTTAACCAGGGATAAAGACCACCAACAACACAAACCAGAAACATGGTTGCACAAGTCATAGGGTCTCAAGCAAGTACTGCAACTTCTGCACAACTCACGTGAAATAGAAGGAGGACTCTGTTAAAAAAGGATTTGTCTAATAGCTCAACCCATAAAGGGATCTGAATTGATTAATGAGCCTTTCACTTGTTTAAGATGAATCTCGAAGGAGTCTTTAAGTCTTATAACCCAATTAATCAATTTCGCAGTTCTGTGTTAATGGACTGTTTAAAGCAATCAAGAAAGATTGTAAGAGAAGAGAAAAAAGGAAGACACAATAGTTTATACTGGTTCGACTCAAGATGAATCTACGTCCAGTCTTCTCCTGAGTAAACCCACTCAGGAGGATTCCACTAACACAAATAGGATCCAAGAATTACAAGAACACCTATATAATTCTAGAACCTAAAAACTCAAAGAACTTGATCTACCAATCAAGAACTCCCCCTAGGAGCAATGCATCCACGCAATTGCACCTAGGCCTACACTTCACACAATAAAGCAACTGTAATCAGAGATACAATCAAAATAAACAAGAAACGAATACACCTATAGTTGTGCAGATTTGTCAATTTGCTCTTTGATTCAAGCTAGACCCATCAAGGTAGAATCAACTATCAATCTCCTTGAATCTTCACTTGAATGATCTTCCAGAATTCTCAAGAACTCTGTGTCTCTCAGATGGCTGTTTCTCAGAATGAATTTCAGTGATCTGTAAATTTTCTCTCTGACTGAAACAGATTTCAGAAAACAACTTTTATACTGAGTTCTCTACTGACATTAATGGATTAGGAGTTTACCTAATTGATTATCGTGAGTGTGTTTTCACTCCCTTAGTGCAGTACTCACAGTTAATCCATTAGTTAAACAACTAATCATTCATGTTTGCACAAGCAAGAGTGTGATGGTTAATTACAACTTAATGTAGGCTTAATTACAACCTGATGTAGGCTTGATTTACATTTGATAATTTCATACTAACAGCCTAATGCACAGCCTAACTAAAACAGGGCTAATTTAACCAGGTAGACATCATCAAAACCATCTTCATATAAGGTTGAAGTAGCTTCCCCTTCCAACAGATTCAAACTGTTTTTTTTGCTTTTAATGGTGGACCACTTTTTTGTAGCAGTGGGCATAGTGATAGTGGACAACTTTTTGGATTAAAGCAATAGTATAACTTATTGTATTCAAATTTATGGACCACTTGTATGGTGTCCAATACTTTATTCAGTGTAATCCTAGGGACCACTTTGACAATGCATCAAAACTTTGACGATGCATTAAAACTTGTGTATGGATTACTTTTTTTGTTATGATAATTGATGACAGACGTGTAATGTTATAATAGACTTGTTTGTATTTTAAAATGAATTTAATTGTTAAGTAAAAAATTACATATTCACCTCACAGGATAGTGCTTTTGTTAACTAAAAATGAATTCATAAATTACAGCAGACTTGTTTCTATTTTAAAATGAATTTAATTGTAATCACATCACTCTTTTTGGTAACCACCATAGACCTCAATTCTGAAATAAGTACCATGATCTCTCCACTTTGCAAAGCACCATTAAAAACACATTTGAACTTCTCATTTCATTCATTAATAGCATATTACAAATACATAACACTTTCCCACCAAAAGTTAGCTCAAACATACTTAACCATTAAAGTTTCAGACATAACTAAAGACTGCTAAATACTACTTAGTAAAAAACTAATTACAATTGAACTTGAACAGCAACATAAAAACCAACACAACTGATAATGTCCACGATAAAAGGAAAAAAAATTGCAGGAATCTCCCAAACTTTTTCTCTTCTTGCAATTTCGTCTTCAACTTCTCTTTTTCTTTATCAACTCTAATATAACTTTCTCCTTCTCCAAACACACTTCATCTTCTTCAGCTCTTGTTCTACCGCTGTCTTGAAAGTTAGGTGTGTTCCCTTCAAATTTATATTCCTCTTCATTAAACCATTCAAAGAAATTACAATGAGAATTGGACTGCAAAAAAAAAAACATTACCACGTCAAACGAAATCAAGTTCGCCCAATAACTATGAAATTTGTCACTTGTAGCCCAATTTCTACATCTCCAAAATAATCTCTCCTGTTCTTCACAGTCGTTGTTTTAGGAACAATAATCTTTCCCCACACCCACACACTTTGGATGACATATCCGACGACGACGCACAACTTTGCGAAATTTTCGAACCATTATTCCTCTGCGTATAATGAATTCCTTTGCTCCCACTTTTCGTCACCCTACAACAATGTTCAGAGTTCAATTTTGGCTGCTAATGTTTCCCCCAAAACCAACACGAACTGCTCCCAATTTTAGGGTTTCAGAAATAACCCAAATCCTTCTTTTAAAACGGTAATAAAAATTCAAAACCACGTGTTGTTTATAAAATCCTCTTAACTGAAAACGAGATCCTTACGTGGCCATTTGTTAGACAGATGTCAATTAAAACTAACAGAGTTTAAAATTGAGGACGAAATCCATGAGATTTAAAACGTGGAGGACTAAAATAGAGCAAACGTTAGGTGGAGGACTAAAACAAAAAATTACCAATACTTGAGGAACGAAAAACATAATTAACCCAAAATAAAATTTATTTTATAAAAAAATAAGATTACCCTTATTGTTAAATGTAGTATAAAATGATAATTAGATAAATTGTAATTAATTTTGAATTTTTTAGTTCATAAATTAAAATATTAAATATATTTATTAATTGAGAAAAATAAATATTATAATGTATTTGAAGTGAAAAATAAAATATTTAAGTGCTGGAATCGAATACATGAAACACAGATCTAAGTAAAGAATTCATGCACTTGGTACAGAATACATAAAAAATGGATTCGGGTAAATAGAGAAAAAGGAAGAAATTGGAATCCGATACATATGTTTCCCTCTTTTTTATCTTCTTACCCACAAATAACGTACACACAGGGACAATATTGTAAAATATTCTTTGTCACTCACAAATCTCTTCCAAAGTGACGAGATAGTATTACGAGCTTCTTTCACAAATCATCACTCCTTTTTTCATTTGTAAATTATTAGATACGAACGTCAAATTCACTCGTATATCCAATACCTTAGTTTTCAATTATTCATAAATTTATTGATTTTCAGTTTAAAACATATTAATTGCTTCACTTGTCTGACTAATTAAATGTTAGTGATATGATAGTCTGAACACTAATTAATACATATTTTAATTAATTAAAATGTAGAAAATATATTCAAGATTTATATCTCTATAGGTAAAATTATCATCCCATAGACAAGAACAAAGATATTTCACAACTTATAAGAAACTAAGAAAAACATAACATAATATACACTCAAAGAACAATACACATCTGTTCACAAAACATAGTTTCAAACAACAGTTTTGTTTTTATTAATCTATTATTTGATAATTAATTTATATTTTAGTTAAATATCTCAATTTAATATTTTATTATAGAAATTAAGTTCTCAACTAAGTTGAATCTATCATCTTCTTTAAGAACATCAGAAGTGGAGTCAATGTCAGGAGGGGCGTGAACAACTAACTAATCAATCACCATTTTCACAGATTCGCAGGTGAGTACTCATCACCAACTTTTACCTTAAAAAACTTCAAATCAATTACTGTAATTTGTAACCTTTGTTTTTCCTTTTTTGCAATTTCTTCTTCAGTTTTGGGTACTACAATTTTGTTAGCAGAGAGAGAAGCACATGAAAAGTAATACAATGGTATGTCACGTTTGTGTGCCTTTAGTTTCTAATCATATTATTCGTTCTTTACTGTGTTGAACCATGAATTATGGTTTCAATTTGAAGCTAGGAATTGGGTTTGCCTGTTTGTTTTGAAGTCATTCCAAGTTAAGTGAGGGACCTGGAATCAAATGTTCTTTTCTATTTGCTTTTAGGTTGTGATAAATAGTAAGAGGGAAAAGGAATCGCTCAAAACAATAACAATGATCATCTTTGCTGTGCTTTCATGAGAAAGGAAATAGGAGATGTTGTCTGTATAATTAACCTCTGTTGTCCCAAGATTTTGTTAGAGCTGTGACATTAGAACTTTGGAGATCATGAAGATGTTCATAACTTGTTTGATTTTTGTTTCCTTTAAAGCTGCATATTGTGTTACTAGGGTTCAATCGATGGTCATTTTGGTTTGTGTCTAGAATTGAATAGATTACTTTCTGTTTTCTTTCTATTTCATGATCAATTCAACGGTGTGTTTTAGCATCATTCTATTATAGAACAGATAAGGCATCAGGGCTATAATGTTAAATGTTAATCTTACTCATAGCATAGATGGGGATTTGTTAGGTAACCATTGTTGGATATCTGTTTTGCATATTTATAATCTTTAAAAGACTGTACATTTTATTTTATCTTTTTATTTCTTCTTTCATTTTTTATATCTTTGTACATCTTTCTTGAAACTTCTTTATTTCTCCTTGAAACATGGTTTGGTTCTAGAGAATTATTCTTCTAGGTGGAATCTTGTAAGTTTAGCACAATTGCTAGCTTTAGCCATGAACTCTTTTGACATCTTTTCTTCTTCTTGGACTTAGGAGGAGGAGCAACCGCAATAAAAACAGTGGAAGGGATGCAATGTTGTCAATGGAAGAAGCAGTGAAGAGATGGGTTGTGAAATTATCTAAGTGGGATCCACACCCCTCTGACTTCTCCTTCGCTCTGTCCCTCCTTCCGTCCCATGAACACTCCTCTATTACCAGGTTCTCTCTCTGTCTCTGGCTCTGTCTAAATCACTGTAATTTTCACCAATCTGTTATAAATTTCAACATTTAATTAAATGATCATAAGCGCTTTTTGTTATATGTGCAATGCTTTTATATCAGCTCTAGCTATTAAGGCTTGTTTGTGCTTTAAAGACTAAGTTTGGGAATTGAGATTTAGAGATGAAAATTGAAATATTACAAATTTGTGTTTCCTTCTTTGTTTCCCTTTCAATCTTATTTTCAAGTTTATCTAGAAGGATCCTCTAAATTGAATGAAAAAATCATTTTATTTTTCCTTTTACTGTATATACAAAGATGAAGTTTTGGCACTCACTTGAAGTGAAATCAAGTAATTTGGACTTTTTAGGTAGCTTTTTGGTTAGGTCAGAAACTTGTACAAAAGGGTTTTGATGAATCCATTGAGTGATCTAGTTGTTGTGCATTGGTAGGTTTGTTAAATTGGAAGACAGGAAACGTGCTCTTGTCAGCCGCATGCTTCAGTACGTTCTTGTTCATGATGTGTTACAAATCCCATTTCCTGACATTGTCATAAAACGAACTCTGGAAGGCAAACCCTATTTGGTATGAGCATTTCCTAGAACAATCAAAGATGACTGATGATATGTTATGGAACTAGCCAAAATAGATGAATTATACAAATCACTTTAAGGTTTTGTTCTAGCAACATAAAGAAATCCCAAAATTGTAGGATCTTGTTATGCAGAAAGTGGTTTAGTTGCAAGTAATGTTTGTTATGTACATGTTTGTGTTGAATAAGAAACTCAATTTTGTTTCCTAAATCATGTATTCATGTTATCTTGTTATTGTGGTAGCTTATTTATTTGTTTATATCCTCTTTCCTTTCAGGAGCATGATGATCTCAGATTCCCAAATTTTAATTTCAATGTATCACATCATGGTGACTATGTGGCCATAGCATCTGAACCTGTATGTCTTGTGGGGGTAGACATTGTCTCATATGATGTTCCACAGAGAGAATCAATTACAGAATTCGTTCAACTCTTCTCATCATACTTTTCATGTTTGGAATGGAATAACATAATCATGGCTGGCACTTCTGATGATGTATTAATTGAATTTTACAGGTATGATATGTTATACTTTACCTCTTCATTTTTGTCAACTGTCCTGAAGTAGTTCAATTGGAATAATTTCTAGTAATTTCGATTTATTATTGTTCTAGTACGTCTCTAAGAGTTATAAATCGCTTAAAAATTTATTATAAACACCTTCCTCTCTAACTGAAATGTCATTTTTAGGACAAAACTATCAAATATATGAATAACAAATTGCTTGCTAGAAACTTTTAAGATTGTCACTGCACTCTTTAAGTGAAGGCATCTCAACAATCTTCAATGCAAAATGTCCAACAACTTTAACCTGTGACTTTATGCTCTTGTACAATATATTATTATCAGTATAACATAATTTGGCAAATAAAGGATATGAAGATTGTGTTTCTGTATAACGCAGAGCATAATATGGTCTCTGAAATTATTTCATTTATAAATCAATGTGATAGTATCATATATGATAATGTCAAAACTAGTAGAATTCTTTGTAATGTAACATGGTTCTTTGAACTGAAGACAGGCCATGTTGAAAGTCAAATATGTATTTACTTTGCAGGTATTGGAGCCTAAAAGAAGCATATGTTAAAGCTATTGGGAGTGGAGTGTCTGAAGGGTTGAATAAAGTAGAGTTTTCTCACACAAGATGGACTGATATATCAGCTAAAGTGAATGGAAAGGTTATGACACAGTGGAGATTTTGGCTGTTCGAACTTGGAGAAAGACATTGTGTAAGTTCCTCAGCAACTTCAGACACATTTTGACTATAATCAGAACCTTTACTGCACAAAAAACTTAAGAATACCAAATTTTAACTATAAGATGCTAAAGAATTGAAGGGAAGGAGGGTGTTCAACGATATTGACCAAATGATAAAGTATTGTAATGTCCTTTTCTTCAATACATACTTTCAGAAGAAACAAAATCTGCAAAATCAGCTCATTCCTTTTGCATTATATTGTTAAAATCTGGTATTTTCTTGATTTTACTAGTATTGAAATTTGATTTCCTTTCCGTTGAGTGAACTTTAAGAGGATCTAACATGGTATGTGCAAAGGATGGATCATTTAGATTTCTACTCTAAAGGTACTCATTATACTGAAATTGAATTGTTTAATCGCTGAATAATACAAAATATAGCATAAAAATGTCTTTCTGTAACCATTATGAATTCATGCATCCACTTACAGGTTTCAATTGCGAGAGTTCACCCAATATCAGCTGCTATGAGTTACAAAAGAACATTGAAGAAAGTGGACTTTACGGAAGATGAATATACTCAAGGTCTTCATCTTCCAAATGTAGACTTTGTTGAACTAGGAATAGAACAACTTATTTCAACTTTACAGAAAACTCTGTAAAAAGATTTGTACACATTGATGAAAATATTATCATTTTAAAAATATTGTATTCAATCCAAATAAGCTCTTTTTTTATTGTGAGTCAACAATATTTTATATTGGTCAAATCCTTATGCATTTTATGGCCTAATTAGCCACACAAAAATGACTCAAATTTTAAGTATTTGTAAATTTGGATATTCTTAATTGATTTTTTATTAAAAAAATTATTTTATTGAGTCCTTGAAATTGTTAGTTTTATCTAAGTACTCTGTTGTTTAATTTTTGTCATAAAGAAATGGCTTGAACACATTATTTATAATTTTTTCATTTCTAAATCACTCTTCCATTCATTCCTTTCATTTCTAATTGTTTTTATCTTCTTGATGAACTCGTTCATTTCTCTCTAAAAATGAGTTGACTGATGAGTTAGAAATTTAATTGAAGATTTCTTTTTTAAAATTTCAGTTAAAAATATTTAAATTTATAAATACTTTTATAACTTAATTAATTAAAGAAAAGATTGGTTCAATTAATAGCATCTGGTTGATGATGCATCGCGATTTAGTCGTAAATTAAGTTGTATTGCATAATCATGTTTTATTTCCTAAATCAAGTTTTCATGTTATCTTGTTATTGTGATAGCTTATTTATTTATATCCTCTTTCCTTTCTGGATTACCATGGTCTTGGATTCCCAAATTTTAATTTCAATGTATCACATCATAGTGACTATGTGGCCATAGCATTTGAATATATATTCCGGAGCATCCATCCAGAATATAATTTCAGAATGACTTTTTTAAAAATAATTTTCTGAAAATACTTTTCGAAAATATCTTTCGAAACTGTCATTCTTTCTGAAAAAAAATAGAAAAAAAGAAATATAGATATTTTAATTATATTTTTAATGAGGGTAATTTAGAAATTTTTTTCTTTTATGGTGGTGCAGTAAGAAAAATCTTAATCTAAATCATCACCGCAGTCATACATGCATTTACTAGCCCTTTGTTGATTCTCATCCATAAAAGGAGAAAGACACTTCAATTTAATGCTCCAACAAATATTCTTCGGTGATGGTGGTCAAGAATAAAGAATATCTTCCACTTTATGAATGTTAATAAAAATCTTAATCTGGTTTGATTTAACTTCCGTGTACACATGAAAATCTGATTCCTTCATTGAATAGTGGAAACGTTTGGTCCTAAAAAGGGAAAGCAGGAATTTGGATAAGTTGCTTAAAAGGGCCATAGCATCAGGAAGAATACTATACCAGTTAACACAAAAATTCCCACAAAATAAGTATATAAAAACTTTCCTCTGTGATTGAGAATATATCTGATGTTCTTTCCAAGGGAACCTCAATTGCAATCTCAATACTTACTTGATCCTATTCATAAAATTAAACTCAACTCTAAACCCGAACAAATTTGAAGTTTACATTCTCAAATACTAGACCAACTCATTCTAAATTCATTATTGGGTCACCTAGATTTGCCCCACCACACCACACTCCTAGCTGATGGCTCTGGGCATGAGAGAAACTATAAAAGAACTTACCTAAATTGCAATCATTCATAATTTGCCTTAAAGACGACCTTAATTCTAGTGCCTCAATGATACAGATACGATCTAATCCACTACAAATGACTTGAATAAAACCTATCTACCAGAAATGTGACTTAATGTGCACTCTTCCCCTTATTGGCTGTGAAATGAGAAAACCATAAACAAGGATTGCATTTATAAGAAGACACCTTTAAAGACCACTTTTAACTTGATTGAAATATTTGATGATTGATACCATAATGTACCTCCTAAAAGCTCATTAAGGAGTAAAACCCACCTCAATGTCTTGATTTAAGCTTAACTGCACAATGGGTATAAAGAACCACCTATAACTAAAAAGAAAAGTGTCTTTTAGCTTGATTTCCAGGCACCAATAATTACAGCCTCTTCCTCTGACCAACAACGTTTCATGAAATATGGATATAGCCGGAACCCAAAAGGGATGATCTGTAACTTATCTCAGGTAACAATCATATGATCGAAACCTCCTCCAGCTTGTAGTGCAGGAACTCGATTCACTCCAACATTGTGAAGCAACTGTTGTAGCCACCTTCTAGTTGTGGGGTCTTCCTGAAGAAACAAAACCGAGACCAGATAATATAAGCAAACAAAGCATGTAGTTGGTTTGGTACAGGAGAAAAATTAAATGCAATTATTTAGGTACTTCTATCTAGTGTTATTTTCAAGTAAGAATTGGTTTCATTTCCATAGTCCTAGTGATAAATTTACAATAAAGATCAACCTAGGTTCCTCGGTCAAATGGTGTCGTTTTCAAAATTATTGGGACCTCACCTTCATAATCCACGTCATAAGTGTTTTGCATTAAAGATCAACATAAATTCCTAAGGTTAAACTCTAATTTCAAATAAAGAAAAAACACCAAAAACTCTTTAAAGGAAGTGACCTAGATTTTGCTACATAAATTGACTTTTCCAGTTACTTCACTAGAATCCTTCAACTTATGATTTCGGTAATCCAGCCATTCACTGAATTCATTGAATCAAATTTGTATATCACCGGAACTACAAGCACTTACACGAAGGCAACTGCTGAAAGTGGCATCTCTTAACATGTCTGGTAAACAGCTTCTTAATGCATCGCAAGCCCTGTTTTAACCAGAGCAAAGTTTAATTATAATTCAACTTGAAAGAAAATCAGCTGACGAGGCAATTTAGTTTGAAGGGATGAAGAAGGAACAAGTAGGTAGTTGCAAATTACCAACTAACCTTGGATTATCTGACAGGCGAAGATAGCACCGAATGATATGCTTCAGTAGACGAGATGAGGGTTGCTCAGCAAGAGCTGCCACCATGTTCCCCAAAACTCTACCTACCGCAAAAAAGCGCTCGGCTGTAGTACAAATATAGTCCAGGCCGACATCGTCCAAAAGAATTTTTTGAACAATAAATGTTGCAACCTGTGGTGGAGGTTTCATTAGACAAGCATGATCCATTTTACTATTATTCATGTATATATTGAAGATCAAGAGAATGAAAATTTAAAATGCCCAAGTGGCTTAATGTCTACAGAACGAAGACATCTTTGGCATTCATAGCACAAAATCATGAATCTATGTCAAATATCTGACTTTAGGATCAAGAATAACATTCTAACTCAGCTATTACGAATGCCAGTGCACAAATTACATCTTACAAAACTAAACATGCCATGAAAATTTCAAAGCCCCGTGATGTAGCTAAGAGCTTAAATTGAGACCAACTACTCATGCTATATCAGTAATGAACATATGAATCCATGCACAGATAAATCATAAATGGTTGTATTAGAATGAGCAAGATAGAGTAACATAAATACACAGGTGCTCACTGGAAAAAAGTGCATATACACATGTTAATGAAACAGAGACCAGAAGAAAGTGCTCAGAAATATGAAGGAAACAGAAACTAAATCCAATTTGCCAGACAAATAACGTGATGACATAGTTTACCAAAGACTAAAAACAAAGAATCAGTAAACTCAACTGTTTTGGATAGCTCACTGCCCATTTCCATGGTGCGCAAGCACAGAGGAATTATTTCTGTTGAAAGAAGGAAACTTATAACTTCTGTATCATCGACCTGATGGATAAAAATTTTCACAATTGACGAAAACATAACATATTAGATATGAATTATAAAATAAAAAAAATAAAACACAATGATAATGTAACGTAACAGTGGTACTATACTTTTTCCTTGATAGTAGTGAATAACCCATACTAACAAATTGAATTTGGGGATTTGTGTTAAGAATGTGGTGATAATTTCTTTTTAGTATTGCCATATAATCATCAATCATGTATATTGTCTTATATTTTTTTTCTAGTAGATGTTTGCAACCAACAGAATGGGCAAGGAAGAAATACCTTCACTAATGCACCGATGACACCAAGACTGGTAAGCCTCAAGTACTCAAATGGTCTTGACTTGCTTGTTGTATTAAGGAAGGGGTACAGATATAAAGGTATATGAGCTGCAGTGGAGAAAAAAGCAAGTACAACAATTCATTGTATGAAACATCAAACACTTCATGTACTATCCTTGAACAAGCAAAAACTATGAAGTCAAAAGTTCTCATAATTATTCAATGCAAAAAAGGTAATATAAAACTAAATGCTTCTAGCCAAACAGGTTTAGAACTGTTAGATGTAACAGGCTTAGACCAATCTCTTTGTATTTTCCTATTTATAAATGCATATCCGCATGTGCTCAATACACATTAGGGATTCAAACAATGACTCTTTTATTTCAATCAGAAGTGTGTAGAAATTGGAAGTAAGAAATCTAACATAAGGTAAAAGTTATGCAGTTAAATTGGGAAGTCAGGAATGACCTACAGATAGTGAGAGAAAAGAACTTGACTTCTAAGCAACGAAAGAAGTCCTAAGATGAGAAAGACTGACAAGATTCACTTTCAGTTGTAAAAGCTATTATATATTGGATGGAAGATTTTCAGCAGACCATCTTAAAATCATTCAGGATAAGATATCCTCCAACCCAACCTAAAAATCATTTAAAACAAAACATACACTAAACCAAAGCAATCAGAAAACAGGAATTCCAACAGTGAACAAATTATATTACAGTGAACAAATTCAAGAAGAATGAATTAAATTTACAAAAGAGGATGTCTGCATCCCTTTATGCAGTAAATTTATATAAGCAGAAATCAAATTAAAAGGCTAATTTTCACAAATAATGTAAACCCAAAATAAAAATATTGACAATTCAATCAACCCCTAACCCCTAAATCAGAAGTCCATATCCATCTATGAATTAGCTCATGAACTTGACTTGTATTATGTCCCTAAAATGCTCAGCTGGACATTATAGTTTCCAGAGCTTCCCAATTCATTATATTATCCAGATGGCATCAACCAATTCGAAAAAAACTGACAGCATCTTCTAAAGCACTAGAGCATATAGAAAAAATAGAGTTCAGATTCTCTACTGATTTTTTAATGTTATCCCTCTGCTAAGCCTTCAAAATACACTTGTGTTGGTATATTAAAAGAGTTTTTAATATATTTTAAAACACTAAAATCAGTGTCCATTAATGTATTTTGGAGACACATAGGGACAACAATAAAAATTCAATATAGAATCCAAATTCGAAAAAATACTGAAAACTGTGTAACACAAAGGTGATCAATAGAAAACCAGACAGAAGTTTAAAGTCCTTCAGATGAATAAGGAAAGTGACGATACCATTGAGGAATAGCATCCTTGTATCCGGGTGAGATGCTACACACTGAAAAAAGATATTACAAGGGAAAAAAACACTCAGCAGCGTCAGTGTTTTGTTTATTTTCTTCATAACATATTTTGAAAGGAGATAAGTGAAAAGAAGAAAAAATAAGAAGTATGATATTTATGATATGCTCATTTCCTAAGCACCTGATTTTCAGAATTAATAAGCTTAAAAAAGCAGTACTCAATAATGTCTTGGTTTCATTTGTCCTAAAGAAACATAATAACCTGGCTAGCATAATGTATTCTGTTACATAAAATGCATGCTAGAAATTTGATACATAGTTTTGGAGTGTATACATTGACCAAGGATGACTAACCAGTCAGAATCATGTAGCATGCAGATATAATTCCACTGTTAGGGCAATGTTTCACACTTCATTGAAGTAACCGAATTCAGTATTTAAAATCAAAACATGGTTAAAAGGGTATTCTATGCTTTATATATAGGTTACACCTCCTTTACATATGCCAACAACAACCAAGCTTTTCCAGCCATATGGATGAATGCATAGTTTGGTGTTCTAGAATATGGTAGTCATATAATGAAGTTATTCACTAAAACAAAATGAATGTCACAATAAAGCACAGAAAACAACTTGATAGGACAAAGTCATCTGACCTGAAGAAGGGCAAGAGCATTACACACTCGATTTGATTGTGCAGGAGTAAGATTTGGTGGTGAAAGAACTGGGTAAATTGAAACTATTTCCTGAAACAAACATATCAATCCTTGTAAGTAGAGGAAAATTGTGAAGAAACTTGCTACTGAAAAACAATGAATAAAAATCCAATGCCTAAGGGATAAAATGAGAAATAATTTTTTTCAATGACACAAATGCTTACAAAATATGAAATCAAATTAAATCTGAGAAAAATTAAACCAACAATGCTCATAGCTACAGAGACTATAAAATACAACATCCGAATTAACTGAGCAATAACTAATAGTATGTTTAGTTTGGTTAAACGAAAATGAAGAAAGTGGAGAAATATTTTAGATTTAGCCTCCTTTTCGTTCATAAAGTTGGATGGGAGGGGTAATAATGGAGCTGAAATCCTTTCCTTCCTATTTCTGACTCGACTTCAATATTGGCAACATTTGCAGCAAAGGGAAAACAATTTTATTATTTTGATTATGCAACTATGTTCCCCGGAGATTTTATTTTACCTACCTTGTCCTCTATTGCTGTTTAGAAAAGTATAACGGTTATTTCTTCATATTTTTCCTCCCTTCTCTTGAACCAAATCAAACAAGGAAACTTAACCCTCCTTAAGGCTGAAAAAGTGCAGTTTACAGAGTATGCCAAGAATAAAAACTTACTAATTACCAAAAGAATGATCGGCCTAGCTATTAAGACTAAGTTATAAATTAACAGTTTTAAACAAGTTGAGTTATCTCACACCATGACCGTTTACTTTTATCACCCATCACCACCCCATCAGTTTTATATAATAAAAAAATTGGTTTTTGCAAAGGAAGTTGGAAGCAACATCAACTTATCAAAAGATATAACATATCAGAATGGATAGAAAGGCAAAAAAGCACAAGGAAAAAAGTGCAATGTAAAAAAAACTCAAACTTTTACAAACTAAGTAAAAATTCACAAGAAAAATTGAAGGAAAGTATGGTTAACTATACAGGAAAGGAATGTTACCAGGGTTAGATAGCATACCTGCAAAAGTGCAGCAATAGTACCAAAAGAATTCCATAACAAAGGAGCCAGATCTTGAAATAGCTCCCTCTTCTAAAATGCCAAAAACAAGAAAGAAAAACATTGATCAGATACCTCTATATGAGTGCATCACAAATATCGAAAATTTCTCAATATAAATGGTATGCCATTAAATCATTTTACTGATCTAATTAGACACAATAAGAACAACCACCAAGCCTTTTCCTACTAGGAAGGGTTTGCTAATCAAATGATGTCATAATATTATGCTGTAAACCACGTCTTAGATTAGTTACACACACGTAATAAAACTTCTTATATTATTTATCAGGACTTACATATTTGAATAAAGCATAGAGGATTTCTAGTTGAAATCTTGAAAAAAAAAATTGAACACAATGGGTTACTTGTTCTAAAGAGTAGACCTGGATTCAAAATTGAAAACCATATGGGACTGAAATAGAACACTGTTAGAATAAATAGTCTTAAATAGAATTTATTGTAAAGGTGCAGTGTGCTTTGCGCTGCACTTAGTTCCTAGATATAGCTTTTCAGATTCCTTTCTCATCCCTCATACATTGTATCTAATGTATCTATAGTTGTTAAAAATCTAATGTATCATCTGAAATATTTTCTTTAAATTTTTGTCCCTAATCAGTTTATCACTTTCTTTTGGGTCCCAAAAGCATGTTAGATAATGTTTTGAAAATAAAGTACTTTATATAACACTTCAGAGAAAAAAAAATGTAAAACAAAATGATTATTAGGAATGAAAGAGTTAAACTAATTTACCAGGTACCACAAAGAAAATTCATTAATTTATAAGGGATCAAAAAACATATTCAACTCTTATCTACCTGATTATATCATATGTCATGTTTTATTTAGTTTTTATTATCATCTAGTTAACTTTTTTTATGTTTTTTAATATTTTTTTAATTTCTTAAAGCATAGATTATGGTTTAATTACTTTATTATATTATATTATAAATAAGAATTCACCAATAACAACTTTAAATCCAACCATGAAAATATGGCACAGGAGTGTTTAACTTAATTGGGCACAACTTGAGGTTGAAGCCCAATAAATAATAAACGAGAGAAAGACACACAGAAACCCAAGGGACCCGACCCAATAGGTTCTCTATTCGCTAGTACTGTCCATGTGGAAGTGAAAAATCCCTGACAACATAAAAGGAGTGTAGGTTTAGACAAAAGTACGAAGGAAGTTCAAAAGGGTTTGATGACGTGAATTTCCCTTGAACTTCAAAACACCACATAAGTGTGATGGTGATTGACTCTATGCATGGCTATTGTGGTGGGTTTAACCACAAATTGAAAAAGTTCAAAAGGGTTTGATGACGTGAATTTTCCTTGAACTTCAAAACACCACATAAGTGTGATGGTGATTGACTCTATGCATGGCTATTGTGGTGGGTTTAACCACAAATTGAAAATGTCATGTGAGAGTCTTGCCGCACCTCACTGCCATGATAGCAATAGTAACCATCAATAAGTCCAAACAACATCTAGCAAGGAGTGGCTGTTTATAACCATCAATAAGCCCAACAACCTTTGATAATCATAGCGGTGACTATTGATAACATTTTAGAATTTGAGTTTTAGAATTTGATTTTAAGCTAAGTCTTTTACTAACAAAACTGACTTTAAAATAGAGATTTGTCACAAAACTGACTTTAAAATAGAGATTTGTCTACCAGTGTAATTTGATGGTAACACTCTCGTCAATGTAAAATTTCAAACATCTCTACTAACAAAGGGAATTAATAATACCTATGCCAAAGCCATAGAACAAGCAACCACCACCACCAATTTTTTTGGTCCTGTCATGGTTTTTTTTGTCCACTAGGTCATATTTTGATCCATTTGCAGTAATGTGATGCTGCTAACTCATGGCTATTTTCTTTTTTTCATATAACAAGTGATCAAACACAGATTAAGCACTACATGGTTCATCCCAATAGTTAAACACATACAAACTGACCTCATCTCTTTCTACCTTTACTTCTCCAAACAAAGACCAAAGTGATAAGAGAGAGAAACAAACAAGGAAAACAAAGCTTTAATAAACACAGGACTGTTGCCCTAACCCTCATCCGCAGCCAGCACAATGTCTCAATGGTTAATTAATACACACAAAAATAAAGAGAGAGAAACAAGATTCAATTCATATTCACAAAATAGATAAACAAAACACAATTAAATAAATAAAAGGAACCCTAAGCACATACTTAGAGAATGAAAACAAATACTATAAACTTCAATTAACCGGCATAGCAATTCAAACTACAAAAAATTGAAGCAGAAACTTGAAAAACAACTAAAAATGATTGTTTATAAGGGCTAACCTTAGAAAGTTCCAGAAGCGCATTTTCTCGAAGTTCAGGGTTGCTGAGTTCCAATACCAGTTGCTCAGCAGATGCCATCTTCCGATCTTTGCCTGCACCGGAGCCCTGCGTTCCGGCCCCACTGGACGAAGATGGTGGACCGCCGCCGAAGGCCGCACCCATAGACAGCGATTGGGGCAAATTAGACATTTTGGGATACAATTCACTCTAGTTGAGTTTAGTCTTTTTTTCTCTCTTGTGGTTCTTTTAGAGAGAACACGCCGAACAAAGAAACACTTATATGAAAATATAATAAGCGGTTTTGCGTTTGAAACCATTTTATTTTTATTTTTTAGGTTTTTAAGTTTAGATTGACACGTATCTTCTCATGTTTAAAGGATGGATTGTGCTTCTCTTCGATGTGTTTGTGTGTTATCTTGAATGGATCTGTTTGTTATGTAAGTATTCAAGGAAATGTGTGAGAAAAAGAAAGAAACACAAATGAAATTAATAGTATTTATGACTTTTTATTAACTCCACATATTATATAATAAATATGTATTTAGAAAATTGATTTTTTTTATGGATAAATTAGATTAAAAAAGTGTTTCTTTTTTCATCTAGTTAGGCATCAATGTTTTTAGTTATTGTAAAATAAATTGATTTTTGATTTTGATCTCTAAATAAAAAATTTATCTTCTAAATTTTAAAATAATTGTTTTTCTGACTTTTATTCTTCTAAAATTTAAAATAGCTAATTAGAATCCTCAATGTACTTAAAATGGTTATAACATACTAGCACAAAGATGTACACAGTTTGAGTAATTATACTTATTTTTTTATTTTTTTATTTTATTTTAATGAATTAAAGCACTGTTTAAATATTTATATTTATTTTGTTACTATACTATCTTATTTTAATAAATTAAAGTTTAATATTTATATTAATTTTAATTTATAAATTTATTTAAATAAAAATATATTATTGTTTTATATATTTGATGTTCAATATATAATATGAATGATAACATAATATATATATATATATATATATATATATATATATATATATATATATATATATATATATATATATATATATATATA
>Ga0099822_1003819_pt1 | contig 19452 bp, 16 predicted proteins | sample CowpeawhiteBW_FD_76839 | JGI IMG/M metagenome (GOLD analysis project Ga0099822, IMG submission 76839) | Root nodule microbial communities of legume samples collected from California USA - Cow pea white BW | ecosystem: Host-associated > Plants > Roots > Nodule | place: USA: California | collected...
GACCATCCCCTTCCCCCCTTTCTTCTCTCTCTTCTAACCAACTTATTCTTCCTAGTGTGCCACGTCATTCTTCCTAGACCGTTTCCTCTCATACACCCTGCCCCACCTATTCTTACCATTCTCATCTTGGATCATGGGCTCTTTAAACCCAATTGTATTTGGGTCTGTATCACAATGCGATCTACTATCCTTATTTGTCCCTTTAGTCTCCTTTGCACAACTTTAATCTATTTTTCATCATCTTTTCTTTGATAAGTCTCACAGCAACATCTATCATCAGATTCAATATTTTTCTTTCTTGTGTGGTCATACATCCATCTTAATATTCTGGTTTTTGCTACTTTCACTCTTGCGTACACTAGAAAGAACTTTTTGGAACTTAATTTATTCTGTGTTGTTCTTCTGAATGAGGATTTGTCCTGTTTTATCTAATCACATTTTAAACCATTAATACTATAAGTTCAGAATACTGATAATTTTTTTTTTGATAGTTTATTATCAGTAAAACTTGATCTTAGGACAGGGGCTTGACTTCAATATTTTCTTAGTTATCAAAATCTCATTCAATATCTTAGTAAAGCCAAATAATATTGTGTTTTCCTACATATTTTTAAACGTCAAGGGGAATATCACCAGGACTGATAGTTTTACCATTATCCATCCTCCTTAAGGTTTCTTTCCCTTCTCTATTTTGAATTCTACTATGGTAACCTAAGCATTTTTGGTCCTCTTGAATTTCTTACCCTTCAGTAGTAATACAAGCTGATTGTTGCTCATCAGCAAAAAGCTTATAAAAGTAGGTTTCCCATCTCTCTTTGGTATCATAATTTATAACCAATTTTTTCTTCATCCATAATACATTTTACTTGGTATCTCTTGATTTCCTATCCTATTTTTGTCAATGAATTCTGTTCCAGGATCTTGTTCTTCTCTCAACTTTTCTTTTCTTAATTTATTTTTTCATTTCTAGGCTTTGTAGACCTTAGTCAACTTTTGTTATTATTGCATTCATACAAGGCATTAACATGCTTCCTTTTGTGTTTTTACCTTTTCTTACACATTGATAAGCACCGCATTTGGGGAACCACACTCGAAAGCTTGTTATTAAGGGGTGGAGGGAGAATCAAGCACTTTAATACTTTATTGAATATCCCAAACTACTCAATCTGGGTACTTTCATCCCGTAATATCTAAGTCCTTATCATAGCACTCTCTGAAAAGCCAGTGTTCCAACAGTTTTCACTCTAACATCTAACTAGGTGACACTTCATTCACTAGTTGGTCAAAGCCTTCCGTATGTAGCCCTTTTTGAGATACCAACATGAACTTTGATAGATAAGCTCCCAAACACTTGGAGAGCCCACCCTCAAAAGATACCTTTTAAGGAGAGAGATCTAAACATTTGAGTAGTTCAACGAATATCCTATACTACCCGATGTGGGACTTGTGACTCCATAGTAACCAAGTCTCTGTCACATTTTCTCATTCTACCACATACACATGCATTGTTAGTCTTCATGGGTATGAATGTGTAACATGTTTTGGTGGCATCCAATATCACGTAAGACCCTGAAGCACGCATCAGGAAAATATGACTTTGGTTCTTGATGTGATTTTAGAGGATCCTCTGAAATTAAAATATGCCAACTAGCCGTGATAGTTTCTACCTTCTTGAAGCGTTGATTAATTAGTTGCTAGATCTTTAAACTGCAGTTGAGAGCATACTCTAATGTTTAGATGCAATTATGGAGTTAACGGGGCCTTATAATCAATCTGCTTGTAAAATTGTTATTTCCGAAGATTGTACGTCTCCTTTGCCATGATTATTTACTGGTTTTATTTGTTATATTTTGTTTATAGCCATAACTTATTCATTTGTCATTGCTAAATAGGTTGCTGTTAATTATTTCAGGTCCCTCTAAACAATATGTTTGGGTACTCGACAGCTCTTCGTTCAATGACACAGGTGAATATGACGTCACTAGAGAATATTTCTTGTTTAAATGTTAATTTATATTTGATTTTTAATTTCCTGTTGGTTCTTTAATAACTGCAGGGTAAAGGTGAATTCACAATGGAGTACAAGGAACATTCACCAGTTTCTCATGATGTACAGACGCAATTGGTAAACACGTACAAGGGCAGCAAGGAAGCTGAATAACCAGCTTTTGTCGATGTGCACGGTCAAAATATTTATGACAACATCTATCCAAAAGGCTGGGGACAATAATATAGATAAGGTTTGTATCATTTTATTTGGCTCAACCAATTTTGGAAAGCAAATAAAAGTTGCTGTAATTGTGATCGGGTAGTTAAATGGTAGCTTCAATACACAAGTTACACAAGATCGTATTTATAGATGAAGATGCTCGTATTTGAGCTATTAGATATGTAACTTTATGTTCATTACCACACTTCCATTCCATTCCCGAATTTTGTACCTAAGTTACTGATTTGGTTTTAGGGAAGGTAGGCTTTTGATTGATGGGTTGGAGGGGAACGGGACAAGTGGGGTGGGGATCCCAGGAAAACCGTTTTACCGGTGATTTATTTAGAGTCTGGCTTTTAATTTTATTTTTAATGTTTAAGTAAGAAGTTCAAATGTTTGGTTTGATTAAATTTATTATTAGTATTTTTATTATTATAAATTGCTTTTATACAATTTATTTATTCTTTTCACTTGTAAGCAAGCCGGCTGAAATTTTATTATTTTATTATATCGTAAGTTTGTTGAATTTGTTCTGATATTTGCTTGTGAAACAACCTGTAATGACATTTAACATCACAGAATGAGGATTTTTATTTAGTGTAGGATTATTTCTAGAAAGGTCTTCTTTTTGAACCGAGAAAATTGTTGTTAGGTGTAGTGGTCTAAATTTAACAAATCAGGAAACTTGGCCATTTTTTCATTTTTTATCGGTTGCAGACTGAGACTCCCAGTGTTGGAAGAAAGTTGTTCTCACTCACTTCCATTTGTTAAGCTCAGTTTTTCGAGTTATTGCTAGGTTGTTGATTTAGACTTGGTGATTTTGGTTTTGTATTTTATCGTGACTATTTTAACTCTTGCTTTTATTTTGCTTCTCATGTTTCCATTTCTGTAAGGTTTATCGACTCTATTTAAATTAAATTTTCCATTTTAGTGTGTGGAATATAATATTTTAGTCGGTCACCCTGAACGTAAATAGAACAACTTGGTAGGGAAAATGTGAATCTCTTTGGTTGGCTCTTTTCCACGCGGGATTAGGAAATAACAAATATCCAATAAAATCATATGTGCATGAGTAAAGTTTCTTTTCACAATTTCCCCTCAAGCAAAATTTATTATATTATTAAATGTTAAATACCGCAATAGAGGATAATGGAACTGGCAAATACAATTATATGCAAAGTTACCCATTTTAAGTAATGTAATCATATTAATAATGATTACATAGATGGGGAGGGGAGGTGGATCACAATGCAGATTGTAACAACACCTTATGTGATATTATTAGATAAAGTATATATTATATAATTTCTTTTGGAATAAAGTTTTCAAGAAAAAATTTAAAATTTATGTAGTTGCAGTTGAATTACACTTACACTATTCCATCTTTATTACAAGTTCATTATAATAAAGAAAAATATCAAAAAAATTTAATACAAAATGCCTGAAGTAAAATATAGAGAAAAATCCTCCTACAGTTTGTTCCGTTTTGTCTCTATGCATCAACATGCTTACTTAGATTCACATATGCTTCTGTGTGACAAGTCATATGATCATTGCCAAACACAAACATAAAGAATGAGTTGAGAAAGAAAATAACATAACAAATAAATAATAGATTTAACCTTCACCTAATCCCTCTCATTCAGTTTTAATTCATCAACTACATTTCACATTCTACCTCAATCTCATAACCTATATGAGAAAGATTCATTCACAACCTTGGCCTTTAAGGATTATCATGCTCTCACGAACCTACCTGATTGTGGTCCCACGGACCTCTCCGCTTCTAGTCTAGCTCTACGAACCTACCCGCTCGTAGTCCAACATGTGTGAACACCTATTATGAACCTCCCCGCTCATAGTAGCCTCAAGTGTGAGCATGGAACATACAAACCTCCCCGCTCATGTGCCTACACAAGAGTACAAAAGATCCCTCTCCGTCTGCATCAATCATACATCTCACATCTTCGTTACGAACCTCTTCGCTCGTAACTAATCCAACATATCCCTGACTAAGTCATCAAGATCATCCATGCAAATCCATTTGCAACGGACCCCTGCCTCTATCACTTGGTGCTGCCTAAGTGCCGTCAGGCGAAAATATGCTCTAGACCGCCTGGATAATCCCTTGTCGCTAGGCGCCACACGACCAATGGCCCTTCTATTCGTGACTTATCGCTAATATAATATAAGTACATGAAGTGTTTCCAAATAGCTAACTCCTAAACTTTTAAAACATGCTAGCAGTCTACTAACAATAATAGTACCTGATGGTTATGTTTATTTTCCATAACTCAAACCACTACTAGTTTCATATAATCCATAATTCTAACTCATGCACCAATACATCCAAGTGAACCCATATTTATCATAGAATCATCTAAATTTTCAAGCAAGCCCCGTCTTCAATGCCCCACGATTTCATTTTTCCATTGAGCCAACTAAAACCTGCTACTGGTTGGCCGCCTTTCATTGCCTAGCGGCACACATATACTGCCAGGCGGTGCACTAGGATTCTAGATTTTCCAGATTTCCTTGCACTCATATACAATTATTCTGATAATCCAATGATACACAAATTCAACAGTAACATATTACCATTTCACATCCCTTTCACAAACCCTTAATGACCCTCATGTTCATCAAACCCTCAAATCATAAAATCAAAGAAAAAGGTAAGGATTATCAATCGATTATAGCAAGAAACATATCAGCAAGGACCCATAAATCGCATAACGCATCACGAAAACACTAAAAATCAAGCAAGAACACATTTTGCCAGTTCACGCCGCCTGATGATCCTTCCTTGCCGCTAGGCAGTTAATCATATAACCCAGAAAAATCATGAACAATGGTTGCATCGCCTGGCGGCGGTCCGCTAGGCGGTTTTTGGGCAGAAACCCAAAATTCACGAAAACAACTTAAATTGAATAGGAAATCAAACACTCAAACTATGAAATCATGCAGAACAATGTAATCGAAATTAAACAAGTATGGACAACTCCCCTTACCTGGTTTCCTTGCTCTTAGTGCACTCTCAATGATCCTTTCTCGTCCCCAATGCTTCAACCCTTGTTCCCACTCTAAGAAGTCCTTTCCAGCACTCCTTTTCTCTCCCTCAATTGAAATTTCGTTTCTTTGCCTTTCCTTGCTACCACACTTTATGACTCTTTGCTTTCTCACTCACTTTCTTCTCCCTTTCAATTTCCAGCCCCCAAAATAAATAAATAAAATATACTAAAACGAAAAATAATTAAAAGTTAAGGTTAGTGACCATCAACTTGTGCTTTTACTTCCCCAATAGCTGCCCTTCTGGTTTCTCAAAGGAGCTCTAGAGTTTCTAGGTTTTTTCCTTGTTTAGCAAAAACATTAAACATGAAAAAGAATAACTCACATCCTTCCACCCCTCAAGCATAAACACAACCACCAAGCTATCATATATTTCATGTTAAATTCATGCATATATACCATCTTAAGTCATACTTCCGCATTCACAATATATTTGTAATATAAAACACATTTAAATAAATACACAAATGACAGACACAGGACTCGAATCCCAATCCTCTCAACTTGACAAAGTAATAATGAATTACAACTAATGCCAAGAACCCGATGATCAGACAAAGATAATAATTAAAAGAGATAAATGAATTAGAAAAGTCCATACCACAATATTATGTTTTGCCAAGGATTAGTCATTTTATGAGAATTCATGATCCAAATTCACTCCTAATAGTTGTTGGATAAAAAGTCAAACATGTTTTGATTGAGTGCTTGAAAATAATAAAGCATACAACTTCAAACATGAAGAATTTGCTTAGACGTTAATCAAATCATGAGTACATGTATTTTATCTAACAAATAATATATCATCATGCAAAGTTTCATTGGTCTAATAAGTTATTAGTTAAAAATGATGATCCAATCATACATATAATAATAAAAAATTTAAGCTAACACAAATGCTGAATATTCCTAAAATTTAATGTAGGGAATATCTTCACCATCCTTTAAGATATTTGTACAAAATTTAAATTTCATTCAAATATCTTTTGGGATTTGATTCCAAGATGAAATGTCTATAACTTTATCTAACACAAATTATATGTTAATTCTAACCAAATTATCTATCTAATACGATATTTGCTTTTATCATTCTTTGAAGTAAAAAATAATGTCAACTACCAGAGGAATTTCATAAAAGAGAAGAGTAATTAATGTTGCGTTTAGTTGAATGAAGTGTATTTAGTGCTTCTCAATGTCAGAGCTTAATAGATGACAAAAAAGAAAAGAAACCATTTATTTGAGTTCAAAGCTACTCAATACGAAGAAAATGATTTGTAGTAGTTACTTCTTCTTGAGCCTATATAAAAGGACACATAAAAGGACACTTCTTGAGTAAGTAAAAATCCTAATATTTTGACCACATAAACATCACTTATCTTGAGCCAAGAATGACTTGCTGAAAGAATACTTGACAAAAATGACTTATAGAGTGAATACTTGAATTACGTTAGAGCATGGAATGACTGAAAGTTAAAGGAGTTCTTGGATTGAGTGAGAGTGACTTATTGAAAGAATACTTGATTGAGTCAAAAGTGATTTGTTGAAAGAATACTTGAACGAGATTAGCTAGAAATGACTCAATCCATAAAGAATACTTGATTTATGGTTTTAAACGTTAGCCTACTTATCAGAAGATCACTGGTTGGTCAACAACTAGATGTAGTTTGTGTAATCAGGCAAACTACTGTAAAAATACTGAGTATCTCTTCTCTCCTTTATTTATTATATCTTATGTCATAGATGTTAAACTATAAAGAAGAAGGAAGAATAGTTAAAAGTCATCTTGCAAAAAAAAGAAATTGAAAAATAATCCAATCTTCATTCATGTATGTCTGATGCCACATTATTAAACAATAGAGGCGGAAAATTGCGTGAAGTTCAAAACACAACTTAACCATGATTTCTTGTGTTATTTCCTATTTTTCATAATTGGTATCAAAGTTTAAAGGGTTGAGCACCTAATAGTGCTAGAGGAAAAAGATTCAACAATTGTTAACTTGAAACCATAGTTGATTGTTGAAGGAACTTCATTTTTTAGCCCTTTTACAACTATGGGGAAGAATTTGTATACTAGAAAGGTAAAATGAAGATGTACACAAAATTGACTTCCCCTAAAGGAGGACTAAGAGTAGTAAACAATATAGTCAAAATGTAGTCGAGTAACAAATCGAGGTATATGTTCAATGAATAGTGTAGAAGTTAACAACTACCAAGGATATATGAGATTCCCTAGTGTTAACTTGGAAGGGAATGAAAATATCCAACTCTGAAAAGTTGCCGTCCTTACTTGCCAATATAAGTCTTTCCCCATGGAGGATGGAGAATGTGTGGACGATTTATTTGGGAGAATGCAAGTTTTGCTGATGGTTTGGAAGCCCTTGGATAGAGATTCTCAAAGGAACAAATAAAGCTAAAGTTGATGGATAAAAAGCCTAACATTTGGGAGCCAAAGACAACAAGCTTATGAGAATCTTAAGAGTACATGGTGTGATGTGGCTCTAGAAAGGAAGGGGTGAATAAAGCCTACAATTGTAATAACCTTAAGATTTCACTATCTACGGATGCATATATTTAATATATTGACAATCTCATTCATATAAAGATAAATATAGTCCAACAGGGTCAAATAAGATGATTACAAGTTTATAGTTTAGTGTGTGTTGACTTGCATATCAAAGTTATTCCCTTTTAGAAATTTGACACAAGAGGGCTTGAGGTAAACTTTAGCTAGGAAAAGTTTGGTTATTAAGTAATCTTTCTGATTCACCTCCCTTTGTCTAGAAGTGAACTTTAGTTTCTTTTACCTCCTTAAGTCTCTTAAGGAATTCCTTTTGAAATTCAAGTTTTCTTTGTGCATAGCATATAAAAAACTTTAACAATGTCTAAGACACCTTCTTACTAAATTGGTAGTGATTCTAGTGAAATGTCCAACCAAATTTACACCATTTGGCCAAAGAACTAAAATCACTAAAACTTTGGCAAAAGTAAGAGATGATTTTAAAGGAAAAAGAAAAAGTTGAAGGAGAACAATATCTTACTACTCTAGAGTAAGGGGTATGAGCCATTTCAAGAGAAGCTCCAAAACTTCCACACAACTCACACTACATGAGTAGGATAGTAGAATTCTCAATCAATGTTGTCAACCTTCTCCACCTAAAGTGCATAGAAGGGAGCGTGAAAGAGAGCATTATCAAGAGAAGTTAGGGTTGACCTCCCTTTGTCCATGGAAAACAAGATGTTGAGGCTTACTTAGATTACTAGATGAAAGTAGAACAACTTTTTGAGTGCCATAAAGTGAGTGAGGAAAGAAAAGTCTCCCTTGTAGCCTTAAGCTTTCAAGGAAATACCATGTATTAGTGGACTTGCCTGGTGAGAGAAAGAAGACTCTCTCATTCCCCTTAACTCCAATATTGGAATGAGTTGAGAAGTGTCTTGAGAAGAAGATACAGACCCTCCTACTATCATAGGGGGCTTATGGACAAAATCCAAAGGCTCCAACAAAGAGGGATGAGTGTAGATGAGTATAGGCAAAAGATGGAACTCTATATAATGAAGGTGAGAATCAAAGAGGAAGAAGAGACAACTATCTTTAGTGGTCTCAACCTTGAGATTAGAGATAGAGTGAAAATTTTGCCCTATCAATATTTTAATGATTTAGCACAAATATACACTAAAGTAGAGCAACAACTCTTAAGAAAAAGGTTTGGAAACTCTCCACTCTAATTCTAGTGTTAAGAAAGACTTTAAGAGAAAGGGCAAGCAAGTGAGAAAGGAAGAACCCTCTAGGAATCTAGGAAAAGAAAAAGAAAAACACAAACAGGGATCATCATCATCATCCATGTGCACAAGTGATATAAAATGCTTCAAGTGACTAGGTAGAGGTCATATTTCATCTCAATGCCTCGCCAAAAAAGACTATGATCTTAAGGTGTGTTGATTCATATAGTGTCCAAGAAGAGGAAAATAATAGTGCAAGTGAGGGGTTAAAAGGAGAAGATTCCTACCCTTGCAAAGGAGACCTTATCATGATGAGAAAAGTTCTTAGTAGTCAACCTAGTCACCAAGCCCTAAGCCAAAGAAAGAGCATATTTTATATAAGATGTAGAGTTTCAAACAAAACATGTTCTCTCATTGTGGATAGTGATTGGTGTTGCAATTGTTGTAGCACTAGGTTGGTTGAAAAGTTAAGTCTCATAATCATACCTCATCCCAAACCTTACAAACACCAGTGGCTAAATGAAGGTGAGGACTTGAATGTGAACTAACAAGTGGAGGTAAAGTTCTCCATATGAAATTATGAAGGTAAAATGCTTTGTAGCATAGTCTGTATGGAAGTTTGCCATATTTTATTAGGAAGACCATGACAATTTGACAATTAAACTACATCATGGTCTTACTAACGAAATCACCTTTCACCACAAGGATAAAAAATTTGTGTTTCATCCCTTACCACCTTCTAAGGTGTTTGAGGATCAATTACAAATGAAGAAAATGGGGATGAAAAGAGAAAAAAAGAGAAAAAAACATAAGGATAAAGGTGACATTAGTGCTCCTTCCAAGGTCACTCATACAGAGAAGAATTTGACTAAGGAAACTTTCAAGAAAACTCTCTTTTATGAGCAACCTTCATACAACCTCCTTTGTAAAGGAGCACTTACATGCACCACTTCAAATCTAGAACTCAAGTTTCTATCTCCTTTGGAAGAACTTTTGAAAGAATATGTTGATGTTTTTCCCTAAGAAGGCCCTAAGGAAATTCCATCAATTAGGGTAATAAAACATCAAATTGATTTTGTTCTTGGGGCAAGCTTACCAAATAGGGTCGCATGTAGAACTAATCCCTAAGAAATCAAGGATATTGAAACTCAAGTTCAAGACTTGTTAGACAAAGGTTGGGTGCAAAAGAGTTTGAGTTCGTGTGTCGTGCCTATTTTGTTGGTGCCCAAGAAAGATGGAAAATGGAGAATGTGTTGTGATGTAGGGCTATCAACAACATAACAATTAAGTATTGGCACCCAATCCCAAGACTTGATGACATGCTAGATGAGTTGCATAGGTCCACCATGTTCTTCAAAATTGATCTTTAAAAGTGGATATCACCAAATATGTATAAGATTAGGTGATGAGTGGAAAATCGCATTTAAGACTAAGTTTATATTATACGAGTGGTTAATGATGCCTTTTTGGCTTAACTAATGCATCTAACACCTTCATGAGATTAATGAATCATGTCCTTAGGGACTGTATAGGAAAATTTGTGGTTCAATACTTTGATGAAATCCTAATGTATAACAAGAGTCTACATGAACATCTAAGACATTTGAAGGTTGTTCTTTCCACTTTAAGAGACAACCATAATTTTGTAAACAAAGAAAAATTCACATTTTGTGAAGATAATGTGGTCTTTCTAGGATTCATATTCTGTAAGTATGGTGTGCATGTTGATCATTAAAATCAAGGCTATCGAAGAGTGGCCAACTCCAAAAAATGTAGGAAAAGTTAGGAGTTTTCATGGGTTAACATCCTTCTATAGGAGATTTGTCCCTAACTTCTCAAGTATAACTTCACCTCTCAATAAGTTAGTGAAAAAGGATGTTAAATTTGAGTGGGGAGAGAGACAAGAATTGGCTTTCAAGCAACTCAAAGAGAATCTCATTAATGTACTTATTCTAGCTTTCCCAAACTTTTCCAAAACTTTTGAGATAAAATGTTATGCAAGTGGTGTAGAAATATGTGGAGTTTTGTTGCAAGAAGGGCACCCCATTGCCTATTTTAGTGAAAAACTCAATGGTGTCACTCTTAACTACAACACCTATTACAAGGAATTATATGCCCTTGTGGGGTCTCTTCAAACTTGGGAGCAGTATCTAGTCTTCAAAGTGTTTGTTATTCACAGTGACCATGAGTCACTTAAGTATTTAAGGGGACAACACAAGCTAAACAATAGGCATGGAATGTGGATTAAATATTTGGAACAATTCTCTTTTGTGATCAAATACAAGAAGGCAAAAACCAATGTGGTGGCGAACGCTCTTTCTAGAAGGTATAGTATTTTCTCAAAACAGGAGCCAAAATCCTTGGTTTAAATAACAAGGCAGAGTTGTATGAACACGATGATTTCTTCTCCATCATCTTTGCAAGTTGCGAAAATAAGGCAAAAAATGGGTTACTATGTGTCCAAGGAATACTTATTTAAAGAAGGTAAGTTATGTGTGCCTTAAGGTTACTACAAAAAACTCGTAATCAAGGAGTCACATGAGGGGGACTCATAGACCACTTTGGAGTGGATAAAACTTTAAGCATTGTTCAAGAAATATTCCATTGGCCCTATATGATAAAGAAAGTACAAAGGCATTGTGACAAGAGACTAGGATTATGCCTCATAGTTTCTATACCTCTCTTCCTATTGATTCATCTCCTTCGAAAGACATTAGCATGGATTTTATCTTAAGTCTACCCAAGACCCAAAGGTGATTTGATTCTATCTTTGTGGTTGTGGATATGTTTAGCAAAAAGGCTCATTTTATACCATGCCACAAGGTATATGGTGCAAGAAATATAGCTAATCCCTTATTTAGAGATGTGGTTAAACTCCATGTGTTACCTATAACTATTGTGTTCAATTGAGATAACAAGTTCCTTAGACATTTTTGGAAAACTCCTTGGTTAAGGCTAGGAACCAAGCTTCATTTCTCCACCTTTAGTCAATAAATAGATGGCCAAACCGAGGTTGTGAATAGATCTATAAGGACCATGCTAAGGGAAACCATAACTCTTAGGATTAGTAACTTCCCCATAATGAATTTGAATACAATAGGTTAGTTCACAAGACCACCAAAGTCTCTCTTTTCGAGTTTGTGTATAGGTTCAATCCTTTCACTCCTTTAGACCTCATACCTCTCCAAATTCGAGTGATTTTATTCATAAGGAAGAGGTATCAAGGTTTTAATTTGTAAAGAAAATCCATGAGAGGGTGAAGTCTCAAATATAACACCAAATCATGAGATACATTAAGCACAATAGCAAGTGCAAAATGGAAGTGATTTTCTAAGAAAGAGATTGGGTTTGGCTCCACTTAAGCGAAGATAGATTTCCAAAAAAAAGGAAATACAAACTTAATTCTCATGGTGATGGTCCTTTTATAGTGATTAAGAGGATTAACAAGAATGCATATAGGCTAGAGTTGCCATGTGAATATGATATGAATCCGTACATTCAATGTGTGTGATCTAACCCCTTTTGTATGAGGAATGAATGAAGTTGAAGATGAAGACCCTCTAGATTTTGGGTCAAATCCTTCTCAAGTGGGAGTAGATTATGGAAAACCCCTAGCCAAGGGACCAACCACAAGGAGCATGGCCAAGCACATCCAAGAAGAGCTAGAGACATCTATGAAAGTTGACGCCAAGCTCTTATTTTCATGGGTCATCATGGAGCACTTCTAGTAGAGTAGGAATGTATTTTAGCCTTGTATCATGCGCCAAGTAGTGTAAGGTTTTGGTCAACTTAGGTGAACAAAGGTCAACACCCATAGTTGACCCAAGATAGACACATATGTTGAGTTGACCACATGGGTCAATGTTTTTTCTTTGCGTCCCACCTAGGGAAAGAGTGACCATGTGTCATGCTCTTGATGGAGAGGATTTCCTTTAGGTAGTGGCCATGTTCCATTTTAAGAATGAAGAGGATTCTCCCATGTTAATAACTACATATCCTTCTCTTAATGGATAGGATTTTTATCTTGGTCTCCAAATGATGTTTCAACACAAGTCTTGAAATGATATTTCAACACTTAAGACCAAAAGTCTCAACCAAGCCATGACAAGGTTAACCCCACTAGTTCCTCAAGTATGATCCTTTTCCATATCATACTGTTTACCTTGTGGAATCTCCTTCGACTCACACGACCTAGATATCATACTTTATGTGAGTGAGATACTAGTTATTGTTAGTTTTGAAATGGTGATTTAAGTTAAGAAGTGGGGGTTGAATTGACTTTATAAAACTTTCAATTGAATCAAATAGACTGGAAAGTTAGGATGTAAAAGCAGCAGATCAATACAATTTCAATAGATTAAAAATAACACAACAAACTAATTTATTCTTGAGCTATGAAATAGTCGATTAAAAAGACAAATTAGTCGGCTAAAATACTGGAGATTTATGCAGAATACAGAATTCACAGATTTAAGTCAAACAACAATCTTTTACATACAAGACTTGGTCCAATCAATATTTTTAACAAGTATACAACCTCAAATTACACAAGAACACATTAAATCACACCAAAGAATGAATTGCTTGTTTTTCTTGAGTTTTTTTAAAGAGATTCAAAGTGAGTGAGATAAGGGAGAGATAATTGCACAATTATTTTTATACTGGTTCACTAAATCACAAAGCTACGTCCAACTTACCAGGATAACCTGAGCTTGGTTTTCATTATATTCAAAAGTTTTACAAATCACACACTAATATTACAATTCTGAACAAAGAAACTCACAAGATTTTTGACTCACACAAAAATCTAGACACACACCCTGCAATAATCACACTTACAGACCTGAAATCACATCAGGCAAAACAACCAGAGGCACAAGAACATCCAAACTTGATGGTGGCTATTCTTAGTCAATCATACATGTGTTCTTCAAGCTACTCACAAGCAAAAATGTCTCCAAGATCAACCAAGATCTTTAAACCACGAGTTGTAGTTGTGTATTACAGAGAGAGAGAGAGTTTTCCAAAGAAGAATGACAAAGTTTCATGCTCAAAAACTCAAAAACGTTACGCTGCTCTCGTAAACACGACATATATAGTCTGGTTTAAGTGAAATCAGTGGATTGAATTTTCTGTACAATCTTTTGATTTCACTTGACTTAAGTAAAATCAGTTGATTGAAAAATAATTCAACTGATTGAATGTATTCATACTAGAAACTATATACTGCAAGCCTTTTAACCTATTAAAACTCATTTTAACAGTTTAAAAGAGACACACTAAGGCACACAAGACATCTAACCTATGTCATATAGCCTACCAATATTATATAACAACAAAACATTACATTTAACATGTTATTTTCAGATTTAACACACTAAAACTTAATCTTCAAGTGGATCTTCATCAATCTTCATCAAACACCTATAATCTTCATGCATATGACTTTATCAATTCTTTGCTTCAAGCTTGCTTGTGCCAACATTCTCCCCCTTAATTGATGAAGCCAACATCATCGAGTTGAATTGATGAGCTAAGATCCATAGAGAAACCTGAAAAAGCTTTTGCATACTAGATACCAAAATACTAAACATACATCCAAGCAAAAGCACACAAGCATACATACATATCACATATGCAGATGCTCCCCTATCACTAATAATGTGATTTAAATTCAGATTTTAGATTAAGTTTGTAGTATTACATTGTTCCAGCAGATTTATTTTCGGTTTTCCAATTTTAACATAATTTTACTCATTTTTCTCCTCCTTTGGATTCATCAAATGAAAGCAAATGCATAGATCAATTTGGAAAGATGAAAATTTTCATTAAAACATTAACATAGGGATCAGGGATCCTGATACGATATAAACACACCAAAATAAAAACAGAAATGAAAAATACATCATGAAGTTGGGATTGATATAATTAGTCGATTGAAATTTGGAAATAACTGATTAAAAAACTGGAGCAGACAAATAAACAACATAAAATGCAGCACGAAAATGCAATGCATGACCTATAAGCCATCCCCTTCACTCATTCCTAGGGTTGTCTCTATTTTAGACATTGGAGAGGAGGTCATGAACATTATGGAGTTGCTCATCCAAGTCTAGGAACCTTGTTGTGCAATAAGCATGGTATGCATTTTGTGCCATGCTGAGATCTTAAAGTTGGTTGAGAACCATTCTCTCAAACTGGAGTATGCAGGTCCAATGTTCACAGGAGGGTTATAAAGCTCAATTGCCATGGGCTGGAGTTCATCTTCCTCTTGGTTTCCTCCACTTGTTCCCGATTCATGGTCATTGGCTCCAACTTCAATATTTTCACCATGATCTCCTTCAACCAGCCAAGTGTTTCCTATCTTGGTGAATTCCATCTTGTGAATATTCAGTGTGAACACATGATTTAGAAGACCAGTAGACTCTTCAAGCTCTCCTTCCACATCCACTCCAAAGTGCTCAATGAACTTGGAGTTGAGCAGCACATATGGAAGCTTGAAATTCGTGAGCCTCTTTGCCTTCATCATGTGGTCACGAATGGTGTATGTCTAGTCCACCATCACACCATTTTGAATGCAGTACATCACCATAAGATCATCTTCATTCAAGGTTGCATGATTGCTTCCCCTTGGCATTATGATCTTGGTCACCACCATGGCTAATACCTTTTCCTCCACACGCAGCCTTCCCACATGAAATTTTCTAGTTTGCTCACCTTGATTACACACACATTGGTTGAATTATTGCACCTTGTTGAATTCATCCATTGCATTACTTTCACCTTTGCGGACTTGCACACCTCTTTGCCTTAGGCCAGCCACATCCTTCCATGTTTGCCTAATGATTTCCATCTCTACACCTTTGACACTTGTTTTAAGAATGCCATTGCTGAACTTAGGTTGGCATACAACACCTTCACCAAATCTGGATACACCTTGCCCGAAAGTTCAAGGAATGTTTTCAACTTTTAAGCTTTGAGATGTTGCTCAAGGGTGCCAAAGTTCTCTACCCTCAGCCACTTAGGAAGGATTATTTGCTTCCTATTGATTTCAATTAAGAAGGTTTGAATTCTGTCTTCATGGCCTTCAAACCATACTTCAATCCTTCCATGATTCAAAGCATTGGGAGAGGATGGAGTAGGTGGGGTGGAATTTTCATCATCTGAGGGGGTTGTTCGTTGTCTTAGGCATGGTGAATTGTAAGTTTGGCTCTTACTAGTAGATGATAATGCCAATGCATGATGCTTATGCAAGTATTTATAGAATCAACATGTTTATTTTCAAAATCAGTCAATAAATTTGTCTAGATTTTCTGGTTTCAATGTAGTACATGAAATCACAACCAATTAAATGTGGGGGAATCTGTATTAGAGTATGCAGTGATGTGTTTTCCATGCGTTTTATGAACAATCCACTCACAAATAGTTCACATCTAATGCATTTACATTGGAAATCATGTAATCAAAGCACTTTATAGTCAATGCAATATGAAAAGTTGATTTTAGCTGATGTAATAGTTGTTACATGCTGCAATTACAATCCAAAAATAGTCATATGATGGATACTTTGATTGGGTCAATCAATTAAAATCAATTCAAGCAAATCACATTAGTATAAGTGATTTTAACACATAAAAATACAGAGCCAGTCCACTAAAACTGTACCAGACAACTGATTTTTGTTGTAGTGGCATTTTTAAGTGAAATCTCTGTGTTAAATTTGCAGTTTTAGCTGACTGAAAATTTCAGATCACAAAAAATTCACACCAGACCAATTTAAATGAAATATATGTGTTGTTTTGTGAGAATTAATAGATTGAAACAGTTCCAAAACACAAATTATGCAGATTTTAACAATTTAAGTGAAATTTATGTGTTAAATTTGCAGTTTTAGCTGACTGAAATTCTGGCAATTTACAAATTATGCGGATTTTACCACTTTAAATGTAGCACACACATGATCTAATAAGATTAACAAGCCAAACAAATATCAACATACATTCTTCATGTCAAGAATACCTAATTCAGTTCTAAGCTTATTAATTCTATCACATGCAAGTGATTTAGTGAATAAATCCGCCAATTGATTTTCAGTTTTCACAAACATGATTTCAATATCACCTTTTTAAATATGATCTCTTATGAAATGATGCCTGATTTCAATGTGTTTAGTTTTAAAATGTTGAATTAGATTCTTGGTTAGATTGATTGCACTTGTATTGTCACAATAAAGAGGTACCTTCTCTAGCTTTACACCATAATCAATAAGTTGATACTTCAACCATATGTTTTGAGGACATGCATGTCCAACTGCTATGTACTCAACCTTAGTTGTAGATAGTGCTACACATGCTTGCCTTTTGCTATTCCATGAGATTAGGCTTGATCCAAGTAGATGGCATGTACCACTTGTGCTTTTCCTATCCAATTTGCACTCTGCATAGTCATAATCTGAAAAACCACTAAGAACAATGTTAAATTCATTAGGATACCATAATGCAACATTAGTTGTCCCTTTAAAATACTTGAGAATCCTTTTAGTAGTTTTGAAGTGCGCTTTGGATTGGATTGAAACCTTGCGCATAAGCAAACACTGAATTGTATATCCGGCCTACTAGCAGTTAGATATAACAAGAAACTAATTAACCATTTATATTTGGTTGAATCAACTTGTCGTCCAACTTCATCTGTATCCATAAGGCAGTTTGTAGCAATTGAAGTGGTAGCCTCTTTGCAATCCTAGATTTTGAACTTTTTCAGTAGGTGAAAACAATATTTTGACTGGCTTAAAAATGTCCCATGCTTGAATTGCTTCGCTTGTAGCCCTAGGAAGTAGGTTAACTCACCCATCATAGACATCTCAAATTCTCCTTGCATTGCTGCAACAAACTCTTCACATATGGAGTTATTATTTGATCCAAAGATTATATCATCTACATATACTTGAACAAGTATTACATCACTTGTATGCTTTCTAATGAAAAGTGTTTTATCAACCGCATCTCTAGCATATCCTTTAGATAAAAGAAAGTTGCTTAACCTTTCATACCACTGTCGTGGTGCTTGTTTCAAATTCAATTTGAAAACATGATTAGGATAGAGGTGATCTTCAAAGCCAGGGGTTTTTTATACATACACTTCTTCATTTAAGAAACCATTCAAGAATGCACTTTTAACATCCATTTAAGAAAGTTTGAAATTACACATGCATGCATATTCTAACAATAACCTCACAACTTCTAACCTAGCTACAGGTGCATATGTTTCATCAAAATCAGTGCCTTCCTCTTGATTATAACCTTTAGCAACTAGCCTAGCCTTATTCCTAACAATGTTACCATTTTTATCCATTTTATTCCTAAACACCCATTTTATACCAATCACATTCATTGCATCAGTTTTAGGAACAAGAGACCACACATCATTCCTAGGGAATTGATTAAGTTCATCTTGCATAGCAACAACCCAATTACTATCACATAGTGCACCATTCACATTCTTAGGTTCAATTTGAGAAACAAATGCAACATGTTCAAAGAATACAAGCTTGCGTCTAGTGGATACTCCCTATTTTAAGTCACCAATTATGTTGTCCTTTGATAATCTCCTGGGTTCAATCCACTCCTTGGGTAAGTTGTTGTCTGTAGCTTTTTCAGTCGATTGAATTTCTTTTTTAGTTGGCTGATTTCCTATAGCAGATTCCAGTTTTGCAGCAGTTTGCTTTTCCTGCAATATATCTTCTTCATTTGCAATCTTAGGCCTTTGATCTTGCTGCACTAGGTTAGTTTCATAAAAAACAACATGCACAAATTCTTCAACAATCATAAGTCTCTTGTTATAAACCCTATAAGCGTGGCTATTTATAGCATAACCTAGAAAGATGCCTTCATTCGCTTTTGAGTCAAATTTTCCAAGTTGTTCTTTTCCATTATTTAAGAAAAAACACTTGTAACCAAATACTTTTAGGTGATTTAGAGCAGGCCTTTTACCTTTGAACAACTTATAAGGTGTTTTCTTTAAAATTGGCCCTATTAACACACGATTAAAACATATGAAGTTGTGTTGACTGTATTAGCCCAAAAGTACTTAGGCAATGTGGTTTCATTAAGCATGGTTCTAGCTAGTTCCTCTAATGATCTGTTCTTTCTCTCAACCACTCCATTTTGTTGTGGAGTTCTAGGAGCTGAAAAGTTATGCTTTATCCCATGTTTTTCACAAAAATGCTCAAACTTTTCCTTTTGAAACTCTCCACCATGGTCCCTATATTTATTATTTTTGTTCAATTAGGTCTCAATTTTTGTTAACAAACCAATTTGGTCACTCTCCAAATTAAGACCAAATTTAATTTTTATATTAAAATTCACATTTTTTTATTAAATATTTTTATATAATATATTAAAATTCACATCATTATAACTTTGATATAAAAATTAAATTTGGTCACATCTTCGATAGGA
>Ga0099822_1003828_pt1 | contig 19432 bp, 8 predicted proteins | sample CowpeawhiteBW_FD_76839 | JGI IMG/M metagenome (GOLD analysis project Ga0099822, IMG submission 76839) | Root nodule microbial communities of legume samples collected from California USA - Cow pea white BW | ecosystem: Host-associated > Plants > Roots > Nodule | place: USA: California | collected...
AAATAAAAAAAAAAAAAAAAAAAAAAATAAAAAAAAAAAAAAAAAAAAAAAAAAAAAAAAAAAACTCATTTTGAAAATCTCTTTCCATAACCTATTTCATGTAAGATTTAAACTCGTTCTGCTAGACATTGTATTAATTTTGAAAAAACTTCTTCCAAAATATATTTCATACGTTTTAAAAACTGTTATGAGAATCTCATCCTAAAAGTTCTGTTTTAAAAATTTTATTCTGAAAATTTCAGAAAATGTTTTACAGAAAGTTTCCAGAACATGTAAAATGCTCATTTTGAGAATTTGTGGGCGCACTAAGAAATTGTAGGCTTTCATCTTTTCTCTTTTCTCTATCCGCACATCTCACTATTTTTCTTTGCATTCCTGCAAATTAGGTTTTACAATATAAAAATCAACTTTAAAACCTAAGTTCTGGACCGATCAACTTTTTCTTGACGCTTTAATATCAACAATTTTGGAAGAAAAGAAAAAGTAAGCCATAGGCTTGCAGTAGTCATCGTATTTACATATTTACACATATGAGCACAAAAAAAACAGTAAGAAGCGAAGGACAAACATTTAAGCTAGTTCTTCTTTAGCTGCAAATATCTTTCTCTCCTCAAATGCAAGCCTCTTCTTTAAGCGTTCTTGGTGCTCAGAAAATGCCCAAAACAAATCCCTCATAATACTAGCTATCTTGAATTCTTTACTTCCTGAATATACAACCTTCAAATTGTTCATTGTTCCTCTCTGTTTTTCCTGCAATATATTCTGCTGAAGAAAACAATGAAAACATAGCCTGTGAGGATTATTACTACCTTGTATAAACAACTTTCTGAAGTAAAATTCTGGATACAAACCTACCTCTGATATATGCACCAATTCTCCTATTGATGCTTTAATATTTTCTAATCCCACTAGTTTTTCAAGTACCACCCAAGGCCTAAAAACCACAATGAATAGATCAATTTTAAACAGAGGTTTTACTAAATCAGTATATATACAATTTTGTAAGAATTGATGGTTAAGTTATTAAAACAATTAATAAGAAATAAAAAAAGAAATTGACAAGCCTGGTTTCAACGTTAAGTTGAAACAACACAATAACAATGAAAACCATAGTAGACATCAATATTTAAGAGCTAAAATGTAGAATACCTGCCAGTTGAAGATGTTATGATGCAGTTGGGATTATTCAAAAAGCCACACAGCTCTTGGAACTCTTTTTCAGAATGCACCATAATGGCTCCCCTAGTATATACCTCCATTGACAAATTTGGAAAAATGAAGACTCTGACTGATAGAGAAGTATGTCTTCGTAAGAATTCTGCAACTGTAGATGAACATAACTTTTTATCCATATTTGTAATCATTATCATACACACATTTTTCGTTCCCCCGAGATCCCTGTCTTCCATTCTTCGGTCGTGACAACTGACTAAACAAAATATAAGGAAAAATAAAAATCAAACGAAATCCAAGGAAAAATCAAAGGAAAAGGTAAGAGGATTCATATTATGGAACATCCTTGTAAAAATATAAATAACTACTACCCTAATAAAAGTCAAGGTTGATGAATATAATACTGGGGTGTCTAGAACTATGTTAAATAGAGAAAAAGCTGTGAAAAGAGCCATAAATTTCTTAATCGCAGCGAAAAGGTTTTTGAAGCTGAACCTAGCGAGTTTAATTTACTTATAGTGTTAACCTCTACTATACATCGGAACAAACCTTCAGGTGAATATGCACTCACTATAGACCGCCTAGCACATTGTGTTTCCTGTAAAGGGCAATAGATTAGAGGATATAATATTAGCACCCAGAACACGTCCAGTATCACTATTTTTATATCTTCCTCAGCAAGCAAGGTCATAGAAAGGAATCGTAGTTACATAGAGAGGCATGTACTACTTGCCTTTATCATTCTTCCAAAGTAAGTAATTTGACGTGCGGAGTTAGACCTGTTGCCTCGATATGGAACCATTCCAAAGCCAGAATCTTCCTTTGGCATTAAAAAAGAAGAACAATTATCCACAAATGAAGCCACTGCACGATCTAGCTCCCATTTAGGCTGAACTACACAAATGTTCTCTATTGATGTAGCAGTCAATTTTCTTGCATTTGGTCCATGCAACCAAAAAAGTATAAAAGTACAGAAGCATTGTTCCTCTCCTGTTTTCCAAGAATGTTCTCTTTGTTGCACCTATGTAAGCATACACAATATCAAGCCCAAAGGTAAAACTGAAGTAATTTTAATCTAGAATATAAGAAAGTTTATTGTTATTTTCCGAACACCAAAGGTGTATATGTTTTTATTCTCGTCATTTGGTCGGAAAAAACACATCATCAATTAAGAACATTATCATCTTTACCCTCAAAAACCATTCTACTAACATAAAAATAAGATAAAAACAAGGAAACAAGAATATAATGTGAAAATCCCAAATTGAAAAAAAAAAACCACAACCATTATTTAATGACAACTAGAGAGTAATACTATGTGAAAATTTGTACAACACATAGACTACCCTCTCAAGCCTTTTGACCTCATGCCTTTGACCTCATATACACTCACACTATCCAAAGTAAGAATTTAACCAAACCTCACAACATTTTACTACAAGAGTATAAGAGAAGTCATATACAAGCTTAGTGTTTTTGACTGGGATAAGAAAAATCAGGGACTTAAAATCCATCTTAGGCGATATTAAACTTTCCAATACATATTATGTTCATCAGCCCAACAATCTTTACCCTGATTAAAATAAACACATCTTCATTGCCTATACCAACAATCATACTCCAACAAGAGTATACTCACTTGGAATTAAATCATCCCAAGACATTGCATGCACCCTGCATCAATGCTAACCAATGCACGTGTATAATCACCACGCACCCTGCATTAATATTGGCCAATGCTCGTGTATAAAATTACCGCTAGAGAAACATATTCTAACACTCACAATCTCCCAACCAGGAGCTAACGTGTCACAGTCCTCCAGTTTCAAATCTGACAAACTAAGAGTTGTCACGTCATCTCTTCCTTCCTCAAGCAAATCTAGAGACGTAACAAGTCTTCACCGCATAGCCACTGCTGGACCTCCACACAATCACCGGAGCAACCAAACTGCGACCCCACCGCGCACAATCGCCGACGACGCAGCACCACTGCTCCTCCTTACACACATGTTGGACATCGCCACAACTCCACCTTTATCGTGCATGCCTCACCGGACCTCCTACCTTGTCGGAAAACGTAGAAACAAATCACAAGTTCTCCTCCAAACAATTGTAGGAAGACGCATGCGAGCCACTGCGACATCTATGGAAACAGATCGCACACCATGTGAGCCCAGATTCACAAGTTACACCACGTGAAAACCAAGGTAGATCTGCAAACCATAGAGCACTTCCTCCACGTGCAAACCACAAGATAATAACGTGGAAACCCCAAAATTGGAGAAAAAACACGATATTGTCTAATGACAACCAGAGAATAACACTATGTGAAAATTTGTACAACACAAAGACTATCCTCTCATGCCCTTTGACTCCAAGTACACACACACTCTCCAAAGCAAGAATTTAACGAAACCTCATAACACTCTACAACAAGAGTATAAGAGAAGTCAAATACAAAGTTAAGTGTTTTTGACTGGGGCAAAAAACACCATGGACTTGGAGTTCATTATATATTTACCAACACTCTCACTCCCTAACTTATCATAGGCGATCTGGAGCTTTTCAAAACGTATTATCTTCTTCAGCCCAACAGATTCAAACAACCTCAATATGAGTTTTCTCTCTTTTTATATCTTCATCTACTTCAACCAACTAGTTTCATTGCTCCAAGAATCCTTTGATCCATTTCACCTTGAGCTCTAAAGAAACAATAACATAAAACCTTCTCACAAATAAAGAAAAAATCATGCATTATTATTTCTCAAATAAGAAAGAAAAAACCTCACATAAAAATCCAAACATATTGTTGAATATAGAGAAAAATAGGGTTTGATATTAATCTTCCTTGTGTATACACCACACATACGGTAATCTATTTATAATAGAGAGGTACAACTAAAAGGAATAACTAAAAATAAATAGAGTAAATAGAAGATATTGTGATTAACAATATCTTAACAATATCAAACAATATCTAACACTCACATTCAAGTTGGAGCATATAAGTCATGCGTCAAGCTTGTTACAAATATAATCAATTTTAAGCGTTCGTAAAGACTTAGTAAAAATATATGCTAACTGATCACTTGAGTTAACAAACTCAGTCTTGATATCACTTGAGTTACCACCAATGGAGACACAATACCCAGATGTAGATCTTCTATCAGAAGAAGATATTGCCCAATCAGCATCTGAATAGCAAACAACTCTTGTATGGTTAACCATACAATAATCCTTTCCCAGAAGATCATTTAATATACTTCAAGATATGAATGACTATATTCCAATGATCTTCACATGGAGAATTAAGAAATTGACTTACCACACTAAGATATAACAATACCATCATTGGACTGTGCCACTTCAATACCCAAGAAATATCTGAGTTTGTCAAAATCTTTGGTCTAAAAATGGTGACAGAAATGTTGTTTCAACTGAGAGATGTGATGGTTCTCACTACCTGTAAGAACAATGTCATCAATATATACTATCAAGAAAACACATCCAACACTCAAGTGTTGATAAAACACAGAATGATTTGTTTCACACCAAGTAATACCAAATTGTTAAACAACATTGCTAAACGTTCCAAACCAAGCCCTGGGAGACTGTTTTAGGCCATATAGGGATTTGCGAAGACGATATATACCATCTCAGAAGACTCCTCTTGAGCAACAAACCCAGGAGGTTACTATATAGATTTCTTGTAAATCACCATTGAGAAAAGCATTTTTAACATCGAGTTGATAAAGAGACCATTGTTGAAGAGCAGTCATGACGATAAATAAACGAACAGAAGTCATCTTTGCCATATGGAAAATCCAACCCAAAAATTTGAGTATAACCTTTAGCCATAAGACGAGCTTTGAAGCGATCAATAGTACCATCAGGTCCAACTTTGATAGCAAACACCCACCTACAAACAACAATATATTTCCCTGACGGTAACGGGACCAATTCTCAAGTTCCACTATTATGAAGAGCACTTACTTCATATGCCATGGCTTGATGCCAACTAGGATAGGCTACAGCTTCACGGACAATTTTTGGAATTGTCATAGAAGAAATAGAGGAAAGACATGTATAAAAAGGTAATGACAGTCGATGATAACTCAAAGCAATATAATGGGGAGAAAGGTTACGTGTAGAACGCATACCTTTTCGGAGAGGAATAGGAAGATCAAACTCAGGTGTCAAAGTCGGAGGAGACAGAGTAGTTGCCACTTGATTGGAGTCACATGGTGGTGGTTGAGAACGGTTTCAGCGACTATAAACCTGAAAGAGCGATGGAGAAGAAGTTGACTGAAGAGCAGAACTGATGGTGAAAAGAACATAGTAAGAGGGTCACAAACAACAGAAACATTAAATGTACTAGGAGCGTTGACAGGATTGGATGGAGACAGAGGTGAAGATTAACTCTTAAAATAACGGGAGAACTTATCAAAGATGACATCTGTAGACACAAAATAACAGTTAAGAAAATGAGAAAAACATTTGTATCCTTTTAGTGATCTTGTAAACCCTAAGAAAAAATACTTATGTGATCTAGGAAAACTTTTGTCAAGACGAGCACTGAAATTATGAACAAAACATCTAGACCCAAAACTCTTAGAGGTAAAGGATGAAAAGGATCATGAGGGAATAAAATGGGATGAGGTATGTTATTATCTAAAACCGAAAAAGACATGTGATTAATGAAATAACATGCAGTAAGAATGACATCACCCCAAAGATGTTCAGGAACCTCTCCATGAATTAAAAGAGTGTGAGTTGTTTCAATAAGATGTTTATTTTTACGTTCAGCTACATCATTTTGTTGAGGTGTATAACCACAAGAAGTTTGATGCAGAATACGATGAGAAGTCATACATTTTTTAAAAGAATGAGAAAGATATTCACAGCCATTATCATTGCGCAAAATTCTAATAGAAACACCAAACTGAGTTTTAGTTTCAGTAAAATAAGTTTGAAAGATATGAAATAATTCAAAACGATTTTTCATCAAAAATAATCAAGTACATCTAGAATAATCATCAATGAAAATAACAAAGTATTGAAAACCTAAAGTAGACTTAACGCTGCTAGGTCCCTAAATGTCAAAGTGAACCGTGACAAAAGGGGACGAAGCACCATGTGTGACACTACGAGGAAAGGAAGTACGACTATGCTTGCCTAATTGACATGACTCACACCAAAACGGGACAAATTGGACAAGGCAGGGACAAGCTGATGTAACCTGGCAAGGCTTGGATTCTCCTTTGTATCAAGAGCCCTAAACAATCCATAATTGAGTTGGGGATCCTCCTTCTTTTGTTTCATCTAATACACCTGCTATGCTCAACAAATTTCTCAAATGGTATAAGGATCAACAGTCTTCTAGTTCATTGCATCTATCGCACATGCATATACATATTTTGTTGGTCTGACCTAATCTTCTTCTCCTAATCCTTGGGTTTTTGATTCGGAAATTGGTGCAGGACATGCAAAATGTCGTCGATGATTATCATACCTTACAAAGGCTAATCCTTGTTGCTAATAAAACCCCTTCAGGCATGTGTACTGGTATGGCGTCTGTACAGAACACAAACACATACAACAAGGTACATTGGCAACAATCTCACTAGAGAAAAAATGGTGAAGCAATAAATGCACCCACAATTGCAAAAGAAAAAAAAAACTAGTGGTAGACCACCTGGGAAGAAAAATCAAGTTAAAGGTATAAACATGTTCCCACCATTAGTGACTCAATCATTAATTGCAAATTCTACAACTACAGGATCACAAGTTTCCACCAACTCATCAATCATAGAAACACATCCTAGAACAGTAACCAATAAATTTGTTACAACATGTATTAAGCATGTTGTTACTCATTATGAGGTCGTTATGGTCTGTCCTAAAGAAGAAATAACTTATAAACCCAGCCTTCATAATTCTCCTATAAATTCATATACTAACACAAAAAATAAGAAGGAATTAGTCAGCAATACCTCTCTTGTACTTTTGGAAAATTCAATACTAGACATGTCAAAGTTAGCCAACCCGACTCACATGGGTTGGCTCACCACGAGCCGGGTTGAAAATGAGTGAACCCAACCCGGCTCAACCCACCACGGGTTGGTGGGTTAAGTGGGTTGGCTCACCAACCCACCTAAAAAAATTATTTATTTATTTATTTTTTAGTATTCAAATATTTAAATAATTTTTTAAGTAACCCATGAGATGACAATTATAATAAAATCAAGAACCACTGTCTTGATTATGCTCACCACCAATATATGAATAATTGTTTCCAAGAAAGTATCCATATAGTCTAAGAAAGCATGACTAATATTACAAATTTTTTGTCATGCTATTCAACAAAATATAAATAAAGAAACTATACATTTTTGTCATGTTAATTTAGAAAAATTTGTTTATAAGACGATTCCTTGAATAATTTACTACAAAGATTATAGTTAAAGATTAAAGTATCAACATATATAACTTGACAATCAAATTAATTAAACATTCAAACTATTCAAATATTATTCAACAACATTCTAGCATTTAAAAATATGAAATTGTGAACATATATAATAGGAGTAGTAAATAATTATTAAAAAAATAAAAAAAAAATAAAAGAAAATTCTAAAAAAATTAAAAAAAATTGTAAAAAAATATTGGTGGGTTAAGTGAGTCAACCCACCATCAACCCGGCTCGACCCGTGGGTTAAGTGAGCCGGATTGAGTTCAACTCACTTTTGAAAAAATTGAATTTTTCTCAACCCAACCCGACTCGAACCCATGGTGAGTCGGGTTGGTTCATGGGTTGAAACCCATTTTGACATCTCTATTCAATACCAAAATGAGTTTCTCATCCCTGACAAGGAAACACAGAACTAGTCACAAATGGATCTATCACATATTAATTTTTTTGATTTAGAGATGGAGTAATGGTCAAACTTCTCATTAAAAGACATAGGAATCTTTGATGAAAATTTTTTTTATTGTCAAGCTTCAACTCATTTGGAGGAGGTTGATGCATGAAGGTATTTTGTTGAGATTTATCTGACTTTGTGCAATAACATCTGACACTACAGTGGATAACACTATTCTTTAGTTTATATTAACTTTTGATATCAGAATCATTGTTTAAAAAGTCTATCTTAATGAGATTTCTTAGACATTTTGTTCCATCAGCTATCGAGCCACTATTGAACCACCCATTTCTAAACCCACGCACGAGATGTATATACCTCGATGTGAGAGGGTGTGTTAGAAGTCCCACATCGACTAGAGATAAGACAATTTCATGGTATATAAGTGGGGTGCAAACCCCACTGGCTTAAGCCTAACTCAATCTCATAAAATCGGCTTATAAAGTGAGGTTTGCATCCCACTTATATACTATGAAATTGCCTTATCTCTATTCGATGTGGGACTTCCAACACACACCTCTCACATTGAGATATATACATCTCGTGCGTAGGTCTATAAATGGGTGGTCCGATAGCGACCCGATAACGGGTGGAACAAAATGTCCAAGAAACATTTAAGATCATGTGATATGGTGCTAATAATAGATTGTTCTGACAAGACCATAAGAAGAATGCTAGTATTACATTAACCATCACACTTTTCATTATATGTAGAATTTATCCAAGTGTCACTGAAAAAGAAAGTGTAGATATACAATTTAAAATCAAGATGGGCAACCTGTGTTGATTTGTACTTGAAAGTGTTTTTCTACAATCTACACAAGTTAGTCTGAAAATCAGTAAACTTATGACATTCTCTAGCAATTTAATCTCCAAGCCCTTTACCAAAATTACTTTAGTCTTCCAACCAATCAACTTCATGAAAATTTAGCCTTCAAATTTGTTTTGGACTACATTCAAACATGGCTTAAGACAACATGTTCAGTTAATGACTCATCTGAAAGGATCATCCTCAATCATACCAAAATGGCTTACTTGAGAAATAATCCCACCATACCATATGTCCACAAAGGATCCCAACATCTAAATGCACCCCAGAAGAGCCCAACCATTGTCATACTAACCAATGTTGGCAATCATTGTTGACACTCAATGATAAGTAAATATGATTATATTTTTATGATGATTGTATTGTTAATTGTTTTATGTTATACATCTTATGTTAGCTACAATATTATGTGTATCTACGTTTAGTCCATATTTTCCTTTGTTATTCTTTATTATATATATGTTATCCTATATGTATTTTCTACACAAAGGAATCAATCCTATACATAATTTTCACTATTTTCAACAATTTAGAGTGATTAACTAAAACAAGACGTCACTGGCTTATGGCTTCAAATGTCTATTATCACTCACCAAAAAGTCATTACAAATCTAATGTTATAGTAGTAGTAGACTAAATTCGCTTAATTTTGCAAAAGTAAACAAAGTATAGAGTTAAATATATTTTTCATCACTTAATTTTCAGCAAAAATTATAATTAGTCCATCTTCGAAACCTTGACCCAATTTAGTCTCCAACTTTAGAAATGTATATTAGTTCTTTTAACCAGATTTTGCTAGATTTATTTGACGTTTCAAACACATTTCATAATAGTTTATTAACTAACATTGAAGCAAACATGTGTCAAACGGTGTAAACAACTCAAATACTAACATGAAAAATGTTTGAAACATTAAATAAACTTAACAAAATTTGGTTAAAATGACTAAATCCAAACATTTCTGAATTTAAGGAACTAAATTGAGTCAAAGTTTCGAAGAATGATTAATTTCAATTTTCACTGAAAGTTAAGAGGGCAAAAACATATTTAACCAAACAAATTTTAATAACCTAGAATTGCATGTTCGAAGAAATAAAAGTAGATTTAAACATAAAATGTGAGTTTAAAAGGCTCAAGGTATAATAGAGTAAACCATGACTGACCCCATCAACAACGGCGTCGTAAAAGCGAATGTCTTCTTGATTGAAGACATGAGAAGCACAAACCCTAGTTCCATGATTGAGTAAACCACACTCTTCATCTTGAAGTTGTTTGGAGAGGGGTCTGAAACGTTGTTTAAAGGCTTCAAGGTCTGTCCAGTTTTGAAAATTTGAAGAATGAAACACAACGTCATTTTCTGGAGAGAAATCCAAGTATTTCACCCTGAGAGTATCTCCATCGAACAAAACGTAGACTGTATACCATGCGTCATCTTCGTAAGTTCTAAACTCCGTCGAATAATTGATTAAGGGAGTGACAACACTCCTCGTCACCATTTTTTCTCCTGCCACTTAGATAATGAGAAAGCACCTAGTCATAGATAAGACTAGCCCTGTCAAAGCATTTTCGTGTTGCATTGATAGAAGATCCATTCGAGCATACACTAAGTGCATAAATTGCTCATAGAAAGTAAACAGCAATTATCCTTGCCATTAGGTGATATTTATAATAAAATTAACAAAACAAAAACCACATATATGTCATAAAGTTTAAAATACTTCGTATACTCACACTAACAAAATCCTAACACAGAAAATGAAACCCAAATATTTAGCTCATTTAAAATGGCAATAATAAAAATTGTGAGTAGAAAGATAAATTTCACTCTTACATAGGATCTGCAGTTTAGTTAAAAGAACCAAATATTTGACAAAGTACTCTTTCCACAAGGGCATCAAAAGAATTCCTTCTCAAACCATCAATCCATGCAAGTATGGATTAGATCATTTTAAGGAAATAATGGTTTTGTTTTGGCAGCTCCCTGGTAGGGCTTCAGGGGCAATAAAACAATTAATTCTTGCAATTTAACATATAAGTCAAAGCACAATTTCTTCTCTTTTCTTACATTTGCCTCCGACTCCAATTTCCAATACACTCCATCTTCACATACTCAATAAAAACACTTCAAAACAATAAAATTTCAGCCCATTTCACAATCCATCACCAAGAAATCTAAAAATAGCTCACCAACAATTCATCACCATCAAACTACATTGCAACAAAAAAAACTCAATTATCAAGTAGTTCTTCATCTCAAAGAAAACGAACAATGAATATAAATCCACCTATTCAACCATTCAACAAAGGCTTCTCTTTTCTCAAATCTCCCAACACCTAATCCCATATTCTTCCCTAAACTCTCACCCCCAAAACTCATCAGCATCGTAAACAGGAGCGTTGAAGCGCCAAAACCAGCGCGACCTTGACACTACTGTGGCCGCTCCACGACGGTTCTCTAATGCAGAGCCGATTCAGCCAAGCTATGTTTCTCGTGCGACGAGGTTCACTCCACCAACCACTCCGTTGTGGTTGGGAAACCAGTACCTCACTTCTCACCCTCTTTTAACCAAAGCAAAATAACACCACAAAGACCACAACGTTCGGAAACCTAAATCACACCCACAAACACAATAAAACCGAATACGCCTACCACAAATCGATTAATACAAAAATAAAAACACAAATCTAACCTCATTCACGCATCAAACCAACAAACCTAACACACTCAGGCCATGGGAGACGAGAACGAACCTCAACGAATGACAACCCCTCGAAACAGAAATTAGGGCACACCTTAGGAGAGTAATAGTAACCCAAAATGAAGTGAAATCCAACCAACAACTTCACGAATCCAACAAATGCAACCGCAACCGAGAATGAGGAGAGGGAATGGAATAACAAGCAAAACTAATACAACGAGACTTAGTTTACTCTCAAATTCAAATTCAAGGACAGTTTACAAAATGACCCTCTGCTAACTGATAACCAGGACCCACTAATGAATAAAAAATTGGAAAATGATTACGTGGAACCCATACGAATGTAATTTTTATGGGCGTCGTACCACTGCCCATCATGAAATATTTCATCATTAAATATTAACTAAAAAAGTACAACAACCTATGATACAATAAATATATCAAATTCGGTATGTACACTATGATTTATATATATATATATATGATAATCATCTTTTATAATTTATTTTAAGAATAATAGAATACACTACATTATATATAAATATTAAAAAAAATATAGTAATTTTTAGAAATATAATAAATATATAAATATTATTAGGTGAATTTAAATTAAAATACTATATTAATTTATAATAAAAACTATTTTTTGTTAACAATTTAGAGATTAATTGTAAACTTTTGAAATTTTTAGTGTTAATGTTTAGTTTATAAATTAGTCACTTATTTTTTGTTACTAAAATTGATCTCTATTAAAATATTTTCTTGTAGTATATTATGATTTCATAAATTAAATACTTCATTTATAAGTATCTATAAAATATTTTAAAGTATCAAATACGGATACGTGTTGGACACGGATACGTGTAAGACATCAATACGTGTTAAACACAGATACATGTTGAACACGAATACCTAATGTAAATTGAAATATCAATTTATCATAGACAACAAATCTTCAAATTGTGTGGGTCACTATTAATGACTAATCATTTTACTTTCTTCATCTATAATTTAAGACGAGCTTTTATACAGAAAAAATTACCGTTTAGATTATGCATTAGTATTAATTTGTTCATTTTCACTTAATCAGGTAATTATTACGTTTGAATCACATGTCAAATTCTTTTTAAAATGTTTAAAAGAGTAACTTTGGTAAGATTAAGTAAAGTATTAATTTATTTTACTAGTTTATAAGTTGAATTAATCAATATAAAAGATATAAAAGTGTTGGATTAGTATACTAAGATAAGCCATTTTAGAAACTATTATAATTAAGCTGCTTCAAACTATATAATTTATTAATTTTTTCATTATGATCTTTTATATTTCAATAATTTTTAATGAAATTTTTTTAAATAAACAATTTATATAATTTTTTATTATTAAAATTTTAAAAAGTAGTAATTAAAAAATAAAATGATAAAATAACTATATTAATTTATAAAATAATTAAATTTAGATTTAACAAGGGGTACAGATGAAAACACAATTATTTAGTTTAAGATACCAATTACTTAAAATGTAAAATTGGGAAAAAAATTGTATACATCAAAGAAACGAATTCATTTCATTATATATAGGTATACACAATTTTTTATTACAAATATTTATTTAAATTTTAAAAAAATAGTTATTAAAAAGGACAAAATGATAAAATAATGATTTTAATTTATAAAAGAATTAAATTTAAATTAATAGTCATTTAAAAAGTAAAAAAATGGAAATCTAATTATTTTAGTTTAAAACAATGTTTATTTGAAGATTAAAATTAAAAAACTAAAATATGTACATAAAAAAAGTTTATATAGAAGTATAGATATTAAAATTGTTTCACCTACCGTGATAGCAGCCACACCTATTATAGATAACCCACGATCATCCATTTAAAACAAACTTAAGAATTGGATTTTTTTTATTTAATAATAAAATAATTTTATTTAAAATTTATATCTTGAGTTTTCAAATACAAAAATATTAATTAAATTATTGTAATTAATTTAATTTAATGTTTCTTTTTCTAATAGACAGTGGAATAAATTCATTTAATATTTATTAAGACATTGTTTATTTTAAATAAGTTTGTATTAATTTTAGTTTTGAAAAACTTTTTTAATGGTTATATATGCATTTAGAAAAAATATATTTTTTTATATAATTAAGAATTTTAATTGTTTATAATTTTTCAATCATATAATTTTCTTTAAGATATTTAACTTTTAAAATAAATCTAATATATTAAGATCCAACAAATTTTCATGTTTTAAATATTTTACGATGTTTAAGCATTTTTCTTTCAATACATATAAGTTAGTGACTTTAATTTTTTCCACACTAAATAAAAAATAAAAATATTTTCAAATATTTTAAATTTTCAAATCTACTATTTTATGATTTTATTATCAACGTTTTATCAAATTATTTCTTTATATGACAAATATATTTTTCATGAAACTTAAGCTCTATATCCATATCAAAACTAATTTCCTTTGTAGAAATCAATGCATGATCAAATTCATTTTCTTTGTATCTTCAAAACAATAATACAAAATCTTTTAATTGTTCAATAATTTCATCAATGCACATATATTTTGATTATAAATTGAGTTAACTACGAATAAAATATCATACCAAAAATTCAAAGTTTTCTAATTCATAAATTGCTAAGCAATCAACTTCACTTTTTATTTTAGGATAATCACTAGCTTGAGCTAATTCAAATAAAACATATCTTATTTATGAAGTTTGAAATCTTACAGCTTTCACACTTTCAATATGGCTTTCTCAACGTGTTTGTGAAAACGATGTAAGAGTTAAGTTATGTATATGGTCTTGTAAAATTTTTCATCTTTTTGTAGAAGAAGAAAATAAAGTATATATTGTAAGCATAAACGCAGAATATGATCTTATTATTCATTCTGACATCTTCATGCACATAATCACACTTTTACGCACATAAACGCACATTCATGTACATAAACATAATATAAATCATAATATCGTACGAATCGTTGGGCCTACCCGACACATTTAGGTCTCTAAGCCCGCTTGACACCCTTAGGTCGCCAGGCCCGTGAGGGTCACTAAGCTTGTCTAGCCTGTCTGAGTCATCGGGCCTGTTTGGGTCATCGGGCCTGTTAGGGACGTTGGGCATGCCCGATCCATTTATGTTGTCGGGCAGCCTAATACGTCTCAATCGTGGGGCCCGTCTGACTAGTTTGGGTCGTCGGGCCTGCCCGACCTATTTTGGTAGTCAGGCCCACTCGACTTGTGTCGTTAGGCCTGTCTGACTCGTCTTGATCATCAGGTACATCAGTCCCACCTTGGTCGTCAAGTATGTTCTCTTGTCTTGGTCATCGGGCCCATCTGACCTGTCTTGGTCATTGGGCCAATCCGGTCCGTCTTTGTCATTAGGCCAATCTAGTTTGTCTTGGTCGTTGGGCCTATCCTGCCTGTCTTGGTCATCGAGCACATCTGATTCGTTTGTGTCGTCGGGCACATTTGGGACGTTAGGCTCGTCCAACCCATTTGTATTGTCAAGCTAGCCCGATACGTGTGGGTCATTGGGTCCGCCCCCCGCCTGCGTGGGTCGTCAGGCTTGCCCGACCTGTTTGGGTCATTGGGCTAGTCAAGTTCGTCTTAGTCGTCGGGCCCACCCGGCTCGTCTTGCTCATCGAGTTGTCTACCCAACTCATCGAGCCTACCTATGGACTGGGCCAAATTGGCAACTCTACCAAAGATGTCTAGAGTGTGAGGTTAAGTGAGAAGAATTTCAAATTCCACCTATTTTGAGGGTATATTAATTTCTACTAATTTAGCTAATTGAAATGCTTCAAAAAAATATTTTCATTTTAAATAATTTTTAATTTCTTTATCCAAACAAAGGATTTCATCACATATAAATATAAATTCTTCAAAAAAATGAATTGCTTCATTAAAATACTTTATCTAAACATACCATTAATTTCCTTAAGAACAGTCACTAGATTTTTTGTTACACCGTGTATGATAGTTACCCACCCTAGGTTTTTTGTTAGGAGTGTCTCTAGATGTTTTGGTTATTATGTCTTGCCATCCTAGGTCTTCACCAAGACAGTTTGTTGTCGTGTAAGGTATAATGTTAGATGTCATGGTTCTTCGCCAAGACGACCTCATGTCGTGCAAGATTTAGTAGCGTAATATGCTTCCTAGGTAGGGATGGCAATAGGTTGGGATGGGGACGGGTTTCCTATCTCATACCCATCCCTAAAGAAGAAATTCATCATCATACCCAAACCCAACAAGTATGAAGTATTTGTCTCATCCTCATCCCCATCGGGTAACAGATATACACTTGTACATGTGCTCGTACCTGTACCTATTTTCTTACTATTTTAATATAAATTAATTATTTTTTATAAAATGATTAAAAAAACTACAAAGAAAACATAATATTATAAAATATCCAATATCAAAAGGATGTATTCTCAATATCAAATATTTATAAATAAGTTATAGTTAATGTACATTTCAAATTAGAATACCAAATAAAATTTCATGAGATCAAAACATTTATTATATTTGCAAAGTGAATGAAAAAAAATGATAAAATTTAAAAATATTTTTAAAAGATTACAAAAAGAAAAAGTATTCAAATTTACAAATATTTTAAATGTTTATTTACTCAATTTCCTTAAATTCTACTAAAATCTCTATTTTATACACTAATAAAAATTATAATACACCACTTGAATCAAATCACACAAAGAACAAATATTAAACTAACAATAATTGAAACTTAGCGTAGACCTTTCATCTTTTGAACTTCGATATACGTTAGATGGTGATAAACCATATTCATAACAATTATATTAAATTATTATATTCTAGTAAATAATTTTTTTAGGTTAAATTATTCCTTTGGTCCCCATTTTCGTAGCAAAAATATCAATTTGGTCCCTTAACTTTTTTTATCCCAATTTGGTCCTTATTTTGGAAAATTTGATGCAATCAAGTCCTTTCCGTTAGTGGTGTAGTAACGGTGTTAAATGGAGTTCCACGTGTCAATTTATGAATTTTTTGAATTTTTATTATTTTGAATTTTTTTTAATTTTTAAAAAAATATAAATTTGCCACGTGTCAAGATGACATCATGCCACGTGGCCGTGAAAGTGCCACATGTCACAATTATGACAGGTGTCATTTTCTCATTCTCAATTTGGTCCCTGTATTTTAATTTTTTCTCAATTTAGTCCCAATTTTTGTAAAAATTATGCAATTTCGTTCCCTCCAAATTGAAACAAAAATTAACCTTTATATAAATGTTATACAAATATTTTTATTAAATTTGATTTTTTTATTCAAATTGATATTTTAATTATATATTTTCAACAAAACTAAGTTTATTTAAATTTGTTTCACATTCAATTTTACTTAAAATTATTTTCAAATTTTAAATTTTTTTTATTGTTACATAAATTAGTTAATTTTTCTTAAATTTATATAATTATTCTTTTTACACCAACTAAAACATTTGTATAGAAATTCTTGAATTTTACACATTTAAAACAATATTAAAGTATGATGTAATAAAATATCAATATAATTTATGATTTTTTTTTGTTATTAGCATTATTTTATATTAACAACTTTAAAACAATTTTAAATAAAGTTTAATGTAAAATATAAATTAAAATAAACTTAATCTTGTTAAAAATATTTACTTGAAATATCAATTTTGATATAAATATTTGTGCACATTTATATAGAAATTAAATTAGGTTTAAATTTGGAGAGGGACAAAATTGCACAATTTTTACAAAAATTATAACTAAATTGAGACAAAAATTAAAATACTGGGACCAAATTAAGAATAGAAAAATGACACCTGCCATAATAGTGACACATGGCACTATTAGTGCCACATGGCATGATGTCAACTTGACACGTGGCAATTTTTTATTTTTTTAAAAAAAATAAATAAAAAATAATAAAAATTTAAAAAAAAATTCAAAAAATTCAGAAATTGACACGTGGAACCCTATTTAACACTGTTACTACACCACTGACGGAAAGGACTTGATTGCATCAAATTTTCCAAAATAGGGACCAAATTGAGATAAAAAAAATTGAGGGACCAAATTGATATTTTGTTACGAAAATGGGGACCAAATGAATAATTTAACCTTTATTTAATACAATTGTATGAACTTGAGTTTATTTAAACTTTATTTAAAATTTATGACAGTAGTGTATTTTATTTTATTTTATTTGAATTTATGATTAAATATTTATTTTTTAAATAATTTTGTAAATATCTGCGGGTACCCGTGGATATAAAAAAAATAGGCAGGTACCCGCATAACGGATACGATGACAGATATGGGTACGGGTACATGGTGAATATTTATCTAGCGGGTAGGGTACGAGGGAGCCACTACACGTACCTTACCCGCCCCGTTGACATCCCTAATTGTAATAATATAATTACATTTATGATAATGAGTTAGAAAATAAAAATAATTATATAAAAAACATCAAAACAAAGTTCTACATTACAAAAATAAATACAAATAAAAATATTAAAAAGAAGTCAAAATGTATGTCTTAGAAAAAGTTTGATACAACATTGCATGAAATTATACATAAGAAAATAAATGTATAATAAAAGGGTATGATATGATGAAAAATATCTTAGATATCTAAAAAAACTTTTTAGATATCAAATTAGTTGAACTGTTCACACATAATGAAAATTGTTTTAACAAAATAAAAATAGTTCTTCAAATGAAACAAAAATTAATAATAAGAGAATAAATTAGATAATTTTTTTATATTACCTAGTGAATAAAATGTTTATGGTATTAAACATTAATTATAAACATTAAAATTAAGAGTTAAAGATTTTAAAGTGAAAAAAATAAACATTTAATAAAAATATTAAAAAGGAATAGAAATATTCAAATATAAAATATAAAAAAATTTAAATTACATACCTCATTTGATTATAACTACATAAAGATTCTAATAAGAGCGAAGAGTGAAAGTATTCTGTGAATTTATTTCATGATAAGTCATACAAATTGAAAAAACAGAAAAGTTTATAGCTAAAAGAAGAAAAAGTTATAAAATTAAAGACTAAAAATAATTTATATATATATATATATATATATATATCAAATTATTTAAGATGAATATTAAGATGTGCATAAATTATATGAACATGTTTAAATAATATTCATATAAATAAATTTATTTGTCATTCCTAATCTTATATCTTTGCCGAAGTGACTCCTGCCGAGTAAGAATTAGTAGATGTGATACGCATTTTGGGTTTTACTAAGACGATCTTCCGCCGAGTAAGGATTAATAGATATGATACACATCCTAGATTTTTCAAGAATGACCTCCTACTGAGCAGAAATTAGTAAATATAATATATGTCCCGGGTCTTTACCAAGACGACCTCCAAACATTCTGGTATGATATTTAGTCGACAGTAGTTTTTCCATGGTCGTGTTGGGCCGATACTAAGTGTGTTGAAGTTTTTTTTGTCATTCTTCGTTGTAAACTCTGTAATCCCACCAGAGAAAAATTAAAAATCTACCACCAAATATAACTTAAATGTATAAATTAATTAATTAAAAATGCTAAACTGAGTCTCCGTACATAACCAACCTTTACTTTCTAAATGTAACATATTTAAATTTAAATTCTTACATAGTTCCTAAACGTAACCTATTTAAATTCATAATTTTATAATGAGTTTTGTCTACATATTACACTTTTTCAACTTCAAAGTAAATATATATATATATATATATATATATATA
>Ga0099822_1003829_pt1 | contig 19432 bp, 7 predicted proteins | sample CowpeawhiteBW_FD_76839 | JGI IMG/M metagenome (GOLD analysis project Ga0099822, IMG submission 76839) | Root nodule microbial communities of legume samples collected from California USA - Cow pea white BW | ecosystem: Host-associated > Plants > Roots > Nodule | place: USA: California | collected...
AAAAAAAAATAAATATAAAATTATATATAATTAATATAATAAAAATATATATATATATATATATATATATATATATATATATATATATATATATATATATATATATATTCAATGAATTTTATTGATAAGTTCGTGGTTTTTAATAAATTTGTTTCCACAAAATCGACTTTACAAAGAATGTTTTTAAAAGAGTATATAAAGCCGTTATCGAGTGTTCAATAATTGAAGGAGCAATTTTAAAGCATTATCAAACTAACTTTTTAATAACTATTGCATAACCATAGATATCTATATATCTATATGCACATAAAGGTTAGACCTCGGTTTGTTACATTTTATAAAACATAGAGCAATGGTTGTGATCAAATCTATAATGTAAAAGTGTTAAAAAAAATATTCAAAATCATAAGATCTGACATCATACTTTTAAAATAAATACGACACTTTAGTGATAGATATTAAATGTTTCTTTTATTACTCGTGTAAGTGTTTCTAAAACTGGTTTACGCAAGAGATACTCTATCTATGACCGCATACTATGTCAAACCGTTGGTAGTAGGTGGGAAAATAAACCCGAACTTAATTGTATCTCATTAATGGTGTGTTAGGTATGCGTTTTACTTTCGTATTGTTCTTAGTAATGAATCATAAAGAGTTGAATAGACCACATTGATAATAAGAGCTGAACTAAAGTAACGTATTGTTATGTTATACTAAATTAAATGAGTTTTTCTGAAAAAAGTTTCCTTTACTATTAATGCTACATTTTAGGTCTATAAATTATATTTATTTCGGTACTATGTTTTCATTCTTTTTTTTTTCTCATTCGCTGTTATTTTAATAGTAATGGAAAAATAAGATTATATGATAACTTACTGTTATAATTATAAAGGCTAAATTATAGAAGGTTTAATTAAGTTTTAAACTAAGTTTCTAATAAGTTTAACCAAGTCTCTAACATTTTAAACCTATGATAATTTTGAGTACGTCTAACTAAGTGTCTAATAAATTTTTCTGATTTATTAAATATTAAAAAGGGTTAAGTATGTTTTCTTGTCTATGAATTATTTATTAAAATTGTATTTTGTCTCTATTTCAAAGTATTATCAATTTTGTCCATATGTGAATATAAAATGTCATCACCAAAAACGAAAACTAATTGTTAGAGTTACCCTCTTTTTCCAACAACTCCCTCTCTCCTCAATGCAATTCTCTCTATCCTCAGTGTAACTCTCTTTTGTTCAAGGCAAGAGATGGGCCTAGAGTTGATGAGCTTGGTGGTTGTGGTTACAAGGTAGTCCTAATAGTGATTACAGAGGCTAGTAAGAGTTGATGATTTAGTAGTTGAATAGAGCCTTTAGACATTTTTATATGTTATGCATAAATATAAAGAATAAATTATGAAATGCAAAGAATAATATCACATACAAAATTAATATTGCTTCACCCCAAACACTAGGTTTACGTCTAGTCTCTTAGGCACTAAAGATTAAGACATTTCACTAATCAAATACACTAATTTGATTACAACGAGTAGATAGACTTCTCTTAGTCATGAGTGTCAACCTTTCCAAGTATCACAAACATAAATCTCTTTAGGACGATGACACATGGCCACTACTAAGGAGAAATCCTCTCCAATAGGACCATGACACATGGCCACTACTAAATAGAAATCATCTTCATTAGGAGCACAACACATGGCAAGAGCATGTGTCTCATAAAAGAGAACAACTTGGAGACCACTTTAGACAAGGTCCCACAAGCTTCTAAAAGGTTTTGCTCTCCGACCTAGAATTTTACCCTTGATCCATGTGTCTCTTTAGGGCTAATCTCATAGGCCCAAAACTCTACACTACAACCTAAGGCCAAAAGAAACCCTAGACTATTTGGCCCATTATTCAAGCCTCAAAAGACAAATCCAATACTAATAGACCCATAATACAAGGCTCAAAATAGACCTCTACTAAAAACTCATTAATGGCCCATGATGATAAGAGCTTAGGCCCACCTTTCATTGATGACTCCAACTCTTCTTGAGTGTGCTTAGCCATGGCTAAGGGGTATGCCATCATCATATCGTTTTATCAGTGTAAGTGCTGATTTGTCTTATTTATTCTCATGTATATCATTTGATCAATACATTTTGAATGGAATGATCATATATCATTTGATGTATTTAACCTTATATTATTTGATTAATACATATTATATCTTCTTATCAATATCAAATGAAATTTTGTTAGAGTTTTGCCTTGTTGTGTGACCACATTGTAACCATTTCAATACTATGCAATATATTAAAGAAAAACATTTTAGCACAGATCATTAATTTAAGATTTGAACATTAGAGACTAATTTATTTCTACCCTTTTCGTCATTATAAGTTATAACGTTGAAGCTTTTGATATGTTATGTCTATCTTTGATCATTAGATTACAATAATGTTGAAGTGTTAGACACTAGATGACAATATTGGTATGGTCATTTTTTATCATATGATAAACAAAAACTATCAAATTCAGAGCTTTCATCTACAATACTAAATATGTTAGATGAATAAGCACACATATCTTCAATATTTTATAGTGTTTGTCATCATCAAAATTAATTACAACTTTCATCTAATGGGTGATTGGCATTGTCTTGTCTCAACATATTTAAGCCATTAAACAATTATATACTTTTCAATTGAGTCCATGGTATTTAATTTTTCCTTGACATACCTATTATCTTATCTTGTAACCTTACTCGGTCATCACCATATGTTATTTTATAGTTTTATAATTTTACAATCTTGTTTTATAAATCCATGATAGGCATCACTATGTACATTGACGTCTCAGTTATGCTAGCATCCTAATGCACACTAATCATTTGTCATCATATGCAACAATTTCTTAGAAACAAAAGACATGGGCAACCAAACCAAACCCATGTATAAGAAAAAAACAAACAAGACAAAACTCTAAAAAAGTTCAAAACATAGGTAGTTGAAATTTATTATGAAAAAAAATCAAGTTGGAGTCTAAGTAGCATTATGTGATACCATGTATACAAAATTTGATTTTCCAAACCTATAACAGAAAGTTTATCATCAAAATCATTTCCTTCTTGGTGTGTATCTGAACATCTAAACTCTATATTTGTGCATATTTACAAACATTTTCTCCATCTTCCTTATAGAGACCAAAGGACAACATGAATATAATATAAAGTTATTCATGACAATACTCAATCAATTTCCAACCAAAAATGCCTATTCCAACCAATTTACAATGATCTACTGCCAAAATAGCACCCATAAGATCCACATAAAGTGAGTTTGGCATTCTAAGAAAAGAAGAAAATCCACCAATATGTTCTAAATATATCAACACATGGACCATTACCGGAGCAGCCACAAGTTGCACCATTAGTGTTCCCTTTTACCTACCCAATAGTCGAAAAACATCAAAACACTTGCTTATAAATAATGTTTTCCCAATCTAGTATTGATATACAAAATATTGTAATAGAAAAATCTAACATATCATTACTCATATGTTTCCAATATGTAAAGGCCAAGAAAATAGTCTAAGAGTATTGTTGATTTTTTTAAAAATGATACTTGATTATTTTATTAATAAAAGGTTAAAGTTATAAATATATTTTTCTATTAATTGAGTTTTATTTTACAAGAACCATCATCTCTCTAGATTTTCTTTTTAAGCTCCCCATCTAACTCCTCTCTCGAATTCTAATCCCATTCTTCATCCTTTTAAAGATAAAAAACCATAGGATTGATCCTAGTGAATAACCCTATGAATCTATCCATTTAGAGTGAAGAATAAAGTAGTTCCTTTTTACCCCTCCCCCACAACCCCCATCTTTAAGATTATTTTGCTTTTTGAGTTGCTTCTGCTTGTCTTAATTTTATAATTAGATCATCTTGTGAGAAATAGAGCTCTAAGAAACATTTATGAGTTAGGGAGCTATCTACCTAAGATAAAAGGAAGTTGATATTGATTATTGCTCTTTGTACTTGTTAAATTATATGTTTATACTTGATATGACTTCTCGATACTTTGTTTTGAGTTGTTTGATTGTTTAAATTTGTGAAGAGTTATGTTGAATGGAATGGTAGTATTTAAGAAGTATGCGCAGTTACATATGTGTAGGTGTGGTTTAATTTTGTCTTGTGGAATGGTTACAATAACAATGTCTTGATTTTGAATAAGAATGCATGAATATATGTGAGTGTTATTGAATTATATATGTTTATAATTATAGATTTTGGTTGCTTAAAATTATCACTAACTTTGTATTATTTCAAGAATCGATGCATGAGAATTCATCATAGGACCTGTACTACATAACAAAATTTCACTTAAATGTTGAGTCATGAAACATGTGTTATACATATAATGTTTACATAACAATTAAAGTATATTAAAATTCTTCTTTAGGTTACATCAACATACAACATACAAAACATTATGATGTTAATATAATTATAACATAAATGACAATCTATGATGCACAAATACAATACGTGTATCAGATACGATACGTATCTGACATGTCGATACATTTATTTTGAAAATAATAGGATACGATACGTGATAGATACGCGATATATGAATATTGAAAAATGTACAATAATTATTAAAAAAATAATAAATATATAATTGTTATTGTGTGAATCCAAATTAAAACTATATGTACTAAAGTTGTCAACATAAAAAAATAAAAATTATTGTTATTGTAAAAATACCACTATAAGAAAACTTTCAAATAATGACCAATTTTAGTAACAAAAAATATGTTAAAGACAAATTTTCTAATTAGAGACCAATTATTTTAATAGTCAAAATCTTGGTAGCTAATGTTAGGCACTAATTTAGACACCAATTCATAATAAAAACTATTTTAATTATCAATTTAGACACCAATTATAATTTTTTTTGAACTATTTTAGTTGCAAATATTTTTTAGTTTTTAAATAGGTACTTAAAATGGTCACTATATAATGATTAATTATTTTTTGTCACTAAAATTTGTCACTATTCAAAGATTTTCTTGTATTGTACTATGACTTTATAAATTAGATATTTCACTACTTCACTAAGTATCGATAAAGTATTCTAAAGTATCAGACACGGACACATGTCGAATACAAATACGTGACCTAATTTGAAGTATCGGTGCATCATAGATGACAATTAAAACTTATACTAATTAGAATCATATATTAACTTTCGGTATATAAGTAAAATTATCGGTGAACAAAAGTTGTCCGCAATTATATTCATTAATTATAAAAAAGATTTAATTACTCGGATCATACCCATTTTGGTTCAAAAATTTCAAAATGGAACCCACTTTGAATTTTGTCTCAATTTAGTACCAAATTTTGATTATTGCATCAATATAGTATGATCTGAACCAAAATGGGTATGATCCGAGTAATTAAGCCTAAAAATAAATAATCAACCTTTGAATTATTCATAAATTTCTTAAAATAACGAAAAATTCAGTATACCCACCCATAAGCCAATAGCCAAGTCATATAACATAACTTATTTTATAAGAAACTAAAATAAATTATCATTCATTTGAAATTAAATAAACATTAACATTTTTTTACTTTTAGTGACTAACAAATCTATCATACATTTAATTTCATACAAATATAATACATACACATCCTATTAATCATATATATCACTTTCATTTTATTTCATTTTAATATTTTAAGTTAAGCAATTCGCATATTTGCCTTAATGTTTTGTGCATACATTGAAACTTACACAACTTTATCGTCTAATCAAACAATGAAAAACTCGATTAAAAATAAATTGGCTTAATATTTTTTTTCCTATTATTTGAGGCGTTTAATCGATGTGATCCCTAAATTTTTTATCTTCACTTGAATTCCTATTTTTTAAAAGGAGTCAATATGATATCTTCTATTAAATTCATGTTGAAATCATTTTAAAGTTGAACATGTTTTAATGACTCTAGACTTAATAACGGATGTTTGAAGGGCTCAGAGGAGGTATGACCCTCCAAAATTTTATGAAAATTTTTAAATTAATATATTTACATATTTGAAAGTTTTAAAATTAATATATTTATATATTTGAAAATTTTAAATATTTTAAATTATATGTAGTGTATATATTGGGAATTGATGGAAATTAAATTAGATATCTTTTTATTTCTTTTATAACACAACATTTAATGTTAATAAATAATAAAACATAAAATAAAGTATAATAAAGAATAAAAATATTTATTAAGATATTTTTTACCTTTTTTCTCATTGTCTTTTGAGTTTATCATATATTTTATCTTTCACTCTCACATGTTTTCTTTTTTGTTCATGAAGAAAAAATGTAAGTTCAATACAAATTCATTATTTTTATTCTCATTTCTCATCTGTTTTCTTCCGTTATTGAATAAAAAAAGTAATTCTTTTTTATCTCACTTGATAGAGAAATATTAGTTTAATAGTTAATATTATCTTTTCAATCTCACGAGCTTTTGTATATTTATTTTTTATGAATATAAAAGAAAAAATTATGTGTTGTGGTTTTTCATAATCGATTTTTAATTATAGCTCAATTATTATAATTTTTTTCAGTAATAATCTTTGAATTATTCATTATGATAAATTCAATTTCTTTACATAAGCATGATACTAATAATTTAATTGTTCAATTAGATGAGTTCTTTCTTAAGATTTAAAGAATGATTAAAGTGAAGAGTTTCATATTTATTTTTTGGAATATGATCCTAGAAAACGTCTTCAAATATAAAAATATCCAATGTGTGATTTTTTTTTTGTAGTTACACATATTTATGTTATAGTTACAATTATAATAAATTATGTATTAATTGTTATTGTATTAGTGTAGTAACAATAATTAAATATATAAATTGTAAGTGTATATTTTGAGTCCCTCCAAAATTATTGGCCAATATCCGCCTGTCTAGACTTCTTTATACTCATTGCGCCTCTACTGCTGTTAGAAGGAGTAGAAAGAGATCGCAAGTAGAAACACAAATAGGGAAGAGTTGGAGAAGGTTAGAATCACTAACATGTAGTTACCTTTCAAACGATGGCAACATCAAATTTAGTATAACAAATCACATTGGCTCCTTTTAAATAAAATATGGACTAAATTGAGGAAAAAGATCAAAGAATCAGATTGAATAAACCCCTTTAAAATATTAGGACTAAAAAGACTATCAAGCCAAATAAATTATTTTCTTACCCAGAATACATCAAATCCTCATAAATTAAAAATCCTAAATTTCTTAATTAGAATTCATAAAATCGGAAGGAAAAAAATATAAGAATCACAAAATTTCAAAACTATGATCTAATATCCCACATGTAAATATATCAATATTTTCAAATAACTACATAATATATAAAACTAAAATCGATCTTAAAATTGCATGATTTTCATATATATTAAACAAAGAGTATATGTGTATCTTTCTCCCTAAGATATTGTTCTTCGGTGCTTCGGAGATTCAACAAGATTAATAACAGCCGATGCATTCACCTTATTTGACTCTCTATGATGGATGAAGCGTAGAGAAACGTATATAGTAAGGAAGAGACTCTGTTTGAGTCAGAGGTTTTGATAAATATAAATCTAATTATTTTACTAAACTAATTAAACAGTAGTAATCACCAGAAAACGTTTTTATGTTCCTTATTAACCTAATTACTATTTTTTTCTTTATTATTATTATTATTATTATTATTTCTTAGTCTTTTCCATTAACACGTCACATAACTCTTAAATGAAACATAAGATCTTATTGGACAACTACCGTCACATCCAATTTAATAGAAAACTTGCAGTAAATAAAATATCATATATTATAATAAAATAGAACAACAGAAAGAAAATATATTAGAATTAACCCTTACTGTTATCCAAATATACTGATTAAATAGAAGGATCACAGGTATAAAACAATCCAACAACCAAAAAGCTAGAGACATAACACAATTTCTCAAAAGATTGATCAATAGAGCACCAAATATAAAGAAAAGTAGTCCTTCAAAAGATGCTCAACAAAGAGTAAGATCTAACATCTAATCTAGATAGTGGCATCACCTCGATCCTGATGATCAGCAAGTGTCTCCACATTTCCTCACACCAACGTTTGGTGATCATTGCAAAAAGGAAAACACAACAAGGAAACAAACACAAAAAGAAAGAAGGGTAAGCTAGTGTATTTAAGCATTCATGTGTAAACATAGATACATAAGCACATCACCCAAGAAAAACATACATGGAGAAAAGAAACATTAACTCACAAAATTTTCACTCAATTAAACACCCAACTGACTCTTGACTTGATATCTTGATTATGCGCTTGATATTGAATTCTAAGAAAGTATGCACCCGCGTTGATTTCTAAACTCTATAAAATCTAGTCACAAGGGGTTATCACCCAATCAATCACAAGGTTAATCCCAATATGTCTCAGGCTCAAACACCTCCCAAGACTAGGATCTTATGTCACTCTCACTACATAATCACTCTACTCTACGTGAGTGTAGTGATTATTAGAGTTCAAAATACTTTCCTTATCTAAATATCTCTTATATCAAGACATATATTAACCACACCCAAGAGCGACTCAAGTGTTTAAGAATCATAATTATCCTCCTCACTAATTACTTCTCTTTCTCTATTGTTGGTTTCACCTATATTTATATTGTTATTATCTTTCAGTCAAAGAGCACACACATATATTTTCTAATTCATTTTTTTATCTAATTTTATAAATTTATTCATAGCTCATTTTTGTCATGCGATTAAAGTTCAATTATTCTCTTCTTATGGATTGTTAAATAGTCTCATTCAAATTTTCTAGTTGACATATCTACAAATTTTTATATAAAAGAAAAAATTATAATATATAAAATAGTATTGAAGATAAGTATATGAAACAAATGGGTTTAAACAATAAAATTTGGTTCAGGTTGTCAGGAAAGTAAAATCAGGAGTAGACACTCAAGTCTCTTTCTTCTTCTTAAGTATCTATTTTTTCACGAACTTGCAAAGTTTATTTTAAGATTAATCATTAATAAAAAAATTATTGTTCTTCTCAACTCGATAGTAAATTTTTGGTTAAAATACATTTTTGGTCCCAATTTTCGTCAAGTTTTTTTAAATAAGTCCTAATTTTGGTTTTGTGTTCAAATAGGTCCCAATTTTCGTCAATTTTGTTCAATTGGGTCTTTTTTTGCTAACACCGTTTAAATCATTAACGGCCATGAACAATGACTGCCACGTGTCACTTCGTGGTTTTTTTGAATTTTTTTTATATTTTTATTTTTATATGAGCACCACAATCACGAAACAAACCAAAGAACTGAAACGCAAGAGCACGGGGAGACGAAAATGAGGCTTTATACAAGACTCCAAACTGAAAATGAAAGATACAAGACGCAGGTTTAGAGTTTTTGACTTACACAGGGAAAGAATATGTATGCTCAACTTTATGGGGGACTCCGCAATGGCTCTAACTCAACTTTTGTTTCAGGAAAAGAGAAAAGTAGAATGGGAAACTGAAAAGGTTTTTTGAAAAAGAAAAATGGGTTAGCTTAACCCTTTTAATTTAACTGAGCTTTAATAAAAATAATAGAAAAAGGGAAAAAAAAGGTTTTACAACAACATTAAGAACAAATTCTTAAATATGATGATGTATATAACATCCTGATAAGATATTACTAATTAAAAATTTTAATAATATTAAAGACAATCGAAATCACATTTATTATAATTGTCTTTCCCAAAAACGTGGGAAAATTTCAAACTTCATTATGCGCAAATATTCAATACATAAGTTCAACTACAATAAAACATAATCCATTAAAAATAATATTTGCAAGTACATAAAGGAAAAGCCATAAAATAGTGCTCCCATGTTAGCCTACTCCGGCTCTATACCTCACTGGCACCACCTGCAACATCATATGCTCTTGTGTAATGAATTACACGATCATCACCAAACATAAGCAGATAGGATGAGCTAACAGTATAATCATATATATACAGTTCAAATACGTGCATACACTCATCAAAGAACTATATCCTTTGATTCCATAACACATGGCCACCACCATGCCATCTACGTTTTACATCTTTAGATGATGACATTAAGATATCCTTTGTTGCCACAAGCCACAACTCGAGGTTCCACCATCTACAAGCCACAACTTGTAGAACACGTGAGGGAAATCATGCTACAAACCACACTCTGCATCGCTAGGTGGAGTTCCCAATACGAACAACAGTTCATACTCTCGACACAAGACAATCACATCATTGGCCACAACCTTGCTCAATCGAGTGGAGACCCTCCGTAGGACCCACAACTCGCACACTCAAACCGAAAACACTCACCATTCTGAACCACAACTCAATGAATGCTTGTGTTCACCCTTCATCCCAAGTCACAACTCAAGGGATGCCATTCTGAGCCATAAATCAAGGAATGCTTTGGCAAAGTCCATCCTTAAGGTATCACCCAAAGTCTGGTAGATCACGCACATGCAAATCACACGAGCTCCTACCCTTACATTATCGCTTGGCGCTACTCTAGAGCCGCTAAGTAAATCCAGTTGCATACCGCCTGGCAGAACCTATCTGCTGCCAGGCACTAAGTGCCTTTGGACACACTGCCTCTGTAAGTATCGCCTAGCACGACGAATCTCATCACCAAGCGCCACGCGCTCTAGGACCCCTCTGTTTTGTAGCTTCCGCCTGGCGGTTTAGACCTCATTGCTAGGCACTACACAAGTATAGTGAGTTTACTAGTTCTTTTCTATCACAACTCAATTTTCCAATTCATCCAAGCACCACAACATGCTACTCAGTTCCTAGTGAAACACCAAACATCTTTTACCGCTTGAAGTTCATCCCACACATACCTTACATCCGTTTTTTCATCTCCAAGTATTCACCCAATTAAACTATTCTAATGCCTAAATTTAATTAAGTACCACCACCATATAAGACTCATATAATAGTCCCTCAATTGTTCCTAATTTTTTTCATGGTCCTAGCAGTACTTCCATTTCATAACACCTGCTATAATACACTGCATTACCCTCTAATATTTCACATGCTCATTCATTTACAAGTAAGATCAAATAGCTTACAAGTTAAATCCAAGAACTGAGGTACCCTGCCTATGCTTAACTTAGACCAACCACTGCATCATATTATAACTCAACCCAACCTCAGCTACAACACCAATTTACACTCAAATCTCCAATTCCTATCCAATTCCTTTAATCTTTCCTTTTCTCTAACATCTAAGGTATTCATAATAACATATTTTTCCTCTATTTTTACGAACTTGTTTCCTTTTAACCTTACAATGGAATCCAACCTGCGCCCATTGCACCCAGAACTCAAAAACTACAACTATGTTTTTCACTGTTGTGTGGCGATAGGTTACATCCTGCCAAGTGGTGCATTAGTTCTTGGAAAAATCCTAGATTATGTTGCATCTACTAAAACCTAAAAAAAATCAATACACGTCCCTCTGTCTAATCCTACAATTCAGTCATGCAACCATACTTCCAAAGGTACTAAATATCAACTTAAATGCTAACTTACCATCTTTCATGTAATTCATACGTCAAATATTCCTAAACTCATAAATCCCCCATTTTCTCAACCTTAAAATCTCTTCATATGAATTTCATCAAATTAATTCCAATCACATTGAAATTCAACAACTATTGACATCCACTCATTTCATCTACAAGTAATAGGCCTTTTTTCCCCTGATCAGAATGATCTAGAAACCACTAAAATACCAAAAACGATTCAATCTGGCTCGTCTCGCCTGGCGGATGTTCATGATCACCGCCAGGCTGTTCAAACAGAACCCAAAAAAATAGGTGATCAAGGTTGCATCGCGTGGCGGCCAGTTCATGCTGCCAGGCAGTTCCTACCAGGAACCCATAATTACACTAGAAATGACATGAGTCGCCTGGTGACTTTGAATGCTCGCTAGGCGATTTCTAGAAAATTTCTAGAAACATGCAATTATACATATTAGGCAACATTTAAACATCCAAGAATACATACATACTATCATGCAAGAAATTAATACGAATCTATATACATGGAGTCCAGCTCCCTTAACCTGCAGTTGGTTAGTATATCTCTAGGAAACCTCTTCCTGCAGTTGATCACTGATCATGATCAAACATATTGTTATTATAAATAATAAATAATTAAAATAACACATAATTGGCATACATAAGACTTGAATTCAAGTCCTTTCATAAAAATCAAGTACTCTCAACCATTTAAGCTAGTACTATTCCACACCATAAGCCCTCACATTAAATGTCATAAAGGTTTCTACAACCCTCATTTATTAAATAACTATTTATTTAATTATTTAAATTTCGTGGGTCTTACCGTGTAAAAAATGAAATTATTCATCACACTAAAAAAAAAAATATTTCATTAATAACCAATTTTAGTCACTAAAAGTTATTAGTCACCACAGTAACCAATTTGGATACTAATTTAAAAAAAAAAAAAATTGTTACTAAAATATTTATTATAAATAAAAAAATTTAATTCTCGCTAAATTAGTCACTAATTAATTAGAGACTAATTTATAAACCAAATCCTTTGGTACCTAATGTTTAGTAACCCATTTCATTTGGTAGCTAAATTTTAGAAACCAATTTAGAGACCAATTATAAATTTTTATTCATAATATTGATCATTTTAGTAACCAATAATTTTTTATTTTGTAAATTTGTATCTAAATGGTCATTATAATAACTAATAACTTTTTGTAACTAACATTAATCATTAATAAAACATTTTCTTGTAGTATGGTGATATAACATTAAAACATCATATCAAAAAGATAAAACCAAGTACACATAAAAAATTTAAAATTATAGAACAAAATTGCAAAATCAATCCAAACCAAAGCAACATAAACATTATACAACAAAACTAAGTATTTATAGAAAAAAAGTAATGATATATAATAATAATAATAATAATATATTATTGTTATTATTATTATGGTATTATTATTTACTATTCAATAGAAATAAATTACAGAAAATAAAATAAAGTACAAGTATACACCTATACACCCAATATCAATTATTTTTATTACCTTTTAAAGAAAAAATTAATTATCAAATTTCCTTAAATATAACTAACACTACTAAAATTTTTAAAATTTTATGAAATTTTTCTTGCAAATTTGTTAGAAAGATTTGCAAAAATAGACTTTCTTTTGCAATATTTTCTAAAAATTTTAATTGGTAGGTAATTCCTTCGTGGATAATTATTTCTTACAAAATTATAAAATTCACAAGTATTTTTTACAAAATTTTATGTGAAACATGTTTGATAAAATATTTGTAAAAAAAATGATAACAATTCTTACAAATTATTTTTAACAAAATTCGTAAGTATTTCCTAAAAAAAATTCAAAATAAAATGATAGGAAATGTGTGTGTTTTAAGTAGTGTAAGTTTATTAAATTGAATTAAATATGATTACTTCTCAAAATAAAAATTCAAGCAATAAGTAAAATAATATCAATATAATATATATATATATATATATATATATATATATATATATATATATATATAATCTTTAGACAATATTAGTTATTATATCCACACTTAAATATTGTGACATTGCATATTGAAAAAAAAAGATATTATGACATTCATATTTAATTTTATTTTATGTTTAATTTTTACTAGTGTACACTATAATTTTGAGAAAAAGTTATATGGTAATTACACTTTTTTATTTTACAGTTATAAAGTACGACAATTTAATTCAATCAGATTTAATATATTACACTAAAATTTCAAAAAACATTATTTATGTAGATATAATACTTTTATCACAGTTAGAATAGACTTTGCGAATCTTACAAATGTAACATCCTAAAAACTAGATAACCTCAGATTAATAAAACGTTACATACATAAATATTCGAAGACTATAGAGTTTGGAGTATGGAGGTACACAGAACACCAAACATACTCATTACACATACAAAGAGGTCTCACACGGCCCAAAACAAGAACACAAGTGAAAATAGTAGTTCTAGGCGAAACCATCATAACTAATAAAGCTCCTTCCGCGATGGGCCCCACGGTGGATCCAATACCCATCCATAACCATCAAGCTGAAGCATCCCTACTATCATTGCCACTGCCAGGGGTTTTCACATCTGCTCACATCAATAAAATTGATGATCATCGCAAAGGAAAACAACACACAACCATGCAAACAAGCGAAAGGGTAAGCTAGAGCACAAGGTTTTTACATCATAACACACAATGTCCAATCACATAGTCAAGCATAATTAATGGAAAACCACACAGGAGATACCAAACCATTTAAAACTCCAATATTAGACAATCCGGATACGTATAACGAGGCACCACCGCAAAACAGTGGAATTATGTCCTAGCAGTGAGGCGTCACCACGAGGCCTTCGCGGAATTACACCCTTACAAAAGGCACCACCACGTGGCCTTCGTGGAATTACGTCTTGGCCGTGAGGCACCACCACGTTATCCTCGTGGAATGACGTTTTGTTGTTGAGGCACCACCATGAACTCTCACCTCGAGGTTCGTGGAATTAAGTCTAATAGATGAGGTACCACCATGGAATCCCCCTAGGAGGGCCCATGGAATTACCTCCATTAAGTGGGGCACCACCATAAGCTCTCCCTACGAGAGCCATGGAATTACGTCCTACTGACACTTTGTACGTATTTCACCAACCAATCAGAAAGTTTCCATAATACCAACATCATGCATAAACAACAATTCATACTTCTCATGCTTCCCAATTCATACAATAAGCAACCATATTAGTGGGCCATTCACATTGTAGCACAAAACCTGCCCCAGCCTCGCTCAGGCTAGAAGACCTCGCTTAGGCGAGAGATCCTCTCGCTCAGGCGAGCCCCTCCTCACCTAGGCGAGAGCTTGAGCCTTTGAGCAGCGGCCCCTGCGGATTCTCGCTCAGGCAAGTCCCTTCTCGCCTAGGCGAGCCCCTCCTCACCTAGGCGAGAGCTTGAGCCTTTGAACCGCGGCCCCTGCGGATTCTCGCTCAGGCAAGTCCCTTCTCGCCTAGGCGAGATCACGCCTCGCTCAAAATGAAATCCAGTCGCCTGGGCAACAGTTTGCACATATAAGCTTGGGCGAGCCTCTGTTAGTCTCGCCTGGGCGAGACACGCTCGCTTAGGCGAGAAAAAAGTGCCCACCATTGTTCACTCGCGGAAACACAAAACGCAACACCAAAAGAAATCACGCTTTCACCAATATCACACAATCAACCACAAGCATACATCACGCATATGATTCAGACCTAGAAGCATACAAAATTACAGATGACTATAAACTCAAGCTTCCCTTACCTGGAAAGGGTTTAGCAAACGACTTCGACACCTGACTCAACGAACCCAACAACTTCGAAAATGGACCCAAGAGCTGAGAATAAAGACACGAGGAATAGTAAGGTTGCTACAGTAAGCCCAACAGAATAATGAGAACCAACTTAGAATGTGAAGAGCACGGTTCAAGAACAACTTACGTGACGGGAGAACGAGGTTTGGCTAGCTCGAAAGGGACGTAGGATCAAACCCTAGCAGAGCTCTTGAAAGGAAAGGGGAGTGTGACGGCTGCGTTTTCTGTAGAGTGAAAGAAAAGGATGAGACTAAGGTAGATTAGATTCGAATCCTTTTTTTGGGCCAGCCCTTAGGCCCAATCGATTGGGCAGCCCTTAAAGTAAACGGGCCTTACAACAACCGATCAATTTTTAATAATCTTGCTGTTATTTATCTCTAGTAGTCTTATTCTTATTATTCCAAGCATATACATTATATATCTGAGTATATACATTGTAAAAGTTGAACTGGCGATAAAATATTATAATGCGTAAATTAATAAATCACACTTTTTATTTTATTTTATTATACTATTCTGTCTAGAGATGAATGGATATTTATATAAAGAGCTTAAATAGTTGTGGTATTAATGGATGAGATGTTGACGTGTATTTGGTCCCTATTTTATTATGAACAGGAAGAATCTATAATGATGTAGACTTTATACCATATTTGAATGAAATTTTCACCTTTGGGTTTCGATATTGCGGTCATATTCCTAACCTTAACAACATATTTTGGAGAAATAGGTGTATGCAATTTTTCCATTCTTTTTTTGGCAAAGAAGAAGAAAAAGAAGTAGCAGTGATGGGCATGCAAGACATGGTTACATTGAAAAAATATTTATTTGTATGTAATAGTATAGTACGTTTTAGTTGATTAATTAATGGTGCAAATAAAGGGGTGTGCTACATCTGCGGCTCCACTCATTTCAGAGAATAAACATCAAAGTCATACGAGAAGTTAGGTGAGCAACTTTAAAGACTATGATAAAAATTAAATTGGTCATTTAATGTTTGTTAGGTCTATTAATGACTTGGTCTAGTAACTGCTCTTAATTACATTCATGCAGCAGTAGCATCCATTAAACACATCATTTTGACAAAGTGTAGGTGAATGCTCTTTTCAAACATTTATAGGACACAACAACATTTTCTACATCACTTTCCCTTTAAATCATCTCTCATGTCACTACCAACAAAAATGGCTCAACTTTTAAACACTTCAAATCAAATTTCGATTTAGGTTCAACTTTACTTTTTGTTCGAGATTTTACATTAATCACATATAAAACAGATTTATAACACGTAAGTGTGTACAAACTTTATTTTACGAATCAATTTTATACTAGTAAAATTTTGAAGCATCATAAATGTGAAATTTTAGTCTCTTAAGAGAGTTTCTCCACTAGTTAACATTTCTTGATGTCGCATTGTCTGATTAAGTAAAATCTTAAGTTAATAAAACTAATTAAGTGTAACGTTTAAAAGATTCAATTAGCAGTTAAACATGAAAAGACTAAATTGGATAAGTTGATGGAGTAGTTAAACACCTTTCACTTTATACTGTGGAAACTACAATCCTGAAGTGGGAAATTATATCTTTCCTTATTGTGTGTGTGAAAAATTTTCAACCGAAACAAAAACTAAGAATGGTGAAAGAAATTAGTCTCTAACCTAATTGATTTAGAGAAGAACCTGAAAAGAAAAAAAGAAAACTCTAAATCATTAAATGTCTCACATCAACTAAAAATAAAAGATATTTAGTATGTAAGTGAATGTAAATTTCACTTGAAAAAGTTGATTTTGTTATATTGAGTTAGATAAAAATTTATTTATTATGATTAATATATTTAAAAAAGGAAAATAAAAACGCAATTAAATATAAATTTGTGACAATAGTTATCCATGATGGTTGTTCCTTTTATATTTAATTTGTATGACTGTGAATGGTTAGCAGGAGCAGCACAACTTGTTGGTTGTATAACAAATTGGGGAGACCTATTTAATGTAAGAGGGAGTGAGTGAGAGGGGCAACCATAGAGCATTTATTTTTCCTAACCTGAATTTGTTTAAGATTTCTATCAAGTGTGTGTTGCTCATGACCATGACGATGGACACCAAATTATTATTCGACAGTATAGTAGTTGAACCATCAATGTGAGTTCATGCTTAAAAAAGGAGGAGACAATTTTTTCAAGAAAAAACAAGTTAGAGAAAAATTGTTGTAGTATAGTACCATTGCTAAAAAGATTGAGATGGGTGAGTGTGAATGGTTTGGAACTTTACATAAAAGTGAATGCTACAAAGTATAGTAGTAATTATAATTATTATAATTCCAACTAAAACGTTGAAGAAAATATGATGGAAAATTTGAAGGGAGACATAAAATAAAAGTAACTGATTTGACTTTGAAAACCCTAGCTATAGTGAGTTGATTTATGCTCCAGGTTAATTATTTTCATTGTCCCCGCAATTATTGGTGGACTAATGAAAACGACTTGGCTTCAAGTGCTCATCGTAAACTTAATAAGAGTACTGAACACTCAGTGTATAAATTATATATAGTCCTTCCTCTGGATTCTCTTTCAATCCTTTAGTTTTCTTAAAAAAAAAAAGTTTTAAAATAATGTGTTTTAATCGTCAAAACTTTGATCATTGACTTGGGTAGGATATTAAATTAATGGATCGTTTACTTGAAAAGTTGAGCCACTTGTTAAACCACATAAATTATTGCTTATTATGATACGAAAATACATATATTATATACCATTTATTTACAAATTCTTGTTTGTTGGTAATTTGCAACGTACTTAATTTTATCAAAGGAAGCTATTTTATCATTATAATTTTCGCAGTATATGATTATAATATCCGCTAAGTGCTAGGTTTTTGAAAGAAAAAAATCAAAAGCTTAATTGTTAGTATTTGTTTACGATTTTCAAAATCTAAGATAACATTTTTTTTCTTTGCAAATATATATGAATTTTTCTCTTAACTTTAATTAATTTGAAGATTTATTATAAAAGTTAAAATAAAAAATTACGTGACATTCAAGGATTTCGAAAATGCATAAGAGTAGGAGTGGAGTGTAAGTAGAACTCTGATTATTTTATTATTTAAAACTCAAGATATAAAGAGAAAATTAGGTAATTGAGTTTCATTATAAAATTTACTATCTCTCTAAAATTATTTTTTTTATTCTCTCTAAGAATATGATCAAGTTTTTTATTCATTGAAGATGGAAGTGCAACATAGGAGTTCTGGACTAGAAGGCAACAATCTTATCTGATCAAAATCTCGATCAAAGTAAGTTCACCTTCTATCTTTTTTTAATCAATTTAGTGATATGCTTGCATGTGTGGAAAAACCTCCTTGCATGTGATTCTTTCGAGTTCAAGATGAATCTTTGTTTGTTGATCATTAGGATGACTTCAGATAATTGATATGAGTTTTCTTTGTGTAGAAAGAAGATCCTATGAGAGTTTAAGTTTATGGAACATGGTAGAGATAAAAGCTCAAATCTAAGAAAAAGGAAGCTAGTTATTCCTTCTTATTCATTGATTGTGATGTCATGTGATATTGTGGTATGAGTGAAATATGTGATGAGATGTTATGATGTTGGTTGTAAATTTTTACTCAATATGGTGCATTAGAAGATTTCATGTGTTGACAATTGTTACTCAATCTTTAATTATGGAATGTATGAGCTTTTGTGCGAGTATAAATCCTTGCATATATATTAGCTAAGTCAAGTGATTTAATTTGAAGTAGATTTTAAACTAAATGTAGTTATTTTGACAATGAGGAATTAGTAAAAGTACCTAAATAAACCAAAGGGATCCACTAAAATATATATATATATATATATATATATATATATATATATATATATATATATATATATATATATTTTTTTTTTATATATATATATATA
>Ga0099822_1003840_pt1 | contig 19412 bp, 9 predicted proteins | sample CowpeawhiteBW_FD_76839 | JGI IMG/M metagenome (GOLD analysis project Ga0099822, IMG submission 76839) | Root nodule microbial communities of legume samples collected from California USA - Cow pea white BW | ecosystem: Host-associated > Plants > Roots > Nodule | place: USA: California | collected...
AAAAAAAAAAAATTAAAAAAAAAAAATTATATATATATATATATATATATATTGTTTTAATTTAATTTAAATTATTTTTATTTTTATTTATTTTATTAATATTATTATAATTATTTTATTTATATATTTCTTGTGTATAATATTTTATATTTTATTTGAATTTTTAATTTTATTTAAAATTTAAATATTTAATTTTAATCAAATTTTTATTTTTTTTTAATTATATATCTTTTTATATTTTTAAATTTAAATTTATTTTTATATAATTTATTAAAACTTTAATAAAAATAAAAAAGAATTAAAAAAATTATATTTAAAATAATATATATAATGAAATTTAAAATTTTTAAAAAATGAATATATATTTTAATTTAAAGTTTTATTATTTTAAAATTAATTTAAATATTAAATAAAATTAAATGAAGCAGAATAAATTTTTTATTTTTTTGTTCTTTTTATTTAAAGTTTAATATTATTTTAATTTTACTTATATTTATATTTATATTTATTGTTTAGTATATTAAATAAAAATAAAATTATATATATAGATATTAATATTTTTTTAAAATATATATTAAGAAATATGAAAATATAAAAAAAAAATTAAAATTAAAATAACAATTAAAAGTTAGAAAACATAAATTTTAAAAAGAATTAAATATTTAAAATAAAATTAATTTATTGACTTACGGAAGTCGACTTCCGTAATATTTTTTGACTTCCGGTTATAAATTTTTACTTCCGGAAGTCGACTTTCGGTGATATATTTTGACTTCTGAAAGTCGACTTCTGGTGATACATTTTGACTTTCGGAAGTCAACTTCTAGTGATATATTTTGACTTCCAGAAGTCGACATAATTTTGGGGGTATGATGTTCGTGGGTTTCCTTAAATTGGCAAAGGGTTTTTTAGAAATTTAAAGAAATTTTGGAGGTGTAGAAGAAATTTTGGAGGTGCAGGAAGAAAGACCCAAAACTCATTCACCTAGTCTTAACACTTACGAGAAGCCCAATGTTTAAATCTCATTTACCTAGTGTTAAGGCAGCTTATTCTTTCTGAACCTCCAAACATTTTAACTTAGCACCCCCATAGAGTTGTGAAATAATCCATTTTTTCTTCTCACCCGTTCTTCTTGATCGAATAGTGCACCCCTCTCCCTCACTCATTACCTTATTCTTTTTCCAGGATCTCTCTCTCTCATTCTTCACCTTCTTCTTTCTATTAAAAAATATACTTTAGATTATATAATTCAAAATATATTTTTTATTTTTGTATTTTATAATATACAATCCTAAATAAAAAATCTATATTTTAAATTGCAAATTTGAGAATATTTCTGAATTGTACATTATGGAACTTAATGAAAATCTTAAACTAAAGAGTAAAATTGGAATTTTCAAGTGTATGAGATGCCTGATTAAATTATGGAGGTGCAGGAAGAATCAGCCTACTGTCAAGAGTAAAGATAAAGAACCACATTTGACTCTGGGAGCAGCCCATCATTTAGGCCCAATATTTGTCATACTTATGAGTGAGTGACGGCTGACACGGGTAGTTAGTATAATTTATTTTAGAAAAAAAAAAAGTAGTATTTTTAAGAAGATTCTTGAAATAATTCTTTATTGAAAGGTAATTATTTACCAAGAGTAATTCTTTGGCGAGCTTGTGCGAACACATGAATATTTATCTTTTATTTCTGGTTTGGACATAAATATTGAATTGTATTTACACTTTACAAAACTGGAGTTTAATCTTATTTTGTAAACAAAGTTGAGAAAAATATATTTTTTTATTCGTAAAATATTGTGGAAGAACCTTAAGTTCTGATGCTTGAATTATGGATCCAGTGTTTGCAATCCAATTTCTGAAACCTGAAATTTAACCATGATTTTCTTACGAATCAAATTTCATCTCTCTTGAATGACGAAAGAGAACAAACAATTGTAGTTTCAGTGTATGAAAACATGTGAGGAAAAGTGAGAGCAATTAATTTGAATACGGAGATTGAAATGGAAAGTATAACAAAGTCAATTTGACAATAATTAGTTTATATGAATAATTTTACTATTTGATCACGTGAAATGTTGCATTTGATTATTAAATTAATATATATTGTTATTTAATAATACTAATAAAATAATTTATACATTGTTTCTTTATATTTTTGTTGATATAATACAAAACGAAAAAGTAAAAAAATAAAATAAAGATGTTTGGTCAATAAGTAAAACTGAATAAAAAGATTAATGGCTTTGTCTATTATTAATATGTTGTTATTATTTGTTTATTTTTAACTTGTTTAAAAACTAATTATATATGTATGTAAAATAGAAAAAAGGAAATGCGATCTTTTAAACTTGGCTTATGCATTTAAATTCGTAGTAGAAGTTTGTACTTGTCAAGTTAAATAAATCAAATTGGACAATTTTATTCGAATCAAAACAATTTCACAAACAACAATTCTAATACAACCCAAAATCATAGTCCAAACAATAAAGTCACAATTCAATTCCATCATCGTACTCAAACGATTTATCAATACAGTTTCAACATACCAAATTCTAAATTTCACAATTCATAGTTCACACAACAACATTACTAAATGAACACAAACAAAGGCACTTCAATTATACTATACCAATCACAATTTTAGAGTCAATTCACCATATTAAACTACAACTGAATAATACAAGTGGTGCTTTACACAAGTTCAACACACTCTCACGAGCTCCATATACTTTACCTCGTCTACTTGCACATCAAAAACTTTGATTAATGATTAGAACATACCTTAACAATTGTAATCAAAAAAAATTCATCTTGAACGCTTAAATGATACATGTAAGCTCAGAAGACCCCCACATGCACACATTTTTTAAAAAATAAAAAAAAAGGACAAAAGATGAATTTACTCTGTTCAGGATTCTGATTAGGTAGGATTGTAGACCTTAACACCAAGAGTCTTATGACATACTTTGATCTTCAAAAAAATAAATAAATGAATGAAGAAGTCAGAGATCAAAATGTTAGGTTTTTAAGGAGGGGGTATCACTAGGGAAAACAAACACCAATGAGATTTGAATCCAACCACATAAGGCATTGACATCACTCTCAACTAGGGATGGCAAAATGGGCCGGGTCCGCCAACCCGCCCAAAAAAGGGCGGACCGGGTTGGAATTTCCAACCCGTCAACTCACTGTAACCTGGCCCGCCTAGCCCGTCAGTTTAGCGGGCCAAAACGGGCCAGCTCGCCAACCCTTTTATTTTTTATTTTTTTGTTTAAAATTAAAAATAATTAAAAAATAATATTTTTTATATTATATAGATAAATTTATATATATATATATATATAATAAATTTATAAACAAAATTTTAATAAAAAGTTAAAAAAAATAAAAAAAATAAAAAAAAGTAAAAAAAAAAAGAGATGGCCCAGTCCGAAGACAGGACGGGTTGCAGTTTTTGACCTGTTTATTGATGGCGGGCCAGCCCGGTCCGGCCCGTTTTTGACGGGTCACAGGCAGGTCGGGCCAAAATGGGCCAGCTCGGCCCGTTTTTGCCACCCCTACTCTCAACCCAAAATCTTAAGACAATGAGTTTATGAGTTTTTATCCTTATATAGTGCTCCATTTTATCATTTTTAGCCAATGTAAGACTTAAACTCACACTTGAATTCTTAACACTAAAGGAAGACAAGAAAAGTTTAAAAAATACTGATTTGAACTCTTGTATAAATAAAATAATCGAGTATCATTAATAAAATAACCACTGGTCTTAAACTATTTTAAAAAATTTCTTCTTTATTTTAAAAACATGTATAAGTTATATTTATACTAAATACAAAATTATTTTTTTGAAAAAAAATATTTTTATTAGTAAACTATTGTTAAAATAATTTAATAGGTGAAACTTCAATATTCTTTTGTGAAATAAAATTTATCCAATATTTACTTTTCCGGTGATACTATATTAAGAACATCAACAAGATAAATGGCTTTAGTTTGTGACAGTGTATGCATTACATTGATTAAATATTCTTAGGCTATTTCCTAAACTAAATTTGATGACTTTAGATATTTTTCGCTACACTCTTAAAATGACAAGACTAAACCTAATGTGACATTTTCACTTTGGTATCCATCATTCCCGTTTTGCTACTGTCAACTCAATTAACTCACACATCCACCTTCATATGAAAATTACACATGTTCATGTGCTACTAAAGCAATACACCATGTTAATTTTAACCATAAAAGGTTATGAAACTTTCATACAAAATGACCAATATACTATTCAATTTTTGTGATCATGTGCAGGGTTGTCGTATTTGGTTTAGGGTTTAGTGTCATGTCTTATGTCTTACCTTGTGCATGAGATCAACTTGGTGTAGGCAAATATGACTTTACTAATTTTTTAGGCATAGGAGGTCACGAGTGAGATTTCCGCATATGTTTTTTTTTTTTTTCAAGACATGGACTTTCTGAACATTTTTTTTTTCAAAAACTACAATTTTAGGAAAATAAAGAAAGGTCTAATCAAAGGCCACTTGTTCAAAAGATATATAATAATACAATATTGAATGGATAAGGTTTGTAACATAGGTGACCCAAATTAATTAGATGTGGATGGATCATTTTGTTTCTTTTATATTTTATCTCATGATAAGAAAGAAAGCAAGGGAATGAAAAAAAAAAGGGTGAAGAGAATTAGATTAAAAAATAAAATTATTTATATGCAACGAATTGTGGTGAAAAAGGAATAAATTATTATAGAATAACATTTTACTCTTAATTGTGATAACATTTTAATTTTAAGATTTATCCTGGTATTTTAAACATTAATTTCCTTACTTGGAATGATACATGTATTCGGTCATGTAACATTTATCTTTTTATAACCGTTTATTAATACAACTAAAATCTTTACATAATATAATTTAACCTTCAAAGGTCTATATATAATTTATTATAATTTATACTTTATGAATTATATAATTATAATTCATTATTTAGTGACAATTAATACATTTAAAAGAATGATAGTTTTATATTTTTAAGATACTTGAACGTCAAGAAAAAAAAAAAAAAGTTTTTTTGATAGTCCTGTGTGTTCGTTTAAAAAAAAATATGATAGTTTTATATTTTTAAGATACTTGAACGTAAATTAGACATGTCACAGTGAGCCAACGGGTTGTCTCACCACAAGTCGCAATGAAAATTAGTGAACTTAACCCGACTCATTTTATGGTGAGTCAGAAATTTTGTAACCCGGTTCAACCTACCACGGGTTGGTGGGTTAAGTGGGTTGACTCATCAACCTACCTAAAAAAATTATTTATTTATTTATTTTTTAGTATTCAAAATATTTAAATAAATTTTTAAGTAACCAATCATAGTAAAATCAAGAACTAATGTTTTGGATCATGCTCACCATTAATATACGAAGAATTATTTCCAAGAAACTATTCATATAGTCTAGAAAGTATGACTAATATTACAAATTTTCTATCATGCTATTCAACTAAATATAAATAAAAAAACTATACATTTTTTTCATGCTAATTTAGAAAAAATTGTTTATAAGATGCTTACATGAGTAATTTATTATAAAGATTATAGTTAAAGATTAAAGTATTAACATATATTACTTGACAATCAAATTAATTAAACATTCAAACTATTTAAAAATATGAAATTGTGAACAAATATAATAGGAATAGTAAAAAAATAAAAAAAAATTTTAAAAATTGTTGGTGGGTTAAGTGGTCCAACCCACCTTCAACCCGGTTCGAACTCGTTTAATCCGTGGATTAAGTGAGTCGGGTTGAGTTTAACCCATTTTTAAAAAAGTTGAATTTTTCTCAACCCAACCCGACTCGAACCTGTGGTGAGCTAGATTGACTCACGAGTTGAAACCTATTTTGACATCTCTAAAATCAATACGTTGGATTAGTGACTTGACTGACCGATTTTATCACTCTTGATATTAACTAAGATTATTTATATCGTTGTCTTAATTAATTTAAATTTCACAAAAAGAAGCTATCATTATTGAAGGTTGAAATAATTTTTTCAATGCGATTCATCATTTATTTCTATATAAGATATGATAAAAAATAGAATCCAAAATTTGCCTCGGCCACGTATTAATTTAAAGTGTTTCTCCAACTAAAATAGTGTAATCTAAGTTCCTTTAGGAAAAAAGGTGTAATTTAAAATAAAAAATGTCCGGTAGTCAAATCCCAGAGCATAAGTGTGTTGTTTATCTTAAAAACTGTAGTAGGTGGTTGAATTATGGCACACAGAATGATATGATAGAAAAGAATGATGGGCATATACTAAATGGATAAGATCATGGTGCATATACCAGAAACTAGCAGAAGATCATGGTGCATATACCAGACACACCCACATCAAACTCAATAGTAACAGTGCTGAGTTCAATATAATAATTGAATAGAGAAGACCCAACCAGGTGAATTTTTTGGTGGGAGCCACTTACCGAATCAGTGATTCCTTAGACAATTATTAATCAGACAATTAAAGGCACAAGCACAAGGTTTTATTATTTTATAAAAGTTTAGGATAAGACGTGGTGGTCGATTGTTTTATTTTTTATTTTTTAAATATTTTATTAGAGATAAGATAATTTTATATAATATAAATAAGTATTAATTTTATTTTATAAGGTGATTAAACCCATTATTTGTTTAACATTCATAATAATATTGATGTTTTGTTAAATCTATTATTTCATGTACTATTAAGCTTCGAATCATTCAATTAATTTATATTATATAAATGAATATAAATTTTATTTTATGAATTGATATTAAATTTGAAATTTAATTTTTATTTTTAAGAAAAAATAATATAATAAAAAACATAAAATAAATAAATATTTATTAATGTGTATTGGAGTAGGTTGATGATCCAAAAATATGTCTCTATTTAAAGAGTATACAAAATATATAGAAAATATATTCAAGACAAAATATGCAATTTCAATTACGAGTACTTATGAAAAATACCTTCTTTAACAAAGTAAAAGTCTCACTGTAATAAACATAACAAAGCTAATGAAATTAATTAATTTTTATTAAAAGTATTTCCTAGTGATACTTAAAACGATGAATATATGCTTGCCTGACTATTTATGTATTATTATTTATATTTTTTAATAAATTAAAATTTATCCATTATTATATAATGATACATACTTATAAAAAGTCAGAAAATATCCATTAAAATGAAAATATAATTAAAATTAAATATAAATTAACACTAACTTTATTTTAAAATGATTTTTTTTATAATGTTGACTTAAAGTTGTTTCAAAATCTATTCTCATATCTATTCTTGAACTACTTATTTTTCTTTCTATCACACTAGCATCTTCACTAAAATGTTTTAGTATTTTAGCTTGTCAAAAAATATGACCCAATATATTTTAATGTAATATTATATTATAATCAGTCTGTATAAGACCGAGACAATAATTATTTTCTAATATAGTATACATTATCTTTAGATTTTAGTTTTAATATCACTTGTTTAAGAAAAATTGAGAAATACTTTTTGTTGAAAAAGTGAAGATATATTTTTAAAATTATAAAAATAACTTAAAACAAGGCAGACACCATCAAACATCTATGCACTTGTTGTAGTTCTTTTCTTAAAAAATCTGTACATTTTAAATTGCAAAAATAATTTCTCTTTTATTTTCATAATAGCTCTTAATTTGAGTTTTAAATTTATAGTAATTTTTAACTTGAAAAAGTTAGATGATTTATCGGGTAATTATGTTAAGCTTGACCTAACATCTTTCTAGAATAAAAGTGAGACCAAGAAGAAGCGTCAGAAATAGTGGTTGCTAATCTAACCATACAAAATACTAAATTTATTACACAAAAGCTATAAATACATTTAACATGGAGGAAAATGGTGAATGATGGACACGTATACCTTTCTTGTTGCTTTTCTCTTCACTATAAAAACGAACTCAACTCTAATCATCCACAACACAACTCTCACTAATTTCTTCTTTAACTCTCCTGCTTTTTTCTAACTGCAACTGAAAACTCCAAATCCACTTAACTAACATCTCTTCATAACAAGAGTCTTCCACATGGCTGCTCAACCAAAACCAAAACTTGGTCGGCTTCCAAGCATCAGAGATCGAGTTGAAGACACTCTCTCTGCTCATCGTAACGAACTCATTTCTCTTCTCTCCAGGTTCTTACTTTGTCAAACCTACTTTTTTTTAGTTAATTAAAATGTTATTTTTTTCTCTGTGTTTGCTGCACCTGTTTTAGTATATGTCTCATTTCTATGAATGCTTGTCTTTGCATGTTGTTTTTTTAAGGTATGTGGCTCAGGGGAAAGGGATTCTGCAACCTCATAACTTAATTGATGAACTTGACAACATCCCTGGGGACGATCAAGCAAAGGTGGATCTTAAAAATGGTCCCTTCGGTGAAATTATCAGGGCTGCTCAGGTAATTTACTTTATCATTACTTTGATTTAGATTAAATATGATTTAATAAATGTTATGATTTTCTAAGTAGTTTTTGAGGTTTCATAAAATTTCATACAAGTCCCACTCAGGGAAGTTTCTCGACTTTAACCTGTGACATACACGTGGTCTGATAATAAATACTTTTTTTAGAAAATTATTGAATAATTCATTACTTGGGAGATGACCAATTTAACCTTATTCGAAAACTTTTTTAAATAAATTGAAATGAATACAAAGTATTTGGGACCTTGATCTATATCCTAACTGATAAGGACTTAATACTACACAGTTTATTGTCATTGTCACAGTCACGAGCACTGTTGTTGGCACTGTCAACGACTGAAACAGTAATATTCGGGAAAGTTATTTCGCAATCACGTTGGAAGATTTAAGATATGGAATTAAAATGTGTAGCATTATTTTTGTGACAGGAAGCCATAGTTTTGCCTCCTTTTGTGGCAATAGGAGTTCGTCCAAGACCTGGTGTCTGGGAATATGTCCGTGTTAATGTCTCTGAACTCAGCGTGGAGCAATTAAGCATTGCTGAATATCTGAGCTTTAAGGAAGAACTTGTGGATGGAAAGTAAGAAATACTGCCTAGTTTTCATTGAAGAAATAAACTCTGACCCTGGACTGTTTCTGAAATTGGTGACTGTTTCTGTTTATTGTTCTTTAGGAATACTGACAATTTTGTACTGGAACTTGATTTCGAGCCATTTAATGCCTCATTCCCTCGTCCATCCCGTTCATCATCCATTGGCAATGGTGTCCAATTTCTCAATCGCCACCTTTCATCCATTATGTTCCGCAACAAAGATTCCTTGGACCCCTTGCTTGATTTCCTCCGAGCTCACAAGTATAAGGGCCATGTAAGCATGCCGTGTTATGTTATGAACTTCAATAGTGTGATTATGTTACGCGACATCAGCTATAGTCTCAGCAATGAAACTTAAACTGACTTATGAATTCTCAATGTCTTATTTATGTTCTTTGTTTTAGTAAGAGGAATCCGTAATTGTGAAAATTTTCTCTCCCTTGTTGTTCATGTCACAGGCTCTGATGTTAAATGACAGAATACAGAACATTTCCAAACTCCAGACTGCTCTGGCCAAGACTGAGGATTATCTTTCTAAGATTCCACGTGAAACACCCTATTCAGATTTTGAATATGAGTAAGCTTATGGGGTTTATGTGTTCATTGTGCAACAGAGTGCTGCGAGAATTTCGTGGGACATTTTTTGCTTAATTTTTTTTTTTCCTTTGATTTGTTCTGAATGTAGGTTACAAGGAATGGGTTTTGAGAGAGGTTGGGGTGATAATGCTGAAAGGGTATTGGAAACGATGCATCTGCTACTGGATATCCTTCAAGCTCCTGATCCTTCTACTCTCGAGACTTTCCTTGGCAGAGTGCCAATGGTATTCAATGTTGTTATATTGTCTCCTCATGGCTTCTTCGGACAAGCCAATGTCTTGGGTTTGCCTGACACCGGTGGCCAGGTATCTATCTCATTTCTCATATACTGAAAACAATAGTTGTTTCGGTGCCTCCTCTTTTTGTTTCCCTCAGTTGTTTCCATTCTTTTATCTTACATTGAAGGTTTTATATGCAGGTTGTTTATATCCTAGATCAAGTGCGTGCCCTTGAGAATGAGATGCTCCTTCGGATTAAGAAACAAGGACTAGATTTCACTCCCAGAATTCTGATTGTAAGTGTCACTCTTTGGGTCTGGCTTTTCATATTGATAAGGCTTTTGTATTTGATCGTTTTTTGAGTTCAAATCAAGTTAAATTCTCTGCTGTTATGCAGGTTACCAGGCTAATACCCGATGCAAAGGGGACAACTTGCAACCAACGACTAGAAAGAGTGAGTGGTACCGAGCACACTCATATTTTGCGAGTTCCATTCAGATCGGAGTCAGGAACTCTCCGTAAATGGATTTCAAGGTTTGATGTGTGGCCTTATCTAGAGACTTATTCAGAGGTAATTGAATTGTTCACTTTCCCATGAATCATTGTCAGGATTTAAACAATTTCTTAGCTTAATTTAGATTTGTTATCATTTCCATTTAATATTGATGGCTGAGTATGTAAACAGGACGTGGCCAGTGAAATTGCTGCTGAGTTACAAGGTTATCCCGACTTCATCATTGGAAACTACAGTGATGGAAATCTTGTTGCATCTTTATTGGCTTATAAAATGGGAGTTACACAGGTTCTTGTCCCTCTTCTTTCTTATCTCTTAATTTGCCTTTCGAAATGTGACATCTCATGTTATCTACTGCCGACAGTCCACCTTAAATTGATTTGGATGTTACCATGTGTAGTGCACCATCGCCCATGCACTTGAGAAGACAAAATATCCGGATTCAGATATATACTGGAAGAAATTTGATGAAAAATATCACTTTTCATGCCAGTTCACTGCTGATTTAATAGCCATGAATAACGCTGATTTTATCATCACCAGTACCTACCAAGAGATTGCAGGAACGTAAGTATAATATACCTAGTTATATGTTTTGGTTTTCGATATCCTGATTCCACTCACTTCATTTTCTTTAACTCATACTCACAGGAAAAACACAGTTGGACAGTATGAGAGCCACACTGGTTTTACTCTTCCTGGGCTCTATAGGGTTGTCCATGGCATTGATGTTTTTGATCCCAAGTTCAATATTGTTTCTCCTGGAGCAGATATGTCAATGTATTTCCCCTACTCCGAAACGCAGAACAGGCTTACATCCCTGCACGGTTCCATTGAACAGCTACTGTATGATCCAACACAGACTGATGAGCACATGTGAGTTTGCAAAACTTTTACATCATTCTGTATCTCCATGGAGGATCAATACAACGTTGTATTTTGTCTCAATGTGACAGTGGAACACTGAAGGACAAGTCAAAGCCCATAATTTTCTCCATGGCAAGGCTAGACAGAGTGAAGAACATGACAGGATTGGTTGAGTTATTTGCTAAGAGCAGCAAATTGAGGGAACTGGTGAACCTTGTTGTAGTGGCTGGTTACATCGATGTAAAGAAGTCCAGCGACAGAGAAGAAATTGCAGAAATTGAGAAGATGCACGGTCTCATCAAAGAGTACAACTTAAATGGTGATTTCCGTTGGATTGCTGCCCAAACAAACAGGGCACGTAACGGGGAGCTTTATCGCTACATAGCAGACACACAAGGTGCTTTCGTTCAGGTATTATAATTATCACTGATATCTCTTTCCCATTTGATTTCATTTCTCAGGCTTTCTCTGTAAATTGTAACCATCACTCCATTGCTTCAGCCTGCGTTCTATGAAGCTTTTGGGCTTACAGTTGTGGAATCCATGACCTGTGGACTCCCCACATTTGCTACTTCCAACGGTGGTCCTGCTGAGATCATCGAGCATGGTATATCAGGATTTCACATCGATCCTTATCACCCTGATCAAGCTTCAGAGCTATTGATTGAATTCTTCCAGACCTGCAAGAAAGACCCAAGCCATTGGAAGAAAATCTCTGATGGTGGTCTGAAAAGAATTTATGAAAGGTGAGTAATCTTGTTAAATAAAACACTGTTACTTTTCTTGTGAGAAATGCTAACTTGAGCTAAAATTGAACAGCTACACTTGGAAGATTTATTCCGAAAGACTCTTGACCTTGGCGGGAGTTTACAGTTTCTGGAAATACGTTTCCAAATTGGAGAGGCGTGAAACTCGACGATATCTTGAGATGTTCTATATCCTTAAGTTCCGTGATTTGGTGAGTCACTTGACATGACATGACATTAATTTGTTCATACATGAGATGTTCTGTATCTTATTTGTAGCATTAATTTTATCTTTTTTGCAGGCAAAATCTGTTCCCCTAGCAAAAGATGATGCATAAGATGAAGCGAGTTAACTGTATACTTGAGGGCAGGCATAATAATAATAAAAAATAAAAGTTTGGTTGCGCTGCTCTGAAATCTGGTGATGTGATGCGACCTAGAGGAGTTTGATCTATTTTAAGTTAGATTATGTGAGAGGTAGTGAGCACTGGTTGATGAATTTGAATGTTTCTTTTTTTGCTTTGATTAGTAGTTAGCAGTGATCAAGGCCTTGATTGTGATCTCACTGATGAGCAAGAATAAAGCATTGTTTATCTTAGAACTAGTAATGAGACCGTGTAAGCCCTTTTGGGTGTGTAAGATTACATGCTAAATGGCCTTCAATTTTGAAGTTTTAAATAATACTTTTTTATTTTTACCATGAACTATTGTTTGGAAATACTATAACATTATTTCATAACGTATCTATTACAGGGAATTCAGTGTACACATATCATTTTGTTCAAATTTACACACATGTTATACTAAAAGCATTCAGATCCTTAACACTCTTATTATCTTTAATATCCATTATTATATAAATTTAGAACAAGGAGAGTCACTTAAATTTAAAACTTGTTCTTATAATAAAAAAGTACTTTATTTTGAAACAATTCCAGATGGAGGAATATGTTTCCATCTTAGGTATCATCCTCCCACTTCTCACTTCCCACCACTCATTACTTGTTACTTCTTACACTTCACATGTCCATCCTTACCAGCTTTTTCAGACCCTTTCATCCACATTTCTCTATATGGCTTTCAACGGTCAAAGCTCGTTATGTGTAACCCAGTAGAATATTCAAATCAAAATTATTACTCACTTATTTTCCTTATTATATTTATTTATATCCTCTGCCACTCTTTATTAACAATTCATTACTTCCAACTTTCAAGGATTAATCATCCCAACAAACCCTCATTATTATACATTCTCACACATTCCCACCCTCAACTTACTTTATACTTTTTTCAGTTATTCAATCTTCACCAACTATATATATATAAACGTAAAACTTCTTCCATTAAAATCAACACTTAACAAACTGGATTTAACACTTAAACAGGTTAGTAAGTACTGACATTTAATTAAAACAAAAGGTGCAAACACAAGTTGGAGACACTGTTCCCTAGAGTTGGCCAAAAGAGTGTGCAAGATAAGCAAGCGATCCCACAAGAGGTGCGTTGATATAAGTAGCAGGCTCTGATTGCTCGTAATCTGACCGTTCATCAGGGAACCGATCATTCAGATCCGGTCCTCCAACAACGGCACCCACTAGAGTATTGGGATTGGGTGATTCTGAATTCATCACACTGAACCCTGCCGAGCATTGGATCTTGCCAGGGTGAACACCAATGGACGGCAGCGATGAGCCCCTGTGGTGTATCCTTCGCGGATACCGTGGACCATACCCCACCATGTACGACATCTTCAAGGGGTTCTCTCCTAACAAGTAATCCACCTTGAAAACAACAACAATAAATGAAGATCAATATTTTCATGAAACAGAATGTATCAGCACGCACCCTTCTGATGGGTCTAGTTTTTCTGTACCTGTTTCTTGGCTATAACACGTAGTCTCTTTGGAGTCACCGTGGCTCCACCGCAGTTCACAACCACATGGGCTTTGGTTAAATACTTAGCGTAAGTTAAGAGTATGAAGGAGGTGGAAGTCACATACTGCATGTTGCTATCACCCATCTTGAACAGAAGTCCACCTGTGTTAACAATGGTGATACAATAAGAAAAAGAAGAGAAAAAGGAAAAAGAAAAGAAGAACCTTACCTGGGGTGAATCGAGAAGAGGAGGAACCAGGGATAACAGAACAGATAAAATTGTCTGCATGTCCCTTGTAGTCATGCAGGGATTGCACCTTCCGAACAAGAAATTCCTAAAACAAAGAACACAAACATGAGTTTGAAACCATTATTGTCGTTCGTTACCAACCCTACAAAAAGAAAAGGTATGAATTTTGGACCTTAGAAAGCAGTATCCTTGCTCCAACATGCTTGTTATCCCATCCAAAGGTATTATCAGAATCTGCAGCCCCAAGGGTCTGTCCATTGACTTGAATGTAGTTTAGGTACATTGGGTTCTTAGTAGCCTTGTGAAGCCAAGCAGCTCCCCACAACAGTTCATCCTAACGCATTTCGCAGGCATCATTCAGGAACTGTTCTTACTTTACACAAAAATGTAATACAAATTTGTTTTTCCAAGGCATCACCTGATAACCAGAGTAGGAGCAATAAAAGGGGCACACAACGGACTTCAAGCCATTGCTGTAGGATCCCCTGTATTTATCAGCAAACTGGAAAACCTATATTCATAAACAAGCACAACATCACATTTTATCAGCATTACTTTAGAGAACTACGTTACAATCAAAGCGTGGTTTTCGTGTGAAATGAATCACATACACGAATAGCCCTCCTAACCAAAGTTTTGGAATAGGCTGGGTCAGTTTTCTTGAAAGCCAGAGAAGCAGCTGCAAGAGCCGCAGCAGTTTCTGCAGCCACATCTGAACCAGGGTTGTTTTTGTCTACTTTGAAAACACTTCTTGGGGTGTCCATGTCCTCAGGCCTCTCCCAACAAGCGTGGTCCTTCTCAGCATCTCCCACCTGAAAAAAAAAAAAAACACACCCATTAACCATACTTCCCTTGCTTTCTCCGTATTCATAAGCATTTTGGCGTAACATGGCAAAAGTTGACAGATAAAAGAGAATATTATGAAGAGAAGAGTAACCTGGACATAAATGGTGTCTGGATGAGCAGTAGCTTTAAGAAGATAATCTGTGCCCCAACGAATGGCCTCTCTGGCATTCTGCAACTCACCTTTCATCACCCCACCAAACTCGATAACACTCCAAGAAAGCATGGTGGTGGTGAAGGCCATGGGAAAACCAAACTTCACATTGTCCCCAGCATCGTAGTACCCTCCAACCAAATCAACCTGCATTGCACATTTAACCCGAAATAAGCAAGGTTCACAAGCCAAAGAAGAAAAAAAATTGGGACTGAGATAGTATCAGACATTCATGGCGGAGCCATCAGATAGAGCAGAGTCCCTCCTCCAAGACATCCTCTGGTTAGAAGGGAGCTTCCCTGACCTCTGACCCTCAAAAAAGATGATGGATTTTGTGAGAGCATCTCTGTAGTTGTGTGTGGCAGAGTGAGGTTGGTGGTGGGAATGGGGAGCGAGGGAGTGAGAAAGGGTGGAAAAGGTAGAAAGAAGGAAAAGAAGAGAAGAAAAGAGAGAAAAAGTCATGTTGAACCAACCAACAACAAACTGCTGCAAGTATCTCTTGCTCCTCTTCTATCTATTTATAAAAGGCAAAAGCTTCCTCTGCAACGTCCCTGTTTGCTTGGTTACAATACAACAATAATTAGGTCCACATCCTATCCTACAAAACCACCATTTTTTATTACTTCTAAACTCAAAACCTAAGCTAGCTAACTAGCACTGCCACTACACCACAATACAAGTTCATTATCAAAGGCCTATTTTAAGAAACTGATGTTAAATGAAAATAGAAACTAGTGGAAACATTCATCGGGCATAGTTATTTCACAAAAAAAATAATCATATATCTTCAATTTTCTCCTGAACCAGTGGCTATTTTTCTTTAGAACTTGTAACTAAAGTATGAGTCTCGGTCAATTTGTGTAACCAGATAGTCAAGTCATACATATACATCAATTATACTAAACATACTGACACTGTTTGGTTCCATATGTTTAACCACTTGATTTTTGTCCATGCAGAGCTACAGATACTAACCTTTCCATATTCTGTCAATGGATGAGAAAATTTTATAGAAGGCTAAATAGAATCCAATTGAAACTATTTTTATTAAGTTATATTTAATAAAAAATATTAATATAATATTCGTAAAAATAATAAATTTAGATTTAGACCGAAGAGATAATATTATTTTATTTTGAAAAAAATAATTAACGAAAAATATATATACAATAATAAAATATATTAAAAAATATTTTTTAATAAAAAATATCAAAATATTATTTACATAAATAATAAATTTAGTTTGGAATCGGAGAGTAATTAATTTTGTAAAAATATTTATATTTAATTAGTTTGAATATTATAAAAAATATATTAAAAGAATATTTTAATTATTAAAAAAAATTGATAAAATATTAAAAAAAACATAAGTGAAGACTAAATTGAATCAAGAAAACATATAAGAACTAAATTAAAATCAAAACAATGATATTTGATAATGATACTGACACGTGACATTACCCTATCACGTGATATAAATAATGTCACGTGTCATACAAAAACCTGACACATGGCAAAAAAATTAAAAAAATAAAAAAGATCAGATATTGACATGTGATAGTTTTAATAATTTTTTTATGAAAGAAAATTAATTGAGACACTTTTTTAGAAGAAAAGTTGAAATGCAATTAACATTTTTTAAAAAAAACATACACCAAATTAACACATTTTTAAAAAAGTGGATATCATTCGAGTATTTAAACATTTACAAAAAAAAAGTAGTTGTCATTGTAAGATATATTTTGTACAAAATATTATTACCTTTTGTTTTTTACTAGCCTCCACACAGGCCTGTGTGTACGCATTTTTTATATATGAATGATAGTATATTAATATGTGATAATAGTGTAATGTTATTAAGTTAATATATAAAATAAATTTATATTTATTAAAAACAAAGTAAAATGAATAGAGAAATTAATTGTTGATGAATAAAAAAAAAGAAAAAAAATAAACAATTTTATAGAAATTAAGTAAAAATAGCCATTAATTTAAAAAAAAATTTAATAAATAATTATATTATAAAAGGTAAAATTGATATTATAAAATGTGAACACAAAAGAGAGAATTCTCTTTATATATTGTTATAGATACAAAGAAAGAGGTTATAAAAACTTATGTTCTTTATAGTTTTTAAAAATGAAAAATTAATTATGTTTAAGAAAATAAAAGGAATCAAATTATGCAGTTTATTTTATATTTGATTTACCACTTGATTTTATTTTTGTTGTCTATTGTTCTTCAGAGCAGGAAAACAAAGGTATTTGAATTTTTGTGTGAAGAAATGCAATAAAAACAAGAGCACGGTGCTCGAACTAGAAAAACTGTCGGAGAAAGGTGATGAACAGAGCATGGAGAAGAAGTATCCCTTGAAGTTCTCCAAGAACCATTTTCACGAAGGCCCATACATAACAGACATGGAACTTATATCTATAACGATAAGCATGATCCCTCACACATATATAATTCCAATCCTTACCATTCTCATTCTGCATTATATGTTTTCTATAGTTCATACAATTTCACTCATGCATGCATGAAATGCTACAAGTTATGGTATCTCATAAGATAAATTTAATTTAAGATAAAAAATAATAAACACAGTTAACTTTACATCCAACACTTAAATTATGCTACATAACAATTTAAATGCAAACACTCTAGAATGTGTCTCCATCTTGTAATGAATAACATTTTAAATGCCTTCAAATAGTGATGTAAGTAATTATGTAGACCACGAGCAAAAGGTGTGGGAGTGATCAATGTAGGGGACAAACAGTTTCTTATATGTAAGAAAATCTCTTTTTTAGAACAATGGTTGTTTTGTTTTTTCATTCCCAAACAAATGAAGACAGGAAAACGAAGAAGACACAAAAGAAATCACAAATCTTTATTCAGGAGAGGTACTTAGGTTTTTCCATAACCACAAAAGAAAGATCTATCACAACACACAAATATTTCATGAACACCATAAGTGAAAACAAAAAAACACTGTTTTTTTCTTTTGTCTTCAAATTATAGCTATAAATAATGTGACTAACACCATTTCGAAATAACTCTACACCATTTATATCCCGTGATGTCTAATTAGTTGCTGGACAATATTAAATGAACCGGTTATTCTGTTCATTTGGACTTTACATTGTGGGCTGGGCTTGCCATCTCATAGCTGATACAGGCTTTTAGCCCAATAATTTCTCTTTCTTCTCTTCGGTTCTTCACCTTTGTTATGCGAAACGTTTCGATCAGATGAAATTAATTATTCTACAATATTGAAGCTGAATATTTAATATTTATCGGGAGAATTAATTTAGAATTAAATTCAAAATCTAATAATTCATTTGCAACTTTAATTTCAAGACAAATAATTAAAAAACGTTACACAATGTTTGTTTATTTATTTATTTATTTATAAATTTTCGGTCATTCGCTAAAGGTGGGTCAATCATCTTGTTGTTCTCATCTAATTCAAAAATACAATAGACATTCACTTAAGTATGTATTCATTTAAATTTGTATGTTGCATAAATCCGCATTTGCAAAAAGAAAATTTTCGGATAAATAATTTTGTGATTTTATTTTCAGAAAAAAAACTCATAAAGTTATTTGACAATTATTTTCAATTCATTCACGTGTCATTGTCGATTGACCATTTTGTAAAATGCGACAAAAGGTAAAGAGAACCCTTAACTTGATTTACAACTGATGATAAATAAATGAATCTTTCAATTCACTCACATTGACATCAAGGTTGATAACATTTTATAATTAGTTGAAGATAACATTGTTTTGGTCTACTTCAACTTCATCAAGACCAATTACTTATATTTTATATTTTATTACATTTTGTTATATATAGAGAGGGTATATGAATAAAATAAAATAACAAGTTCTTCCTGTAACATATTTCTTATATCTATCATATATATTATATTTCTCACATTTTTCACAATCCCTCAAAAATCTCAATAGCCATAATATTTCATATTATAATTATATGATCTGTAGTATTTTATATTATAGTATGATTCCAAAAATTTATAAGTCTGCATCCAGTGGCGGAACTTGGACAAAATATTTAGGAATGCCAAATTAGATTTGTTATATATAATTTTTTTAGTTAGAAAAAAAAGTTTTTCATTTTTTCTCTTCATTTCCTCTTCTTAAAACAAAGCACACATAATAGTAGAATTCAAAAAAATATGACTATTATTCGCTATTATATCATGCTATT
>Ga0099822_1003842_pt1 | contig 19410 bp, 9 predicted proteins | sample CowpeawhiteBW_FD_76839 | JGI IMG/M metagenome (GOLD analysis project Ga0099822, IMG submission 76839) | Root nodule microbial communities of legume samples collected from California USA - Cow pea white BW | ecosystem: Host-associated > Plants > Roots > Nodule | place: USA: California | collected...
AAATTAAAAAAAATATATATATATAAATAATTTTATTATATATATTATTATTTTTTTTATATAAAATATATATATATATATATATATATATATATATATATATATATATATATATATATATGAGAAAAGTTGCAATTATAAAAAAATAATTATACAAAAAAATTCATAACATCTCTTTGCATTTGACAGCTTTTTATTGTGAAAGGTTTAATAAGCTTTTGTAAAAAAATATGAAACATTACTTTAATTTGATAAAAAAAATACTTATTATAGTAAAACTAAATAAAACTGAATTATGTTTCTCTTAAATAATGATTTAATAAAAAATGAAACTAAATCTAACTACAAACACTGTTTAATAGATGGTGACAAGTTGAGAATCAAGAAGAGAGAAACCCAACAAACACCAAGAAGTATACGACAAAGATAGAATGTGGCATTGGATGAGTTTTGAGTGAGAAGGAATCTGTTGTCATTTATGGGTTCTCTTCTGTGACTTTTGTCCCTATGCTTCTGTGTTTCGTGTTATTTATTGAGAAGACCAAAATAAAGTTGGTTCTTTTTCTTTCAGCCTATGCATGTATTTGGGTTGGTTGGGAGTGGATCAGAGAGGATCAGAGACACGTATTAACTCCAATCCTTTTTCACTCGCAATAAATAAAATACTTTCTTTTTATTTATTTTTAATGTACTTTAATAAATTATATATTATATTTTTTCATTTTTATCTACTAACATTTTTTAATTCATAATAAAAATGTAAAAAATATTTCGAAAAAGTTATATTGATATTTAAAAAGTGACCAGAAAAAAAAGAATATTAAAAAAAATATTATTATGTAGTGAGATAGGGTATTTAAGAAACTTTTTAAATTTTGTACAAATGACAACTATCTAAGAAATATAAAAATAATATTTTTTTATGGTTTAATTATAAATTTTTATGTAATTGCAAGCATGTGTTTATTTATTTTCTCTTACTTTTTATTTAACTAAATGGGAAAAAAGTCACAGCTTATATTTTTATTTAAATATCTCAAAAAGCTCTGTAACTTTTCATTCCAATATTATGTATGTAGATATAAGATAGAAAAATATTAGACAATTTGGAGTATCAAAAGAAAATTGATGTTGCATTGCATATGAAACTATAAGTTTTTTAGGTAGTATGGACAAGCTAAATAAATAAATCATAAGATCATCTAACAAGACATGTAAACCATAATGATTTAGAGTATTTATTGGATAAATTTCTCATGTTTTTTCAAAAAATAAAAATTGAAGTTAATATTTTAATAAATAGAAAAATTATGAATAAATTAATTCGTGAAAACCTTTTTAAATAAATTTGTAATTTGTATATTAACTTATCTCAATTCTTTAGACAATTCATTTATCATACATGTTCTTACTATATATCGCAATGAGTGTGTTTTAAGATTTATGCTGTTAAGACATTTGAAAAACTAGTAAACGTGTTATATTATTAACTCAAATAGATTTATTAGTAATTACAATTTCCTCCTATTATTTATATATATGTTGAATTATTTTGTATGTACTGTAATGTAATAGAATATTTTTTTACAAATATGCCTGATATGCTAACATTAAGTATATTATAAATATAGGATTGAGTATTAATTTATACTTTATTTGATAAAATGAATCAATATGCTGAAGCAAATATGAGATGTCATTTAAAGAATAATTAAGAAACATGTTTTAAGTAGCAAAGGTAGAAATACAAGAATTATATATGTTAACTGTCAAATTTACTTACAAAAAAAAAAATCTTGTCAATTATAGTTAAGTAAAAAATTACTTTATTTTATTAGAAAATTAAGTTAGTGAAATATATTTAATACATTTAATGCACGGTGATAACTTAATTTATCTTCACCAAATCTCTCAAATTATACATACACTCTTGAAGATGTTTATGTACAATTAAATACATTAATAAACACACATCAACCTTAAATTATCATCTCTTAAGTGCATTTTGTAATGTTTTTTTATTTTGTAATGTTTTATTTAGTCACTTAACTTCTTTTGTAATTTAGGAATATGTAAGTTAGTTTTCGTGATCACGAAGAATCTATTAGATAAACAACAATACTTCGAATTCTTATCTGTATTGTATTGAAATTTTAAGCTGTTGCTAAAAAATACTTTATATTTGTGATTTTTAGTGAACTTTATGATGATACAAAAGATCAAATATAATTTCAATTGTTGAAACAAAAAGTTAAAAATAAAAAATAGTCTATATGCTTTGTGTTCTTGTTTGATCTCGTCTTTAAAATAGTTTTATCAAATACTTGTTTTCTTTCTGAAAAAATAAAATTTATTTTTAATGTCATATTGTGAGATTCATCTTGTAGGTTAATCTGTTTAACAAAAACCTATACTTATATTATGAAAATGTTGAATCTGACATAAATCTAGTAAACATAGGTCTTTTTCTGTGGTAGACCTTTCTCATATTTTCAATAGTCGAAATCAACCACTTTTCTTAAGGTCCCATAATTTTCTTCCCTCAACACTATGCTCTTATCTTATGATATCATCATTTGTCTTATTTTAATGATTTTGATGTAATATTTGAAGAGTGATTGGTCTCATTAACAAGCCTTAAACTAAACTAAAAAAAAGGTTAGAATACCTAATTATGTTTAGTAGATCTTTTACAACAACTTCTACCATCCTTCTTCTTGTTATTCATGGTCGATTATAATATTTGTACATTATTAATCAATAAAAATATAGTAAATGCAATTTTCTACCCAAATGTTTAATATAAATGTGTAAACTGAAACAGCATTTCACATGAAAAAATTAAACCCATGATAATAATGAATAAAACAAAAGACAAATTTCAGCGTTAAAAAGAAGCAACATATTGTTCTAAAAAAAAAAAGAAAGAAAAAGGAAAATGCCTTATGCATCAGCAAAAATAAGACCATATAATGATTAAGGAGACTTTTTTTTTTTTGGGGCGAAAGGTAAAATAGTTAAAAAGATACTAAGGTTCTGCAGAACGTGCAGCTGAGCTGCGAAAACACCGAAACTGTTTATCATCTCTTCGACTTTGAGTTTTCTCTTCAGTCAGGTTCTTTCTTGCTTACATATCTGATTCTTTCTTCTTCTTCTTTTTTTCCATCTTTTTCTTCTTATTCTCTTGACTATTATTGTATTTTCTCCATTTTCTTGTTCCCTTTATATCTGATTTCTCGATCTCTTTGTCTTAGGGTTTTCTGTTCGCTTCTTTTTCAATTGCTTCAAGTAATTATGGATTTAGCCCACCTTTGATTACTACTGTGTTGGATTCTGTATTTTTAAAAATATTTTGTATATTGTTTTATTTTCTTAGTTAGTTTACTAGATCGCAGTGTTCTGTGATGGACCAGTATATTTTTGTTTTCAGGGTTACCTTTTGATCACATGTCATTAGAGTTTGTAAGAAAATAAAGAATTCTAAATGAGTAGCTCTATATGCTTCTTTGCCTTGGATTTGTTATCTTAAAAGTATGATCGTGTTTCCTACTTGAAAGTCCTCGCGGTTTCGATGTTATTGTCCGTAGAGAAGGGTGAGGTCAAGTGCACAAGTAGTTGGTTCAACTATTAGGCTTGTGAATGTCTTATTTCTTTTTCAAGGAGAAGGTTGTTAGGAAGCTTGTAAATATACTTGTTTTGTCATTTTAATGTAAATATGATTGTGCTTAAGGCGAAATGTTTAGAATTGATCTTCTTGGATAATTTCATAGACTGTGATAAAATGTGATCTAATGCTGGAGCTGACATCATTCTTGTAGGACTATGATTAAACTTTTTAAAGTAAAGGAAAAACAGAGAGAACTTGCGGAAAATGCAGGTGGTGGACCACCCGTTAAGAAGCAAAGTGCTGGCGAGTTGCGTCTTCACAAAGGTTTTCTTCTTTTTACTAACTGGAGTGGCTCTTGTATGCTTTACTTTGTCCAATTTGTGTGGCATTTCAAAACAATGGAAATGTAGAGTGCAAGAAGAGGAAAACGAAAGGTCTAATGTTAATATGTTATACTTTGATCGGACGTCAGATACTGTGAGCCATAAAATTCAATGCAAAAACTGTTTGTGTAACCTGATGTTGAATGAGGTAGAAGTTTTGCTGGGGCCTGGTCTTGAGGCACAGGCGGGGGAGAAGACTGAAGTAATATGAACGGATTCATTATAACAAATATAAGATTTCCAACTTTATTTTTCAGTTACTAGGGATTCTGAGTTTACATAGGTTGAAAATTAAAATCATAATCTACAGAAATATTGTCTAGAGGATATTTTATTTCTGATCTAACAAACTAAAGTAAAATTTTGAAGGGGCTTGCTTCATATTAAATATATACAACTTGTTGCATGTTATAAAGTCAGGATGTTTTGCAAGATGATTTTTGTGCTATTCTCTTCTTGATTAGGTAATCTAGACTCTTGCCTATTACTTTTAGCCAACTCTAATTTACATTATTTTTTTAGACTGAAATTTTAATATGAAAAAAAGGACATATTGTAATACATGTAGATTAAACTTGTTTTAGTCCTTTTTGGGATGGCCCTTAAAAAGAAATGTGGTATACAACAGAGGAGTATAAAATAAAATAAAAAATACTGTAGTATCTCTGCCTAGTTATAGGGGGAACATGAAGGTTTTGCCATTGACGGATTATAATTTTTGAAATAATACATTTCAGTATATTAACAAATAAAACGGAAAAACCTGATATCAAAAGAAACTTTTGCAAGTTCATGTTACAGTATAGCTTTTAAGTAAATTAATAACCAATGTTTTGAAAAATAGTCATTGAGTCGATCACAACACCAGTTCAAGGTTAATAGTCTAACCGTGATGAAAAACACTTCTCATAAAAACAGATGGCTATTTCCAAACTCTGCATATGGCGAGGATGTACAACTGCATGAGATCCTATAAATCAGTTTAAAAAATGCAAAACGAATCAGCGGTTTATGACTGATTCTGCCAGTTCCTGTTCACTTTTAGTGCAGTTTTAGTAGTTGTTTTAGGGACCAGTGACTGTTTTACAGTTGAAATGGTTGGTTGGTTTGTTATAATAACTTTGAAATTAACCTCTTTTTCTTCATGGGACTGAGCAGGCGGTGTTTTATCAATTAGTTATTTGTGTGGGACCGTTGACTGGTTTAGGGTTGAACAAGTTGAACCCGTTGGTCTGGTGTCTTTAAGAACTATGAAATTAACCTATTTTCTTTGTGAGACAGACTGAGAAGGTGGTGTCCAATTAGTTTTTCTCCCCTGTTCTAGAGTGGTAAAGTCTTCAACTGTATATATTGAGGAATACTTTTATCTCTAAGTTTGTAATTCAGTTTACATGACCATGAAATTACTTTATTTTCACTATCGGATAAACAGAAAGCTTATCTGATCACTAGAAGCGTGATATTTTATATTTACATACTCTTCAGACTTATGGGCCGCCAACCTGCAAAGGTTTACCAATTGTTAAATGTTTCTCTAGTACCTTCGGTTTTTTAGTTGCTTCTCTGGGAGGTTTCTTGTATCAACCTTTCCTTAGCCTGTAGTTTTTGCCATTTATTTTGTTATGAAAGTTGTCATAACAGTTTTGTATTTACATCTTTCAGATATAAGTGAGCTGAATCTACCACAATCTTGTACCATACATTTCCCCAACGGAAAAGATGACCTGATGAACTTCGAGGTTTCAATTCGACCCGATGATGGATATTACGTGTAAGGAAATTCCATACAGTTTTCAACTCTGCTTTCAAACATTAATTGATTCTTGTTGAAGGAATTCAAGCCCCTCTGATTTGTTCATCATATGTGTTTCCTTTTTAAATGATAAGTAAAATTTTCAATCCGGTAAGATCTTTACCGTGCTTGCAAGATGAAAAAACCTTTTGAGAAAGAGCTATTAATCTCCAACATCCTTGTTTGTTGTTACAGATGTGGCACATTTTTCTTTTCCTTTCAAGTGTCTCCCATCTATCCACATGAAGCGCCAAAGGTTAAGTGCAAGACAAAGGTAGGATGGACTTGATTAACTTTTTTACTCTAATTCGTGCATTGTATAAATACACAGCGGTACAGATTTAATTTTAGTTTTGGTAGACGGATTGGTATAGGTTTATTTTTAGTTTTGTAAACGGATTGTTCTCATGTTTCGTTTCAACACATAAATTTATTTGTAGCATTGTCTCGAATATGCAGGTCTATCATCCAAATATTGACTTGGAAGGAAATGTTTGTCTCAACATCTTACGAGAAGATTGGAAACCTGTCCTTAATATAAACACTGTCATCTATGGCTTGTATCATCTCTTTACGGTATGACTGTGGGTTTTTCAGCTTTTGGGTTTTTTCCTCTTTTGAATTGACAATAATCTATTCTTTCATCTGGTGTGCAGGAACCAAATTACGAGGATCCACTGAATCACGATGCCGCAGCTGTGTTGAGAGAGAACCCAAGGTTGTTTGAATGTAATGTGAGGAGGGCAATGTCAGGAGGGTATGTGGGGCAAACCTTTTTCCCTCGTTGTACTTAGACCTTTGCTCAATGCCTTCAAGTTCCTGTTCAAATGTTATCAATGCTTGAAGGTCCTTGGTTTGTAAAATCAAAGAATTGGATTTTTCTTTGTCAGTGCTGTTATTTTTCTTGGTGGAGCAACAGGCCAAACAGAAACGCGTTTAAAGCCAAACAAGTGGAATATTATTGTAACCTGTGCTTTATTGAATGTTGACGTATTATTCTAAAGGGGACCAAGCAGAAAATGAGTTCAGCTGTTTATGTTAGAATTTTGTTTTCCTTGCATTACTTTTACCGTGCTCAATGTCTTCTAAGGCATTTTATGATTATTTCCGGCTCCTTTTTCTCATCGTCAACTCTCAAACTTGCCCCACTCAAAATATTCTGTCTATTACCGTCAAAAGTCCAATAAAAAGAACGCGCTAGGTGCTTTGTTTCTAGTAACACTCAGACATGTAAAGACTTGTTGATTTGACTACCTAGTAGCTTCTTTTTATGGTTTTCGATAGACGTCTATGCACCCAGTGGAGTTGAAAGTGCTCGCTGCTTTTTTAACTCTGGGTATTCAGTTTTTAACCAAATACAGTGAAACACTTGAATCCATTCAAAAAGTGCTTCATTGTCATTAGGATTCTTCCGTGTACCAACCATACAAATTTACTTGTGTGTATTTTATAGTGTACAATCCTAGGAAAACAATCTGAACACAGAAATGTGTGGGCCTGTTTCATTATCCTAATTTCCTGAAATTTCTGATCATTCAGCTAGATATACCATGTCAAGAATAAGCAATGGCTAAGAAGTCAGAAAGTAGTTCAATCCTCAGTAAGAAGCCTCGCCACGACATGAGAGCTTGATTAATTAATCTGGATTCTTAAAATCAAAATCAAAATGAGGTCATTGTTCGAAGTAGGTCTCACTGGTTTCGTGTGTACTGCGGAAGATGATTCCACTGGCTCCTTTTGACATGATCTATCAGTCTTAAACAAGTGAGTCTCACATCATCTCCTCCTCTTTCACAGCAAGCATTCTAGCATTTTCACGGTCCTGCTTAAATATGTAATATAGAGGGGTGTAGCATAAACAACACAACCCAAATGGAACAGCCATCATGGAAAGAATGCCCTTTGACAAGGCAAGAGCCTCTGGTGAAGATCCTTTGATGGGATCAACGGACTTTGAGTTATAGCCAAACGTTTTCTCAGAAAGAATCCCAACCAGCGGAGCCGCTATAGAAGAAAACGAGACTTCAAAAGCTCGATCAAATGCATAAATCATGGTACGGTGCTTGACAGGGACTACCTCAGCAAACATAGGAGCATTTGCAGCCGTACCGTTCCAGCTGATTGTTAGACCCATCACAAAGAGGGTCACAGAAAAGGTAAGAAAACTACTTACTGACTGAGGGATCATCCTGAGAAGAATCCATGAGAATGGAATGCCCATAAAGGCACTAAACTGTGCGCACATGGTTCGAGCAGAATGAGGGTAGACTTGTGTTAATCGATCAGCTATTGATCCACCTATCAAAGATCCCATGGCACATCCAATGGCAAAAAGACCAAGGAGGCTTGCTGAAGTATTGTTATCAAAACCTGCACAATATCAATTTATCATGTCAACCAAGTTGATAAAAACTTTTCCTCCATAACTAGTACATAATCCTCAGAACTCATAAAAGATAAAATTTAGACTTTTTGAGAAGGCGATAAATGACTTAATTTGTAGTACAACTTTTAGAAAAATACGACTTTTACAAATTGCTACATTGCATTAGTAGCATCATTGTGTGAACAAAAGTTCCTTCATGCTCACCAATTAGTTCGAACCACATTGTGAAAAACACCATGGCAGTCCACGGCAGTGACCCAATAATGCCCTGTAAGACAATTATTTGAAATGTTTTCACTTTTATCACAGCTTTTGTGGCTGCCCAAGAGTCCATCCAGATTGATGCTGCACTAGCATTGCCTTTATAGATAGAATCATCTCTGCTAAAAACACGCAGATTATTTACCAATAATTACAATAGGAAGAGATACAAAACATTCAGTTATTTGATTATTATTATTCATGAGGATGAAAACAATATAACAGATAGCTTGGAGACACACTTCAAGAGTTCGAGATGTAAGTTGTGCTAAATGCCACATGAAGTAGTAAAATGTCATTACCTGTCTGAACTCTCACTAGCATCTCGAGTGGTAGGAAATCTTTTTCTTGGGTCAACAACATATAGTAAAACAAGGAATCCAATTAATGCACTCAAAGTTGCCATCAAAACGAATGCACATCGCCATCCTTCTAGGCCCCAAAACTGTTTTCCAGCCATGACAGTAGCCACAACACCACCTCCTATGCCTCCTAAGTTACCAATGAGACTCAGCAATCCAAACCCAGTTCCTCTCACTCCGTCCCTGTAGCTATCAGCAATGAAAGACTGGAGTGCTGGAATCACAATTGCCAAACCAAAGCCATTTATTGCTCTCCAGAATGCAACCTGCAGAAAATTGTGGCAAACACCCACTGCAGCTGTAGATAACGCCCAGCAGAAAGTGCCCATAGCAAGAACCGTTGGGCGATCGTAGTTGATAACGAGTATACCAGCCAGAGGAGAAGACAGTCCCTGAACAAAGTTTCTTATGAATGTGAGGTAACCCAAGTCAGATGGCCCCGCATTAAATGCTTCACTAACTTCTTTGTAGACAGATGGAAGAAGGTTTTCATCCGCCTTCTCCATTACAGCAGCAAGGTTGATAAGAATGAGGGAGAGAGACACACCAAAGATCTGTCTCGTTCTACGAAAAAAAAAACATAAATGAAGAATAATCCACACGGAAGCCATAGCCGCAAATCAGCTGCAGATAGGAAAGTAAAGCAGAAAACTGTGGCAATTTTAAAACCTTGAATGAAGGAAAACTGTGGCAGTTTTAAAACCAGAATACCCTTACAATGCTGCTTCTACATTGCAGTCTAATTTTATTCAAGTACCGCGTTTCAAGTCAAAGAAGCCTGTCAAGGAATATTGATAAAAGTTGAATGTCGAATATTTATGACATTCCACTTCAAACAAAGCCTAATTTGCTACAAATTCTGTCTAGAGCTATGTTAAGTGTAGCAGGATAAAAACAAACTTTCAAAGTCCAACTACAATATAAATTATTCAGTGTAAGTGCCTCAAAAATAGGCTCCCCCGTAATGGATCCCCCAAACACGAAAGTGTTAGAAATCCAAGTATGAGATTGTTAGGAATCTAAGTGTGAGTCTAAGTCTCACATTGACTAGAATTGAGAAAGTAGAGCACTATATAAGAATAAAGACAAACCCACATAAACCCATTGCCTTAAGGTTTTGGGTTGAGAGTGGTGTCAGTGTCTTATGTGGTTAGGCTCAGATCTCATTGGTGTTGTATCTCCTCAATGATACCCCTCCTTATAAACCTAACAAGGGTTCCAGGTATTGTTAGCTTCCAGGTAAGCGTGTCCCGTTAAGAAAAACAACGGCGGTACAGAAAAGGACAGAATTGGTATTGTGTCTCCCCATTAATACCCCTCCTTATAAAAACCTAACAGAAAGATATAAAAGTCGGTTTTTCCTAACTAAGTTTGTGTGTCTTTACTTCAATTTCCTGCCTTGGAGTTTCTGTCATGTTTATTTCATGATTAAACAGGGTGAAAATATAATTAGATTGAAAATTTCCTTAGCAAAGTTGCTGGTCTACTAAAAATAGGATATGCGATGTAATCCATGAACTTTAAGTTCTAGTCATATAATCAGCAGCATCAATCTGAGTTCAAAAACATAAATTGTTTCTGTAGAACTAAATTTCAGAAAATCAAAAGTGAAACCATGAAATTTATAGAGGATGCACGCAGTTAATCCAAATCATGGAAGATTGGTAATAAGAGAAAAAAAAGAAAAAAAAAGAGTTCCGAAGCGCATGGATAGATTCAAAACAATCAACAATTCATTGTCCTGAAGAAGAACCTAGCTTAGAAAATCCCAATACATTAGATAGAAACTATAGCAATACAATATTTTGGTCTTAGTTGTGATTAATTAATCAACTATCTCCATAAACCTAAACAATGTCATGCTATTATGTGCAGAAGGAACCATAGGCCGCAAATGATCCCTAAATTTCACAGTCACTGATAAAGTTTAACTCTTGTTAGATATATGAATTTGAATTAAGGAAACATATTTATTACCCTCAAACTAAATTCGCTTATGTTATTTTGACAAGTGGAACGAGTCTTGTGGACATAAACATACTTCAATTCAATACTTGTTGTCTGAATCAAATAAAAGTCGAAAGCTAAAGATTATGCAGATTTCAACAGAAAGCCGAAAAAGATGGAAGAATAAACGTGCCAAATAAATTAGAGACAGCTTCAATAAGAATATCCTCAAACACCACATATTCATTGCATTTACAATATTTCCCCTTTTCTTAGTTTCCTTCGTTACATGAATAGCTCGTGCATTTTTTTTTTTCAAACATCAGAGCATGAACATAGTTAACTAATACAGTATTATCGATTCGAGAGAGAAGAAAAGCTAAAATACTCACTTCATGGTTTGAGAACGAGAGACTGAGAAATGGAGATTTTGTTGGAAAAACAGGGTTATGCCTCGGAGTAGGACTCAGTCGCATTACGAGTGAAAACCAAAGAAAGCGGAAATCAGACAAAGGTCTCCGAAGCTGCGTCCATGGCGGATCTGACGTATCAAACTATCGACAGATTTAACTGAACAAAGCCTAAATGAAAATTCCGATGCACGTGCTCTTGTTTTTCGATTTCAGTATTTTTATATCCTAAATAAACAAACCAAAGGCCAACAACACAAAATCAATCTGTCCATGTACGATGTTGCATCTGTCTCTACACTAACCTATAAATATATTTGGAAACTAGGTAAAATGATAAAGTCTCAACTCAATCATAGACATTATCATCTCCATTGTTTCTTCCTCATGCAACGATACTTCAAGGTCAACGTACGCACCTATTTATTTCATCACTGTTATATTAATTTTTTTAATTCATTACTTTTTTCAAACAGTTCTTATTTTAAAAAATAATCCGTGTGAGATTTTTTTTTTAAAAATAAATAAATTAGTAAGACGTGTCTATATATAAGAACGTGTAAATACAAATATATATTGCCAACATTATTTCTGCTGAATTTTCTAGTTTTAAATAATAAATTAAATATATGTATATTCAGTTCGAAGTGGATTCAATCTCATTTTCTCGTACTGGTCCTGCGAAGCAACGTGTTACCTACGTTAGGTCTGTGCCTTGAAATTCAAGCTTTATTGGACATTTTGTAAGGATATTAACTTTTTTATCAGTATTTTAAGGATATTAATAAATGATTTTTTTATTATTACATACTGGTCCTGCGAAGCAACGTGTTACCTACATTAGGCCTGTGCCTAATTTATTTATTTATAGTTTGAAATTCTATTCAGTTTCATTATTCAAGCTTTATTGGAGATTTTTTAAGGATATTAAGTTTTTCATCAGTATTTTAAGGATATTAATAAATAATATTTTTATTATTACATCAGATAGCAAACTTTTTTATAACTTTGTTTTTTATAATTTTACCAATAATTTTCAAATATTATTTATATTTTCTTCTTAATTGTTCTTAGTGTAGCCGGCACACGAGAATTTACGAAGGGATTGGACACCATACAGACCAAAAAAAATTAAACAAAACTTATGGTAATGAAGCCAATAACTGTAGCAAGATAATTGGGCCAACAAATACTGTACATATTTTTAATCACTTAATTGTAGTTATTATTTTATAAACAGATGAAAATGACTTACAAACTTGGTTGACTTTTCTATTTAATCACGTTTAATTTTTATTTCATATCATCAATTATAATTTAACAAATAAGTATCACTGTGAAAAAAATATCTATAATTTGTTTGGTTAAAAACAAGTATTTTCTATACTGTCACCTACTAATTATATTATACTATTTGTAAATTAGCAAATATTTTCTCCCAAACAGCTATATTTTGATAAATAGATATGCATTAATAGAATAAATAAATAAAACATTATCGTTTATTTATATTTCTTAAATTATAAAAATTATTTTATAGGTCGTTAAAAAAATTGACTGATTAATGATATAGTCTTTTTACATAAATAATATTTAGTAAATTTTAATCAGTTTCTATAGTTTGTCTGTGGTCTGGGGAAGAAGGCCAGCCCGTGATAAGAGAAGCTCTCGACAAATTGGGCTTCACGGTTTTTAAGTTTTTCCTCTCGCTGTTTACAAAAAGGACATTAACGGATTGGGCCTGAAAATTTTCAAAGTTACTCATATTTTTCAAGTGTAATGTTTTTGGAAAATAATATTCGAATGCGTTAAAAGTTTAAGATTTTTAAAAATTATTTTATGAGATGATGCAATTTTTATTCATTATATAAGTTATTTTTAAAGTGTTAAAATTGTAACTTATTTGAGAAACTGCTTTCCTAAAAAGAAATAGATCACCAATTACCTTTAAAATACAACCTTTGCATTGTTTGGAATAATCTATGATACTTACATCATAATCATGAAAAAATTCTAAATGGAAGGAATGACTTCACTGAAAAATTGAACAAAAATTCAAATATTATTTCATCTGAAACTTTTTTGTCAGCATCGAAATTCAAATATCGATAATGTAAAATATTACTGTACAGAATACGGCCTGAATGTATTAAAATTAACTTTTGAAAAAGTATATTTTCAAATTTTGATCCATTTTAAAAATTATTTTTGATTAAAATTTTAATAATTCCAAAATATAATTTTTCAGTTTCAAAAAACAAAAAATGAGATATATTAATAAAATTCAGAGTTTTTTTTTTTTTTCTTTACAGGCTTAACATAGGCCCCAAAGAAATTTGGGTAAGAGGTTATTTGCTGTCTAAATCTTCTCATAATATGCGTAATAAAAGCATCAATGAGAGATTGCCAAATATACTGTAATATTCTTCAGATGAAAAAAATAATAAAATGAATACTGAAATATTTTCTTAATTATATATTCACATAATCTGCAGGATGCAATTAAATAAGTAATAATTGCTAATATATCAACATTATCTTAATTTGGGACTTTGTAATAACATTTGCAAAGAATAAAAGAGAGTGAAGTTTTTTTTTTTTTCGTGAAAGATGGTTAAAGTTGAATACAGCTTCTTAATGGATTTTCAGGTTTGTTTTTAATCAAGTTATAATCTCATTTCAATAGTGAATTACTACAATATAATTTTTTTTGTTTCCACCTTTTATTTGGATTGTGTTAACCTACTTTTAGATTATATTTCACTATTTCTGAAAATACTTTCAATCAGATATCATCGATGGTTATTTTTTAATCAGCACTTCTAATTAAGTTATATATTAATTTTTAAAAGATGCTTTAAATGTATGCACAAGTTAATTCTTACTTATAAAAATATATTTAATTATTTTTTATTTTCGTATCTTATAATTGTTCATATTAAAAAAATCCTAACAAATTCCTAATATATTTGGTTGGTTTTATCTTTTGGAAGTTGACCTGAGGGTTGAAGAACAAAAAGGCCTTCACATTTTTTAAGCCCAGAAGCTTGAGATCGTTTTTTTTTTTTAAATTATGGAGGAAAATTAATGTGAAATGCGACATAACCAAATAGTTGATATTTTTAAGGGGTTATAAATATCTTTGAGAGTTTCTAGTCAAATATTGTGACTAAGTATTTAGTCAAACAAAAATTCATTCACTACATTTGAATGGACGAGGTTGGTTATTTTTATCAATACAAAACTTCGTAGTAGTATTTCATCTATTTTAGGTTTTATAGTTTTAACTTAAAAAATAACAGGAATCTATCATGTTTACAGATTTTTTTTCTTTTTAATTTATGGATTAATTAATAATATTAATTATTACGTTTAAACCATTTTGATTGTTTTTATATACGTCATAAATCAATTAATGAGTTACGCTATTCCATATGTATATAAGAAAAAAACATTGTTTCAATGAGTTCAACTAAATTTATTTATTCACCACCTATACAATATATAAGTAATATAGATAAATTCATTCCGTACAACAGTCATCATTTAATTTTGAACTTTATAATGGACTACCATAACGCATGATCAACTATGGATTACGAAAATTATAGTTATCGTTTTCTTTGATTGTTATTTGAAATGTAATTAAGTTGTCACAGAAGGTTATCGATTATATTAAATCAATCAAATAATGGATAACTTCACTTCAAAAACATTATAAAATGGAATTTTAGTATCTTAAATCGAAGACCATTTAAGTAAAAAAAATCAACGTCATATTTTGAGAGTGTTTTATTCTTAAAATATTCTTAAACTACGGAAGGAGAAGAGATGTTTCTACCAATGATAACTTGAGAAAATTCAAGATCACAATTGGAGAGAGAGGATAAATTAAAAAGAAATATATAATCGTTAATTAAAAAATATAAAATATAAACACTGCCTGAATGGGATACAAAATAAGCATTGTTTTGAATGATATTTTTATTTTTTGTTTAAAGTGTGTTCTCTCCAATTTATGGAGCTCACGACTCAATCAATCCATCTGTGTGGGACCCCCAGCCCCACGTGCTCTCCTCCGCTATTGTAGACCTGGTCGTCTTGGAAACAGCACATAGAAAAAGTGTATGTGATGTGACTTAATTTATATTTCATCATATAAAACATTTTCAAATTTCAGCTATTTATCGCAAATATCTTTAATTCGCAGCAAAAGAAAATTCCACTTTTATTTTATTTATCTCTACCAAGCGTGCAACTAAAATATTCTGCTTATGTTTTCCAGAATAAAATTAATTCTTTCAAGAAAGGCGCGCATTTTCATTTTATATGTTAGTTTTCTTAATAATATTCCAAGACACCGGTAAATATATAATTATAACTGTATATAGTTTGTAATCAGTAGGAATATGTGAGCTAGATCAAAATATTTTAATGAGAAAATTAATATAGCTACTAGTTGTCTTCTTAAAATGTACTATGCATTAATTTAAATAAGATAAATAAATTGAGACAAGGATCTAGCATATAATTCAACAGACTAGAGGGCACGTGCCCGTGGTTCCCACACGGTTCCCGTTGGTTCCTTCCTAACGCACGTGTGCAAAGTCTTACTCCCTACCTTATTTTATTGCTCTTACTTTTATTATTATTGGACCCCCGTAGTCTTCACATTTATTTAGTTTGGCTATGTCTTTATTGGATAAAAAATATAAAATAAACGTTTCTATTGAAAATCATGGAAAACTTAAATTGATATTACTAAATGCCATATTTTGAATAAAACCATTTTTAATCCTCCACCCAATATCTTTAGCGTACTAATGAACAGTTCGCAATATTCATTTATCACTAATCAAACGCTTTTCTCGGACATTACGTGTTTCTTGAATGTCAAGTTTTGCATTTAGTCAAGATTTGAAAAATAAACAAATAGGATGGGAGAAGTTGAAGAATAGTAGGAAGGAGTTACAATTTATAATAATTAGGTTTCATTGTATGTTCCTAAATTTATGTTTGACTAACAGTGTGTTTTAAAAAAGTGAATTTTATGAAATGGGATATACACAATGATCTCTGATTGGTTGGCTGAAGGATAGGAGGAGGGGGGGAGAGAGATCCATTTAACATAATTAAAAAGGAAATGAAGAGAAATCGAAAATAACGTAATAGTGAGATTGATTTATTGAGAAGGAAGCATGAAAGTTAGTCAAAGTAAATTTGTTGTTGTGATCTAAAATTGAAAGGTGTGTTATGTATTATTAATAATAATTGAGGAATTGAAGTTTGAACAACTCTGGAAAATTGACTTGAGGAAGAGGGCAGAAGAAGAGTGAAAGTGAGTCAGAAATGATAAGGGCATCTAATATGGTGGGTACTGTACCATGAAAAGAATGGAATGGCGCGCCGAGCCGTGGGAATCCTCTGTGAGAGCCACACCAGTCGACACGTCAAAGGTGGTCCCCCCCACGCTGTGACTTTCTTTATTATGGGTTTCTGTGTCGCACGTGTGGAGCCGACTCAACCCCCCTTGCATGGGTCCCATCCCACACTCTCCCATTTCCTGCTTTGTCCGTATCTGTGCTCCTTCCAACTAAACATCACGTCACGTCAGACCAATCCCCAATTACCGGAGAACGGGGCATGTTCCCAATCATCATCGCCTTCTTCTTAATTCATCTTTTTTTTTCTTAATTATTCACATCCATATAATTAATTATACACTAATCAAACTTAATTATGTATGTAATTAAGCTTTTTAGAACAACAACGCTGCGTTGGTTGGAAAGAAGTATATTATATAAATATAAATATCCCTCCAACAGGATGCATGAACCTTTGGCACGGGTAGTGGGGTCATCCACACATTATATGAAGAGGTGTTTACGTGTTTCATTTCACGTTCCATTTCACGTGTGAACGTTCTATATTTATTCTGAATTGAAATTTATGGTTATTCCGTTTGGTCATAAATATTTATATATAAAAATGGGAAGCGATCGTGCACTTCTTCTGGGTTTTCCGGTATTAATTGAAACCAATATAGACAATGATAGGGATGCGTATATCTCTACATGGGTCCCATTTCTGGGGCGCTTCTGATGTGCATGTACATCTCCGTTTCTTTCTTCACACATGAAATTTATTTATTTGCATGTGGGATGCAACGTTACTTTGACCCGTCTTGTTACTCTACACTATTGTACCACCACCACCACAAAGTTTTTGGGTGGTTTTCTTACCAAATGAACGTGACAAAAGCAGAAGAAACAATGTTTACATGATACCCAGAGTCGCAAATCATATATAAGAAATCTCTGTCAGTTATTGTGTGTAAAATTTCGATTCCTTCCATCAGTATATATATTTTTAACTGACACTGCTGTCTGGAACATATTCTCTCTCACATAGGTTGAATATATTTATATTTTAATGTGGCAGACCTAGGGTATAGGGCACCTCACCATTAGGTGTAGGGAGGGCCCCCCCTGTATTTGGTAAGAGTCATGTGGGGAAGTCCTCGCCGCAGAAGTGGACTGTGGTATCCGTGATTCGGCTACAGCTCTACACTGTAAGGATGTAAGGATGCTAATTCTTAACCAACACCTCATGTGCCTTCCATGAAGGGAAGGTGAGTTAGGTCACCGATGCTATATTTCCTATTTCAACCAACTTTTTTTTTTCCAACACGCCACTTAAATCAAATTCCACCTCATTATATTAAATTAATTGCATTTTACTTCCAAACTTATTAATTCATCTTCCTAAATTTGCTTGCGTTTACTATTTCACTAATTCCTCATCACACATGGACTACAAACAACTACTATGGGCTCCACGCGTTCCCACTAATTGTTTCACCATCATTTTATATTCAAACCTTAACACCTTGTTTGTTTTCAGACAAATTTAGAAAAAGAAAAAAAAAACTGCTTTTTAAGAAAATATTGAATGTTAATAATTTATTGTAAAGATTTGCATATTTATTTCAATCTATCATCGAAGAAAAAAGACACGACATAATTAGTAGAGATTGAATTCTTTCATCGCGTTGATTAGTATTCACTTTTAATCACGTGTATTGAAAAAGAAAAAACTCCTATGCGAAAAAAAAAAAGAGTCATTTAAGTGATACTTATATACCTAACAAAATCATTTTTCGGATACAACGATGATTTGTACATTTGGCGTGTATTGCTTGGGATTCTTTTCAAACATTTCTCATTATTTTTTAGTAAGAAATTTTTTTAAACATAAAGAACTAATACAATTCACAGTTAACGAAAAAGCTAAATAAAATTATATTTCTTAAAATGTAGGTTTGTAATATTATTAATTGGCAAATAGGAATTTGAAGTGAAAATACGTATTATAATATGCACAAAAAACAATTCTAAATTATCCCAATCAACCTTTTTAACAATCTTCTTAATCATTAAACAAACATATTAAAAATCGAATGAATTTGATGTGTTTATTTCCGTTCAGTTTCTATTAATTAAATTTTAAAACCAGGATATGATTTTTCTGCAGTTAATTTGGATTTTGATTAGTACATTAAACTATATAAAAAATGTATTGTTGCTTAGTAGAGTTTTAGTTAGAGAACTTAACCGCGGTATAATATGGTATAATATGTGGTTAGATGAAATAAAAAAATTCAGAATGTTTTAAGAACCATTTTTATCATTACCAGTATGGTAATATTTTTATCTTGGTCTCCGTGTCTCTTCCGTTCTCCTGCATTCTAAAAGGAAGAATATATATGTGGTAGTGAAAAGGAAAAGAAAAAAGAAAATAGAGTTAATGAAGTGAAAACTACGGCAGTGTGAAAAGGGTGGGAGAGAGAAGAGAAGAATCTAAAAGGGAAGCAACCTTTCCATTTCCCCTTCTTCATCTGCGGTAGCACAAATAAACGTGAATCAACCTCGCCTAGGTTTTTGTTCCGGTCACATAGGCACCAGCATACACACAATTTCTGTACTTGTTCTGACGTCTAGAGGGAAGCGGAGCGGGCTTGTGTTGGCCGGAACGATGACCGGAGGCGGATCGACGGGGAGGATGCCGACATGGAAGGAGAGGGAGAACAACAAGAGGAGAGAAAGAAGACGGAGAGCGATTGCGGCTAAGATCTACGCAGGCCTTCGAGCTCAGGGGAACTACAAGCTTCCCAAACACTGCGACAACAACGAGGTCCTCAAGGCTCTCTGCGCAGAAGCTGGCTGGATCGTGGAAGAAGATGGCACTACCTACAGAAAGGTA
>Ga0099822_1003845_pt1 | contig 19406 bp, 20 predicted proteins | sample CowpeawhiteBW_FD_76839 | JGI IMG/M metagenome (GOLD analysis project Ga0099822, IMG submission 76839) | Root nodule microbial communities of legume samples collected from California USA - Cow pea white BW | ecosystem: Host-associated > Plants > Roots > Nodule | place: USA: California | collected...
ATTTCTATCCTTATTAACTTCTTGAGGTGATAGAGGTTGTAAAGTGGTCTTTTTCCCATTTATGAAGAAAATGTATTGGTTGGTATGACCATCATGTAAAGTTTGTTTATCAAATTGCCATGGTCTACCTAGTAATATATGTATGACTTCCATGGGAACAACATCACATAACACCTCATCTTTGTAGCTTCCTATAGAGAAGTTAATTAGGACTTGTTTATTGACATTATTCCACCCAATTCCATTCAATTTAAATTATTTACTTGTCCAATCAATATACAAATTACAAAATTCCAGAAGTCGCGAGGACCCCGACCGAAACAACACAAAAACGACGCATACAGCATTGCGCCGCCTGACAGGGGTTCATTGTCGCCAGGTGGTTCATACACGAACCAAGAACACAAGCACAAATTGATGTGTCGCCTGGCGGGCATGAGTGTGCCGCTAGGCAGTTTCTGGGCAGAAACCCAGAAATTCATGAAAAATAGCACAAATGAAAGGATTTCATGTCGTTTTATTGGAAACAAGCATAATATATCATACATGAATGAAACAAACGTAAACAGCTATCCTTACATGGATTCCTTGCTAAAAACTCGAATTTGGTGTGTATGTCCTTCAATCAAAACTCTCCTAGCCTTTTGTCCCACTCCAACAATGGCTTCCACTACAATTCTTCTTTGCAACCATCTCAAATTCTCTATAACCCCTCTACCTAGTGACTCACACGAAAATGCAAGGTCTCACTCTCTCTAATTATCTTCTCTCTCAAGGTTAATACTCCTTTAATTACCCTTTTATCCATTAAAACAAAAATTAATTAAAATTGGCTTAATGGTTATTCAATAACCATTAATAGAATGTCTCTCAACCCATTAGGCTGCCTCTCTTGGCAACTAGCGTTACTATGCCCTTTGATATCCATGCCAAAAGAAAATTTGGCAAAAAGAAAGTTTAGTTTCGTTCTCATCATGGTTTGAACACACAACCACACCATTGTCAAGTTAATGCATAACCATTCAACCAATTAATGATTCATGATAATTCCTATAATTTTAGGATTACAATATCACTACTCACATTCAAACATAACCTTAAAATAATATGCATATTAAGATATCATACCATTGGCATACATAAGACTTGAACCCAAGTCCTCTCACATAACTAAGTACTCTCAACCATTTAAGCTAGTACTTTTCCACGTCATAAAATTCACAATAAATGCCATAAAGACTCCTACTACCCACATTTATTAAATAATTATTTATTTTATTATTTAAAATTTTCGGGTCTTACAACAAACACAGTCAATGACGCTTACCCTCTCCAAAGCCACTATATCCAGGCTAATATTCCTTTCTAGGACAAGTCTACAATTTAGCCAAAACTTCAGCAGACGAGACCATCTGAACAAGGAGTGTTTGGTTTGCACATCCTCGGCCACCCATCCATATCCGGCTCTTGCCGGCCTGCTTTCTGCTATCTCCTCTGGCGGATCCTCCCTTGTTTTAGTAGTCACCTCCATTAGAATCCTCCCTACACCGGCAGTTGGCCACTACCCTCACTCCCTGATCAACCACTATCCTCTCCCCTTGATTGTCCACTCCCACTTCCCGAGCTAGATGATGACACACTACTGCTAACACTTGACATACCTTTTCAAAATTTATGATGATGACAAAAACAATGAACGTATCGAACAGATCACACGTACACAAGTAACGTTTTTCAAACTTTTGCAAATGAAGCAAGATTACCAAATATTTCCATCCACCTGTATTTATAATCAACGTTTGAGCCACTATAAAAGTTTTCTCGCCTAAACAATGCGCACACGAAATGTCACGACGAATGCGAAGTGTCACAAGTTTAAGAATGGTTGCGCAAATCCCTCTAATAGGACCCTTGACAACTGACACTCCTTCACCTACCTCCATCACTTCTGGCAGTCTTAGCAATGTTCATCACATCTCAAGACTAGGGGACTACCATACCATACCGTGCCAAGAAGTAATTTTTTCTTGCCAAGAACTATCAAAACCAGCATGTAGATTGCTATATAACTTACATCACCAAAGATCAATAGACTGGCGTGTTGAACACATATCGCTAATCACTAATACAACTCATCAACTACTCCAAATTGATAACGTACAAACCTTCGACGTGATATATCTCGCTAAAGGATGGGGGACTGATGTACTACATCTAGGCAAATTTAGATAACCATATGGTCTAAACCGCTTATATATATAGTCCTATGATAGGAATAATAAACGAACAATTAACCATAATCACATATCGGCCTAGGCTGCCTACCATAAAGGGGACAACGCAGTAAAGATCCGTTAAGCTTTGAACTTAGGCTTTCCACAAAGACTCATGACTTGGGCCCATCCCAAGCCCATTAAGAATCAAAATATGGGCCTAACTCACAAACAGGGGGCTAGGCGCAATTAATGACTCTATAAATACATGTGGACCCCAACAATTAAAGGTACACTTTCATTAATTCACTAATCTGAGATTTGACTTTTGAAAGCCTTTTTGCTGACTTGATCATCAGAGCCCTTTCCGTAGGTAACCCCTTAAGGGTCCAAACTGCCAACATTAGGAGACGACATGTACAAGCTGAGGGGAAACCAATTCGAGAGGTTAAGGATTAAGGTAATGCATTATTTGTGTTCCTTGACATCCCTTATTTCTTTCCGCAGGAATAGTATTGTCACGTGGCACAATGCTAACGTGACATGTAGACCATTTGTTTTTAATTAAGAAAGAACTAAAAAAGTTTTTAAAAAATCATAAATTGACATGTGACATATATTGTTCACTATCTGTTAATTATTTAAACGTCATTGTCAAAAAAATACTAAATTGAACAAAAGTGACAAAAAAATGGACCTAAATGAAAAAAAGGAATGAATTAACAAAATTCGACAAATATTGGGTCTAAATTAGTATTTAAACATATATTTTACAAAATAAATTTTACGAACTACACCATCTTTTATTCCGCAACTCTCCTAATTAATATAAGGGTATCTAACATACAAATAATGTACACAACAATTATTCTTTCTTTCCTATAAACTTTAACAATAACTTTGTTCACTTCCATAGATTTACTAAAAGATCAAGATATCTTGAATGATAAAATTAATCTATATTTCTCTATTCTCTTTTCATACATTTCTCTACCTCGTTAACTTGTAAAATTGTATAGTTTTTCTTCAATACATAGGTCATTATCGCAACCTAAATCGCGACGAGATGACTAACTTGAAAAAATAAAAGATATTTTACAATAAAATACAATTTTTGAGAGTCGCCAACATACTTTATTATGGAAAATAATGGAAAACCATAAAGATAAGACAAGTATGTTAGAAAATGGATTTTGAGTCCAGGAGTTGGTTATGCTAGAGGGAAAACATTACCACCCTATAGCGCTCGCCCGAAGGCAGTACCTTTAACTAGACATACAAAGATCATGTGGTTTTGAAGATGTTTAATTATCCCAAAAAATAATAAGAAAATAATACAGAAAAGAAACAAAAATATTTTTTAATTTTGTAAGTCTAACAAGGATAATTTCTCGCTCCAATGTATCTCTATTCATAATGGAGAATCAGAGTTACGTAGTTCTTTTCTTAAAAAAGGTGGTAGTGTTGATACTGTTAAGTTTGACAATATTTTGAACAAAACGAAATGCATTAAGTACTAGGTTGATGTGAATGATCGCTCGAGTACCCCCTACCTTTTATAAAAAACCTATTTTGATTATTTATTAAAAAAAAGAAAGGTATTGAGTACTAGGCTAATGTAGACAATCACTTGTGTACCCATGCCTTTTAAAATTGAGGAAAAATATCTTTTATTTTTTATACTTTTTATTATTTTTATATTATTAGGAAAAGAAATGGGAGAGTGTGAGATAGTGAGGTGTTAAAAAACAAGCAAGGGGTATAAATAGTTTAAAACATGTATTAAAAAACTAAAATAAAGTGAGTGGTGCAGCAAACAATTAATGTCCAACGTGTCTAAGGAATATTGGGGGTGCAATAAAATAAAAAAAAGCCCAAAAGAAAACAAGTAATAATATGGGAGTGTAGGATTATCACATGCGAAGGTGCACAAAGTAAATAAAGTAGTACAAGCCCAATAAACAATTAAGAGCATGAGGGTGTAAAAGCTAAAATAGGGGTGCAACGAGTGGGGTTGGTTCAACCCATTTCAATTTACTCTCCAAGGTCACAGAAAACCCTAATGAGGTCTATTTGTCTCCTTCCACACGTGGGCACTTTGCTCCTGATAGGACCATCGCTACCACAACACCCCTTCGAAGTCATTCACCCATGACATCGGTCAACTCTAAAAACGTCGAAGTCATTCACGGCAGCTCGACCACTTCGTTCTCCCTCTCGCACACAGATACCAACACCCTTGCCACCATCAACCGTTGTTGCAACATTGCTTACTATTAGAGTCATCGTCAACACGAATGCATCAAATCTCCTCCTCGCTTGTTTCTCTTCTTTCTAGAACCCAAGTTGATGAGTCCATATTTTTGCATCATTTAATGTTTAATTTTAGGCATTTAATTGAATTTTTGTGCTTAAGGATTGATTTAATAAGGATTTGTGATAATTGGACTTATTCAGTTCGTGAGATAAAAATAAAAGATGATTTTAGTTGCATAAAATATTATTGGGTTAAATATGTTTTTGTCCCTTAACTTTCAGTGAATTTTGAAATTAGTCCATTTCAAAACTTTGGACCAATTTAGTCTTTCATCTTTTGAAATACGTGGATTTAGTCCTTTTAACGTTTGTTGATGCAATTGAAATTTAATTTGGGTCATTAAAAGTGTGGAATTTAAATGTTGTGAGTTACAAGTTAAGTCCAAAATTAGTAAATTCTAGAAAGAAATAATTTAGGAGCTAAATGCATATCAAGTTTTTATTTATACACCATCCTTTTTCGAGAGCCACAAAAAATCTACTTCTACACCCATTCCTTTGTCTATTTTCACCTCTCCTATCACTTAAACTCAACTCAACCAGATCATGCCATATGACAATCCTCCACTAATTAAACTGCCCAACTAGTGTAACATCCCTAAGGAATATTACCTCATAAAATAAGAAAGCAAGAAAAATAAATTAAAACGTCGTAATTTGATTATTCCCAAATGCGGGAAAATTGAAATTAATATCCAAGGCACCAATATTCGAATTAAATTAACATATATAATCATAGGTTATAAGTAAGACACCCATCCTATTTATCATATTTAGTTCTTGGCAAAAACCTTAACCCCAAGGCTTTTCAGCCTTCAAAACACACAAATGGTTAGTCTTGGACTCAGGAATATGATGCTCACACGAACCTGCCCGCTCGTGGTCCTGCCTCTACGAACCTCCCCACTCGTAGTCTTGCTCTACGAACCTCCCTGCTCGTAGTCTTGCTCTACGAACCTCCCCGCTCGTAGTCCTACTCTACGGACCTGCCTGCCCGTAGTCCAACACATGTGATCCACCAGCTACGTACCTCCCCGCACGCAGCATCTCTCAAGTGTGAGCACAGAACATACCAACCTACCTCGCTCGTATCCCCACACGAGAGTAACTCGATATGAACCTCCCCGCTTATATCATCACATGTTCACAACCATCCATGAACCTACCCGCTCATGGCACAACATCTCCCGATCCAAGTATAGCATCATTGCTTAAAAGCAACACACACAAAAGCCACAGTCTGCAGTCTTAAAACCAGTGCAGACCACTTGGCGCAACCTCCTCACCGCCAGGCGCCAGGCCTTCCCCAGACCCACTATTTTACAAATATCGCCTGACAGAGCACACCTTATCGCCATGCGACATGCGATGCAGGGACCTCCCCCACTATTCCTATCGCCTGGCAACATCAGCAAGCCGCCAGGTGCCATACCAGAAGCACATTACTATTGGTTTTGACACTCTCTTACGTTTGTCACCTAACCAGAATACTACCAAGGAATCACTCACACTCATTCATCATGACATTAAGCTAAACCACCCAGTCATACCTCAATCAAATTCAATTACCTATATCCCATAATTATAGGTCCATGTATTCCATACATTTGATTCACCAAGTCCTCTATCCAAGCATAATGACTCAATCATGCTTAAGAAAAGAATCACTGATCTAGTGTTTCAATATTACACAACCTGCTTCTACTAAATTGAAATCATACTTAATCCTTTCCCTCAAATATTTCCCAATTAACACTACCTAATTATGATGGCTACATTCACTCATCATACTGTAATTATCCAACATTTGGTAGTCTATATCAAATAGAACCCATATTTGGTAGTACCCGTAATCCTCATTGTTATCATTCTTCATTTTGATTTCTATTCCATGTTCACTTCAATTCTCCTAAAACCATAGTATAAGGACATCTTTTACTATTTTCATTAAAACCTTCCAAAATTATTAAGGATCATGCATCATATTTTCGTCCGCCTTAATTTATATCAATAATCACTACCTCACCCTCGGTTCCAACCCTGTAAAAACATTAAATTGGAACAGTCCAGCCATCGTCTAGCGGCAGCCCATGCGGCACCAGGCGGCATACCAGATCCTGGAACCATTAAAGTATTGCCACTAGTTAACTAACCATTAGCCTCTGGAACCAAATTCCCTATTGACCTCTTTCAAATCTGCTCATAACCTCATGATAACCCGTGTCCTCATGGTTCCCAAGCATTATCCAGCACCCAACTTCATTCCAATTACAGCAAAATCACCAAACCACAATACACAACTAATCAATTTCGAGAAGTCGCAAGGACTCCTGTATAGAACAACGTATAAATGGTGTAGGTCATGTTGTGTTGCCTGATGGTAGTTCGTCAGCACTAGGTGGTTCATCAGCGAACCCAAAATACATGCAAAATCTCATGCACCACCTGGTGGCACATTCATGCCCGCTAGGCGGTTTCTGGGCAGAAACCTAGAATTTCACGAAAACAACACAAACGACATTGAGTTCATGCAATTTTGATTATAACCAAGCACAATATATCATATAAAAATAAAACCAACATGAACAACTCCCCTTACCTGGACTCCTTGCTCCAAATTCGGATTTGATGTGCCTCTAACCCAAAAGAACCCTTATCCTTTCCTTTCTCTCTAACAATGTCTTCCACTTCCTCTTTTCTCTGCGCTCCATGCCATTATGTTAGAATTCTCTACCCAAACGCTCATAACATAGTTCCAGGCCTCTCTCTCTAATTACTCTCCCTCTCTCAAGATTATTCCTCTCCTAATTACCCTTTAACACTCTAAAACGAAAATTAAATTAGAATGTGGCTTAATGGTTATTCAATACCCATTACGGAATATTTTTCAGCCTCTAGGCTGCCTTTCTTGCCTACTAGGGTTCCTCAACCCTTTCATATCCATGCCAAAGAAAAATTTGGACAAAAGAGAGTTAATTTGTTCTTAGCAAGTTTTGAACCCATAACCACTCAACCACAAGTCCATTGCACCACCAATTCAACCAATCATGTTTTGTGATAATTCCTATAATTTTAAGATTATATTATCACTACTCACATTAAAATATAACAACAAAATAATACACAAATTAAAATAACACACAATTAGCATAAATAGGACTTGAACCCAAGTCCTCTCACATAATCAAGTACTCTCAATCACTTGAGCTAGTACTTATCCACATCATAACACTCTGCATTAAATGCCTTAAAGGCTTCTATTACCCACATTTATTAAATAATTATTTAATTAACTATTTAATTTTTCTCGGGTCTTACATTTCCCACACCTTTAAAGATTTTCATCCTCGAAAATAGAACTTACCAGGAAACTAGTGCGGGTAAGATTGCCTCATGCGATCCTCCATCTCGCAGGTCATCTCCTGAGTAGCCTCGTCCCAAAGCACTTTCACTATTTTTATCTCCTTTCCCCGCAGCTTTTTCACTTGCGAGTCGAGGATCCACACTGGTCTAGTGTTAATTGTCAAGTCTTCTCTGATCTGAATGTCGTCCGACTCCAATACATGAGACAGATCTACTATCACCTAGAGTGAATCATGTCCTTTAAAAGTCCTCAGCAAATGAGTCACGAAGTCCATGGATATAGTATCTAATTTCCACTTTGGGATGTCTAATGACTCTAGTGTACCCCCTGGTCGCTGGTGTTCAATCTTGACCTTCTGACACACCGAGCATGATGCCACAAAGTCAGCGCAATCGGTTTTCATTCCATTCCACAAGAAGGACTATTTCAGATCCAAATATATCTTAGTCATACCTGGGTGTATGCTAAGACGACTTTTGTTTGCTTCTTCCAAAATATGTTTCCTCAACCTCCAATTCCCAGGTACACATACTCTGTCGCGAAATCGCAGAATACCATCTGATCCCATCCTATAATTGTTCCCTTTTTCAGTACCTAACCAACTCACAAATTGTTGCAACTTAATATCATTTTTCTGTTGATCCTAGATAGTCTCCAAGATATCACTGGTCAATGTCAAAACACTGCATCTGATGGAATCTTCCCCCAACTGTATACCCAGATTTATATCCCTGAGCTTCTCAATCAATTCCAACTCCTTCACCATCATTCCTGAGATATGCATCCTTTTCTGACTCAAGGCATCTGCAACTACATTTTCTTTACCAGGATGGTAAAGCAACTCAAAATCATAGTCCTTGAGATACTCCATCCACCGTCGCTGTCTCATATTAAACTCTTTCTGATCAAACAGGTATTTCAGGCTTTTATGGTCACTGAAAACCTAAAACTAGGAGCCATACAAGCAGTGTCTCCATGTCTTGAGAGCAAACACTACAACAGCCAACTCTAAGTCAGGGGTAGGGTAGTTCTTCTCATGCACCTTTAATTATCTAGAAGCATAGGCTACTGGCCTCTTCTCCTACATCAGTACACAACCCAAACCCTGGTAGGATGCATCACAATAAACCTCAAACTTCTTACTGGTATCTGGAATAACAAATACTAGAGTTGTGGTCAACCTCCTCTTTATCTCCTTGAAACATTCTTCGCATTTTTCTATCCAGGAGAAGGGTTGGTCTTTTCTAGTGAGCTAAGTTAAAGGACTCACCATTTTAGAGAACCCCTCTACAAACCTCCTGTAGTATCTTGTCAGCCCCAAGAAGCTTCGGACTTCAGTTACCGTTTGAGATCTTTCCCACTTCAACACTGTCTCGATTTTGCTCGGGTCCATTGTAATACCCTGTGAAGAGATAACATGCCCCAAAAACTGTACCTCTTCTAACCAGAACTCACATTTAGATAGTTTTCCGTACAACTGGTGTTCTCTCAATACCTCCAGCACAATCCTCAGATGATCTGCGCGCTCCTCCTTATTCTGAGAATAAAAGAGAATATAATCTATGAACACCATTACAAACTTATCTAGATAGGGGCGGAAGATTCGATTCATATAATCCATGAAGACTGGAGGAGCATTAGTCACTCCAAATGGAATCACTACATACTCGTAATGCCCATATCTCGATCAGAATGCTGTCTTCTGGACATCCTCGGGTTTGACTAGGATTTGATGATACCCAGACCTTAAGTCAATCTTAGAAAGCACACTTGCCCTTCTCAACTGATCTAGCAAATCATCAATCATCGACAGTGGGTACTTGTTCTTTATCGTCAATTTATTTAATTGTCGATAATCGACACAGCCGACAACTCTCATCCTTCTTCTTCACTAATAACACCGGAGCTCCCCACAGTGATGCACTGGGTTATATGAATTTATTCTCTAGCAAATCCTCGATTTGCTTTCTCAACTATACTAGTTCTTCCGGTGCCATTCTGTATGGTGCTGTCGACATTGGACCCGCTCCAAAGATTAGATCAATTGAGAAATCTATATCCCTACTGGGTGGTAACTCAGGTATCTCGTTTGGAAATACATCGGCATATTCTTCTACCATTGTTATTCTATTGATCTGCTCTTCAGTGCTTATCTTTTCAGAATGAGCTACTATCATGAAGCAAGTAGCTCCTTCCTTCACTTCTCTTAAGACCTCTTGTGTCGATACCAGCCTTATCCCTTTAGTTTCTGGAAATACAATTATGCGCCATCCATAATCAATCACCACATGGTTGATAGACAGCCAATCCATTCCCAATATAACCTTCACTCCCTCTAGAGGCAAGCAAACTAGGTTCACCTTGAATCACATGCCCTCTACTTCCATCGAGCATCCAACACAGGCTAAATTTGTTGAAACTTGTCCAAATGCTGGTGTCGAGAGTATCAACTCGCATCCCAGGTCACGAGTCGACAATCCCAGCTTCTTCACACAGTCGTGGGATACGAAGGAGTGTGAAGCTTCTGAGTCAAATAGCACAAACACACTATTACCATACAATAAGCAGTAATTTAGAATGAGGTTACCTGACCGGGTGGCCTTTGTGTTGGTCATGACAAATACTCGGCCTACTGCTCTCAGTCTATCAGACGAAGGTGGCTGAGATCGTGATCCAGGGGTGGTATTCTTATTAGGACACTTGTTAGCAAAGTGCCCCGGCTGATTACATGCATAGCACTTACGAGTGCTAACACTGTTGCCTCCACTGCCAGCTGGTTTAGTGCAATCTCTCCTCAGATGTTCTCCTTCATAGTTATAGCATCTTAATTTCTATGAGGATGATGTAGGTCGACTGTAGGGATTTTTCTGATGTCTACCCTCTTCACTGCTCTTCTGAGGTCGGCTGACGCGACTAGGCCCCATCTCCAACTGCTCCACAGTTTTGGTCTGTTTGACCAAAATGGGAAATTCCCTGACTCTCCAAGGCACGACGAAACGTCACAGCTCATGTTTCAAGCCGCCTTCAAATTTACTGCAATGCCACTCCTCAGTAACAGTCTGTGAGTAGAACCTCGAGAGATATTCAAACCTCTCCACATATGCCTGCACCGACAAACTCCCCTGCTTTAGAGTGAGAAATTCCGCCTCATGCTCGTGTTTAGCGCTATCTGGAAAGTACTTCTCCAAGAATCTCCTTCTGAAGTTGGTCCATGTCACCTCCTCCTCTCGGGTCTGCATCTGCTACTGCATGCCCATCCACCAATACTCTGCCTCGGTCACCAACAGAAAGGTCACGAAGGTGAGCTTCTGCACCTCGGTACCCTCTATCACCCTGAATATCTTATCGCATTCTCGGAGCCATGCAACTGCCTCATCGGGGGTGGCTTTCCCAATGAACTTTGCTGGCTTATGATGCATGAAATCTTCCATCGTCATAGGTCTAACCAGTGGGATCATCGTTCCAGGCTCTGCTGCCACTGGTTGCATTGCGTCCACTATCCTATGGATCGCATTAGCAATCTCATCAGCCCCAGCTGTGTTTCTACGCCTCTAGTTTGCCATTGCCTGTGCACGCCACATAGTTCAGCTGTTAACATTTAAACAGCTCAAAATTATAACAAGAACCAATAATTGCTAACAATCAATAACACACCACACAAATTTACAAACAAAAAGCAGTCAACTCACTCCCTTTGTTTCCCCAAAAATCAAAACATTTGCTTTGGTTCCAAATGTAACAACCCTAAGGAATATTACCTCATAAAATAAGAAAGTAAGAAAAAGAAATTAAAACGTCGTAATTTGATTATTCCCAAATGCGAGAAAAGTTAAATTAATATCCAAGGCGCCAACATTCGAATGAAATTAACATATATAATCATAGGTTATAAGTAAGACACCCATCTTATTTATCCTATTTAGTTCTTGGCCAAGACCTCAACCAGAAGGCTTTTCAGCCTTCAAAACACACAAATGGTTAGTCTTGGACTCAGGAATATGATGCTCACTCGAACGTGCCCACTCGTGATCCTGCCTCTACGAACATCCCCGCTCATAGTCCAGCTCTACGAACCTCCCCGCTCGTACTCCTACTCTACGGACCTACCCGCCCATAGTCCAACACATATGATCCACCAGCTACGTACGAACCTACCTCGCTCATATCCCCACATAAGAGTAACTGGATATGAACCTCCCCGCTCATATCATCACATGTTCACCACCATCGATGAACCTACCCGCTCATGGCACAACATCTCCCAATCCAAGTATTGCATCATTGCTTAAAAGCAACACACACAAAAGCCAAAATCTGCAGTGTCATCGCTTGGCGCAGCCTAAGCGTCACTAGGCAAAACCAGTGCAGACCGCCAAGCCATCCCTAGACCCACTATTTTACAAATACCGCCTGGCGGAACACACCTTACCGCCAGTTGGCACACGGCGCAGCGACCTCCCTCACTGTTCCCATCGCCCGACAGCACACTCCACCAGCGACCTCCCACACTACTGTTGGTTTTGACACTCTCTTTGGTTTGTCCCCTAACCAGAATACTACCAAGGCATCACTCACACTCGTTCATCATGACATTAAGCTAAATCACCCAGTCATACCTCAATCAAATTCAATTACCTATAGCCATAATCATAGGTCCATGTATTCCATACATTTAATTCACCAAGTCCTCTATCCAAGCATAATGACTCAATCAAGCTTAAGAAAAGAATCATTGATCCATAATTTCAATATTAGACAACCTGCTTCTACTAAACTGAAATGATACTTAATCCTTTCCCTCAAATATTTCCCAATTAATGCTTCCTAATTATGATGGCTACCTCCACTCATCATACTCTAATTATCCAACATTTGGTAGTCTATATCAAATAGAACCCATACTTTTATTTCCTAGTACCCGTAATCCCCATTATTAGCATTCTTCATTTCGATTTTTATTCCATGTTCACTTCATTTCTCCCATAACCATAGCATAAGCACATCTTTTACTATTTTCATTAAAACCTTCCAAAATTATTAAGGATTGTGCACCATATTTTCGTCCGCCTTCATTTATATCAATAACCATTAAACTGGAACAGTCCAACCATTACCTGACAACGTATGAGTTGCCGCCAGTCGGCCTACCAGATACTAGAACCATTAAAGTATTGCAACTAGTTAACTAACCATTAGTCTCTGGAACCAAATTCCCTATTGACCACTTTCAAATCTGCTCATAACCTCATGATCACCCATGTCCTCATGGTTCCCAAGCTTTATATCAACACCCAATTTCATTCCAATTACAGCAAAATCACCAAACCACAATACACAACCAATCAATTTCGAGAAGTCGTCACCACCAAGCGGTTCATTAGCGAACCTAGAATACATGCAAAATCTTATGCACCGTTTGGCGGCACATTCATGCCCGCCAGGCGGTTTCTGGGCAGAAACCCAAAATTTCACAAAAACAGCGCAAACGACATAGAGTTCATGCAATTATGATTATAACCAAGCATAATATATCATATAAAAATAAAACCAATGTGAACAACTCCCCTTACCTGGACTCCTTACTCCAAATTTGGATTTGATGTGCCTCTAACCTAAAAGCACCCTTATCCTTTGCTTTCTCTCTAACAATGACTTCCACTTCCTCTTTTCTCTACAGTCCGTGCCAATATGCCAGAATTCTCTGCCCAAACGCTCACAACACAGTTCCAGGCTTCTCTCTCTAATTACTCTCCCCCTTTCAAGATTATTCCTCTCTTAATTACCCTTTAACTCCCTAAAATGAAAATTAAATTAGAATGTGGCTTAATGGTTATTCAATACCCATTACAGAACATGTCATGTCATCAATCCTCACTCAAACATTTGAACCAATCACATAATGCCACGTCATCATCTTCAACCCTAGCCTTTTCTCCACTAAAAACCCTAAGGAGACTTCCACCATGTGCATCACCATCACGCGAGAACGAGCCCAGATCTACGCAACCGCATTGCTAGAGCAACAACCTAGTGAAAAATGCGAACGCATTGCCATATGAATCATGTTTAACCAACGACGAAACTAGGTCACGCCACCCTCACCAACAACGCAGACAAAACCAGGTCGTGCGACCCTTACCAACAATGCAGACAACACCACCATAGTCCTTTGTCAAAGTAAATCGAAGCTCTATCGTCAGTGTTCATCATCCAACAATCATTAAGTTTGCGAACGTCGCCAGAAACGCACCTGTAACAGTTCATTCTCCATTCAAACATGAAAAGAAAAACCATAATTTGCGAAATAGAAAGGGGATGCCAAGTGTCAACCCCTCATTGCATTGTCAACAAGTCAAAATTGGTCAAATACTCAATTCTGATCAAAGTAAAGGGCTAAATTGGAATTTTGGACAAAATAAAAAAATATCAACAGAGGATAATTGCCAAATAGTCTTAAACTTGGTCAAATATTTTGGATAATTATTTTGAAATTTTAGATAATTAAGCAAATAATATCAACTGAGAATATCTTCCAAATATTTTTAAAACTGATAAAATTTGTTAATTATTTAAAAGATATTATATAAAAAAGATAGAAGATTTTAATAAAAAAGATAAAGTCCAAGTCAAATCAAGGCCTATATAAAGATACCCAAAGGAGCATAATAGAGACACTTGGCAATTTTCTCGTTTTTGCAACTACTATCCACCACATCTCTCGTTTTTCCATCCTTTTTAATTTTTTCTTCATCATTTTTTGTAAAGTTGGTTCCACTATAATTTCATTATGGATTCAGAGGTTAAATTAAAATATTTTCCTTTTTTTTGCTTTTTAATCTATGTCATTTGCTTCTTAATCGAATAGAAAATAATGATTTTAAATCTATGTGCATGCTAATCATATGAGTCGAAGGGTTTTTAAATTCAATTGAGACTTTATATTGATTTTATTTAGAAACTTTCATGTATTGAAATATGTTTTTGTAGACTGTTTCGATACCCTATCCACCCTCTTCTCCACCCAATTCATAGGTAATCGTCCCCAGAAGGCCACCCTACTATCTTTCCTCAGTGTTAGACAAGAAAGAGACGAGACATTAAGAGATTTTATCGATTGATTCAGTAAGGCGACCTTGAGAATAAAAACTTAACACAAGATGTGGTCTTGTCATGCATGGCCCTGACCTTCAAACCTAGACCATTTGCGAACAATATCTACCTCCGACCTCTTGCCACCATGCACGAGTTAAGGTTGCGAGCAGCTGATTACATACGCATGAAAGAAATGAATACGTTACAGACTAGGGTGGATCCTAGGCCTAGGGACCCAAAGCCACAATGGTATTCATGATACACACCCCTGAGCACCTCACGTTCCTGTATCTTGGAAGAAGTCCTAAAAACGAACCTTATTCCCCCTCTTCGCAAGTCCCTTAACCCGTCGAACGCTGACATGTCCAAATATTACAAGTACTATCGCAACAATGGGCAAACCACAGACGAATGCAAGGCCTAGAAGATAAGATAGAGGGATTAATACGTTTTGGCCACCTGAAACGTTTTATCAGGAAAAACGGAGAAGGAAGCTCGAGGTTAGGATATACCCGAGAAACAAATTGTACAAGCCATAAGCCTGACAGTATAAGCAAAGATGAGCAAAGAGGGCATCCAACCCTTAAAGGTTGATAATCAATCTAGCGATAGGCCATCGCCAAAAGGCACCATCAACACAATCTCCAGAGGATTCGTAGGTGGCAGAGGTATCCAATCAACAAGGAAATGACACCTAAAAAACGTACAATATGTCAATATCAAAACCCGCGCTCATAGATTGCGGAGGATGCCACCCATAAGTTTCATTGACGCCGACTTTCAAGGTGTGAATCTAGACCAGGACAATCCTATGGTGATCAAGGTGGAAATCGAGAACTTTATGGTGAAAAAAGTGCTCGTCGACCAAGGTAGTTCAGTAGCTATTCTCTACTAGAAAACCTACCAAAAGCTACAGATCCCGGATGTAAAACCCATGAAATTTAAGTAATTAAATAAATAATTAATTAATAAATACGGGTAGTGGGAGCCTTTATGGCATTAAATATTGATTGATGTGATGTGGAAAAGTACTAACTCAAATGGTTGAGAGTACTTGGTTTTGTGAGAGCACTTGGGTTCGAGTCCTAGGTATGTCATTTATGTGTTAATTAATTGATTATTATTTTTAATAATATGCTTGATCATGTTGAGTTATAATATAATCTTAGAATTATGAAAATTATCATGAAACATAAATGGATTGAATGGTTGTGCATTGATTTGACATTAGCATGGTTATGGGTTTGAACCTTGGTAGAACCAAAGTAAACTTTCTTTTTGCCAAGTTTAAGGAATTTTCGTTTTGGCTAATTAACCACCATTAAGGTACAATTAAAGAGGCAAATTGAAGGAGAAAGAGAGAGTCTTGAGTCTGCCATTTTTGAGTATAGTGAGGAGTGATATTTTAGAGAAAAAAACGTGAGGATTGAGTGCAGCAAAAGAACTGAATTGGGAGAGATTAAAAGGGAGGCCATTGGTGATCAAGGGAACTCTCCAAATTTCCAATTTTTAAGCAAAGGAATCCAGGTTAGGGGTGTTGAACTTGTAACTTATTGTCATTGGTTAATAATGGCTGTATGAAATGAGTGTGCATTGTTTATGGTTGCCAATATATTGATTTCTGGATTTCTGGAAAATTTTTAGAAATCGCCTAGCGGTTCACTCAAACCGCTTGGTGGCAGGCTGCGGACCGCTAGGCGACGCAAGCTCGTAACCCAGTTTCTAGGTTTTCCTAAGGAAGTGCTTGGTGGTGAGGAACACCCGCCAGGCGACGCAAACCTGTTCATTCGTTTTTGGTGTTTTGCATGTTTTGGGATGATGCTGATTGGAGGGAAAGGAAGTCCTAATTATTTGTAAATGATTAGGCTTCACCCATCATTGAATCCCATGTGGTTTGGGGTTAATTGGGATGAAAATCATATGAACGTTATTTAGGGTTGATGATTTGGGGATTTTTTTTTAGTGGCACTAATTTAATTGAAAAATGTGAATGAATTTCGTATATGGCAAGCTTTAGGGGTGAACTGTAATCCTAAACATTGGAGTGTAGCCTATGGAGTCGTAAACTGATTAGAATCAGAGTTGTTCGGAATGGGTTAAGGTTCGCAGGTGCAGGGAGAATTTTGGGGTTCTTGGAATAGTAAGAACCGCCTGGTGGCACCTTGGTTGTCGCCAGGCACCATACCATAGTTGTGGGGTTTGTGAGTTTTGGTGCGCAGTGGTGGTTAGGAAACTAATTTGGGTCATGTTAATAAGCTGGGAAACTAATTAGGGGCTGGGAACATTATAGAGATTAGCCTAAACTAAAAACTGGTGGTAAATGTTAATAAGGTTTAATGTGATGTATTGGAATTGGCATGACTTAAAGTAATAGGGAATTGTATTTATAGAGGATTAGTTAGATGATACAAAGAAATTATTGTAATGGACTGGTGAAATAAGAAGTAGGAGTTCATGAATATACATATGTAAGAGATTATAAGGATAAACTTGGGCTTGTTAATCTATAGATTAAGACAAGGTATTGAGATAAACAGAACCATTTAATAAATGTTATCATATCAGTAGTGTTCATAATTGATTGTGATGAGGTGTTCATATCCGTAGCATAAGGCATAACATTAACTTAAGGTTAAGGGTGGTTAAGGATTTTAATAATAATATGATTGAAGTGAGAACTCTTGACGTAGTAATTATGATGGAAGTAGAGTGTTGTGGGCACTCTTATTGAGCTATGACATGACAATTGGATCAGTCGAGTGACTCTGTGTGCGAGGAAGTGAGCGACTACACCTGAACATAAAGCAGAACTAGTACTACACGAGTACTGGTGTGGTGCTTGGCGGCAGCATGGGAATTTCCAGGCGATAGCTATGAATACAGAGGGTAATAAGAACATGTGGATCTTGGCAGTGAAGGTAGTTCCGCTAGGCGATACCTGAAGAGGCAGGGTGTGCAGTGGCGCTTGGCGCTTAGCGGCTTGAGAGCAGCGCCAAGCGATATTGCTGTAGCAGAATTGTCTTTTGCTTGCACTAATGTGCGTGGTTTACAAGGCTTTGATGATATCTCTAAGGTCAGCTTGTTGGTGTTCCTTGAGTTGTGGCTCGGAACGTATCTCTTGAGTTATAGCTAGGAATGGCATCTCTTGAGTTGTGGCTCGGGATGGCGGATGAACACGAGGAACTCTTGAGTTGTGACTCCAGTTGGCAAATGTTGCCGGTGCGAGTGTGCATGCCGTGGTGTGTATGGATAATTTGGTTAGATTGCCCTCCTTAGTATCAAGTTGACGAGTTTGGTAATCTTGGGATGTTACAAATGCTTATTCGTATTGGGAACTCCACCTGGCGTTACAGAGTGTGGTCCGTAGCATGGTTTCCTGCATGTGCTCTGTTAGTTATGGCTTGTAGGTGTGGCAGCAAGACACCTTGAGGTATTCATTAAGAGATGTAGAACACGGTTAACATGGTGATGACCATGTGGCATGACATCAAAGGATGGAATTCCTTTGGTGTATTTATAGTGATATATAAATGCTATATATATATATATGATTTGTTGATATTAGCTCACCTTATCTGCTTGTGTTTGATGATGATCGTGTACGCGGTGCATGAGAGCAGATGATGTTGCAAGTGGATCTGGTGAGGCATAGAGCCGGAGCAGGGCTAGCATGGGAGATTTTCTATAGAGTTATTTTTATTATGGATTTTTACAGATTTGTAATCTTTGGTTTATGAACATGGATTTATTTTATATTTGAGTTTAAAAGTTGAATTTAAGATACTTTATAAATGTAATAAAGTTTTAAATTTCCCGCGTTTTTGGGAAATGAGGTTTCATTAATTGACTATTATTTACTATTTATTTATTTATTTTATAATTTAAATCCATAATATCCTTTCGGGATGTTACACCGGAGGAAGCCATGACCCCCCATGATGAGCCAATATATGTGTTCTTTAGAGAGAGGGTATGCGCTAGAGGGTACATCCACCTACGTAAAAATTTTCACGAGGGCAACCAAAAAAAAACCATACATTTGTGGCTCGTGAGTGTTATATAGCAAGTTTGCGGCACAAAGAGCTGATCCTCGCCGCTAATAGCGTTAAAAGAGCCCTGGGAGTAGGGGTAGCTGATGAAGGATTATCTTGTTCCTTTTTAAGATTATTGAATATGGCGTGAGTCGATTAAGAAAGTTAAGTGAAATCCCCACTGGACATTAAGATAGCAAGCTATCTAGATGTGAAGGTTCCTTTCACAAAGCTCAAGAGAATAAGATGATGGATTGATTCAAAAAAAAAAAGGAAATGGAAAGCACATAAACCATAGAAAACTAAGAACAATTAAAGGAAGAAGAAAACATAAAATGGAAAGGAAAGAAATGGTAAAAATGTGAGAAGCACGCCACTACAAGGCTAGGC
>Ga0099822_1003849_pt1 | contig 19400 bp, 7 predicted proteins | sample CowpeawhiteBW_FD_76839 | JGI IMG/M metagenome (GOLD analysis project Ga0099822, IMG submission 76839) | Root nodule microbial communities of legume samples collected from California USA - Cow pea white BW | ecosystem: Host-associated > Plants > Roots > Nodule | place: USA: California | collected...
ATATATTTTATATTTTTTTTATATTTTTATCTAGATATATATATAAGTATTTTATTTTTTTTTAAAAATATATATATATATATATATATATATATATATATATATATATATATATATATTGTATAAACATATCATATCTAATAAATTAATATAATATTGAAGAGTAATAGGAAAGAAATCAAATTATTAGTTAAAGGTAAATAACTTTTAACAAAAAATTTACATCTTATATTTAATTTTACTTGTAAAATACCACCATTACAAATTCATCTATAATTATATATAAAGAAGATATCCTCTTTTATCTCCACATTTCATAATTTTAACTTCACCCTTTACAATTAATTATTTATTACATTTTTAAAAGTGAACAGTTATTTTTTTCATATTTTTTATAAAATTATTTATATTCTCTTTCTTTTTTTCTATTCATCAACACTTATTTTCTCATATTTTTTCCGTTCATTTTATTTTATTTTTAATAAATATAAATTTATTTTATATATTAACTTACTAAAATAACATTACCTATTAATATATTATTATTCAGATTTTAAAAATGCACTGACGTGACAGCGACGCTGGTTTATAATAATAATAATCATTCAAGAAATGGGGGTGAATGTAAATTTGCTTGTACGATGGTTTAGATTTTCAAACTAAAAGTAAATAACAGCTTAGTATATATTTTAAATAAAAGTAGTTTGTTCCATTAAGTTATTTTATTTTAGTTTAGTATTTATTTTTTGAAGGTGGAAACTACACCGTCCATTAGTTAATCATACATAAGAGGAATAGCATAAGTTATGATATTTAATTTTTGTGAACAACATAAACCATTTCCATTATAAGTTGGCCTAATAATGAGTTTTAAACAGTATTAATGTTTGTTTAAGTTTGCTTAACTGGATTTCCTTACTTCCTGGGTTCAACAATTTGCTAATAAATTTATGTTGCCTATAGAAAAGGCCTATATATGTTTGACAAAACTATTAGTACTATAAATAGGTGCTTTAGCTTAATTATTAGTGTGTAGTATCATTAGTCCAATCGTGTAATACTTTTCTTTGTTAGCTGTCATTTTGCATATAAAGTCTATACAAAGATAACTATATAAATATTCACAATTTAAATTTCATCCAACACTCTTTTTTTTTCAGAATATACAAAATCTACTGTTTACCATTGAAATCGTATTTAATAGTACAAAGTTCTCCTAATTTAATTAACGATACTAAATAATATGAAACTACTTTAAATATATAAATAAAAAATTTATTTGAATATCGAGTAAGCTTTCTATAAAAGATATACACAGTCAAATTTTGACAAGAGTAAATTTTAAAGTGTCGTTCAATTTTCAATGGGTATTTGTGACCATATTTTTGGTAAACCAATAAATAATAGACATGTGTACTTATAAAGTTTCACCTTATGAATAATATAATAGATAATAAACTTCTTATTTAAATCTTGTTACTTATTTTTAGTTGTTAATGGCTATTTTTGTTGCTTTATATTTTTTGTGTTCATTATTTTGAAAGTCGAAATAAATCTCAACAAAATTTACAGTTATAAAATATAAGATATCTTTATAGTTATAGTTATGTATATAAAGTGAAAAAATGGGCAACAAAAATAGCACTAGTGTAAAATAATGATTTTATATCAATATTTAACATTTTTTTTTCAAAATTGTTGTAATTGCGAAGGTGGTGACATTTTTGTAATATTATGTACATATATTACATCGATTAAATGGAGAACAAATGTAATATTACATCGGTTATAAGGAGGAATCGATATAATCAGGTTTATTTTTTCATTTTGTCCCTTTCACTTTCGTTCTAAATTTTCACACGCTGAAACCTTCTCTTGGAACTAGTGGCGGATCTTCAGACAAAACTTAGGGGATGCCAGATAAAAGGTTAAATATATTTTTAGTCTCTCAACTTTGACGCAAAATTGAAATTTGTTATTGTTTGAAACTTTGATACATCTTAGTCCTCAAACTTTAAAAATATGAATGGATATAGTCTTTTTAACTCAATTATGTTAATATTTTTATGTGTAAATTATTGTTTTTCAACAGATATTGAAATAGGAACGTGTTAGTGTAAAAAACTTAAACCCTAACATGAAACACATCTATACTTTAAAAGAAATTTAACGTAATTGGGTTAAAAGGACTATATTCATTCATTTCTAACGTTTAGTGTAAGCCCCTTTTACAGCTCTAAAAAGGTTTGGGCCTAGGCTTTTTAAGGGCCCAAAGCCAGCACATTAGGGACCTCTAGAACCCCTCTCCAGCCACTAACACTCATTTTGTCTCCCTTCTTAGAAATTGTTCCCCTCCTCCCTCACAATGCTGAAACAGAGAGCTTTGTTAGGGCATAAGCTCATTCCCCCTTCGAGCTAGTTGAGCTAATTTTTCTCCAAGTAAGTTGAGCTCAAACCTATGTTTCTCTCCTTTTGATGTGAATCCAGAGGGGTGGTTCGTTTTACTAATCTATCAAGGTTGGAATGCCAATAAGCAAGAAATTTGAGAAATTGTTTAAAACGAGAAAATGGAAGTAGATAAAAAGATGGAGCGGAAATTGATAGACGTCACACTTCCAAGAATGGAAGATAACCCTAAGCGTTTAAACACACAAAGGGATGAAGTACCTTTGATAAAACTCGGGGATTCTTGAATCACTCAAGAACTTAGGAGAATCACTCTCACTAAGATAGAAAAGATAAAACTCTAATAGTTTCTGAACAAAACTCAACTTGATTTCATTGATAAAAATGGTTTAGCTTATATAGGAGTTTTAACCATCAGAATTACAAAAGACACATATTTTCAATTACAGCCCACTTAAAGCTATTAATGATCCACTCAAGCTAATAATGATCCACTACTGAATTGCTGATTGTAACTGAATTTAAGGCAACCAAAAGTCATCCACAAGCATTCAACAAAGGTCCTCTTGGTTTTCCAAATGTTGGTTCTTAAGTTGGCAAATGGGTCCTTATTTAACTTGAAACTAAAGAAAAACTAAAGCCCATTAATTGGTTAACCACCCAAAACACAATTTGGTCAGCCAATTTTACAAAGCATTAGGCCCTTATTTAAATAAAAGAAACTGCATCAACGTGGCGCGTTAGTTATCCTCCATTTGGGCCATATGTAATTCACATCAGCTTTTCCAGTTCAGGTGCTTTAGTTTCTATCTTGAGTTCTCTCTAGAACCTCATCCTCGACCTTGTGTTTTGTTTTCAACTTTTAAGTTGTCATTATGTTGTGGTGAGCTTTTGTTAAGGCTCTCTTCAACTACAGTTCTCTTTCTCCAAGTAAGGGAAGCTAGGGTTTCACGTTTTTAAGTTATTTTGCCTGTTTTTGGTCTGTTTTATGTTCTTTGTGCTTAAATGATGATGTTGATGGTAGGAAACTATATTGTTTGTGCTTCTTGTTTGATATATGGTGTTGCATGTGTGAGCAAGTGAGAAACCTACTAATCTCACCCAAGCGAGTGGCCCTCGTCTAAGCGAGAGTGGCAGGAACTCACCCCTGGTTTCAGCTCGAGTTGTCGCTCAGGCAGTGAGCTCCAGTTTTGAGCGAGACCAATCTCGCCCAAGTGAGGAGGACTCGCCTAAGCGAGAACTCGCAGAAACTTTGCAGTACTCATTGTTCGAGCTCTCGCCTAGGCGAGAAGGGCTCGCTTGAGCGAGAGAACCTCTTTCGCTTGAGCGAGGACTTCTAACTTGAGCGAGACTAATGCAAGGGTGTGTGTTGGTGCAGTTCTCTTCTCTGTTATGGTTGATTTTCTCCATGATTGAATGATCTACATTAAAAGCATGAAGTATGATGCCATTTATATTTGTGTGATTCAATGAGACTGAGATTGTGTTGTACTTGGTATGGAATGAATCACGGATTGGTTGGTTGGTATTCATTGGCATGAAATTTTAATGTTTGAGATGAAATAAGGGTTTTGTGTGAGAAACATGGACGTGGCATGAGTAGACGTAATTCCATGAGCCTCTTGGTGAAAGTTCATGGTGGTGTTGTAGTGTATATAATTAGATAAGAATTCAAGTAATGTTGCATCCTGAAACTCTAAAGAATCAGTTAGTCTCACCTAGAGCAGACTGATTCAAATGGTGAGACTAGCAGGAGGCCCTAGTCTTTGGCAGGATAATGATGACCATGGGCTAATTGTGTGCGTGGTAGGGTGAAACTCATTAGTAATGACTTTGTAGAGCAGTAGAGGCCACCACAAGTGCATGCATCCAGCGAATCCGATCTTATTATATGTATCCGGATAATTGAGTCATAGAATCCTATTTGTTTGTTATCACATAATTGAATGCCTATTATTTTTCCTGTTTACAATCTGTTTTAATTATCTGCTTGCTATAACATGTTCAAAATTTGTATCTCTAGTTTACCCTTTCTGTTTGGTGTCTGTTTTATGTATGGGTTTTTCCTTTTTGCATTGATCACCAATTATTTGGTGTGAGCAGATGTGGAAATCCTTGGTGGTTATCAAGATGATGAGAATGCTGCAGGTTAGTTGGTCACGAGTTGGTGTTGGCTCATTATTGAGCTCCTTTGGAAGAACAACTGTTGTTTTTAATTATTTGCTCTTAGCAAATTTCTAGTTTCATCTATTATCGATACTTCTGTTTATGGCATTGCATCGTGCCTTTGTCTTTTTTGCTAAGTATATTAATGGATGACTGTAATTAGTCGATTCTTATATATACTCTTTGTCTTATGCTCTATTTTATACCATATTCATGTGATATTTTATTTAGTAGATTTATTCTATTAGAATGGGACGTCACATTTAGGGACCAAACTAAAGTTTCAGGGATGAATTTTAATTTCACATCAAACTCAGAAATTAAAATAATATTTAACACGAGAAATGTATAAAATTTTTAAAAATATCAAATACAATAAAAATTTTAAATACTTTATAAATTAAATTAAATTTAAAGATGAAATTTTTATAACGCATGGAACCTTAGCCATGTTTGTGTGTTAACTTGTAAATGAAATCTCATATGAAGAAAGCTATTTTGGAAGAGCAAGCCACAAAGGCATGGCAAAAGGTTGTAAAAGACGAGAAAATTTAAAAACGTAGGAGTAGATGATCGTTCTCGAATGATCAGTGGAGAAGCTTTTTGAATATTTTTTTTTTGTCACATATTCATGACATATGTTACATATTGGTTATTGAAACGACCGATGTAAAAAGTACTAAACTTACTACATCGATGATATCTATATTAAATCCAAATCAAATATAATTGATGTAAAATATAATTTTTGCACCAGTGATGTTTCAAAATAAGAAGGGTACCATAGTCTCTTAACCTGAAAAGGTAAGCCACTGAAACAAAAGTAGTAAATAACTAGGTTAGGTTGAATAGATTTTCAATTCAAAATCCTAACTGTGTATAAAGAACATTTTGTTAAAAAAAAAAAAAAAAAAAAAACTCACTTTCGTGATATTTATGTTTAAAACAATTAGTTCCCCGATTTTCATTTATTTCTGCACCAAATCATGATGAGATTAGCATGGGACAAAATGCTCGTGTTCATAAAAAAATAATGTGCCATGTTTCCAAAGCAAGAAAAAACAAAAGAATGGTGTCTTAAATGTAGCAAAAAATGAAAGATTTAAATTTTGAAGTAAAAACAAATGTGGTAAATAGTGTGGAGGCAATTTGTATAACTTGCTTCCATATTCACTACAGCTATTGAGTAGGTTTGATTCATTGCACCTCAACCTAACTAACCCATGTGAGTTATATCCAATAAACAGTGCAAAATCAATAACATTCACTACCCTACCTAGGTTCCAAGAATCTCTCGATATATGTCAACAATTTCTGATACCTACTGTTTCTCCACCATGCAAAACTCCAATCTTCCCCTATATATAAACACATATACACACACAACACATGTTAATTCCAACAATATCATCCATTGTTTTTGCTAGCAATGCCAAAGTTTCAAGGTGAAGATCAAGAGATGAGAAAAGCACCAAAGGGGCAATTCGTAGTGTACGTGGGGGAACAACTAACAAGATTTACCCTACCACTCTCTTACTTGAAGAACCCTATTTTTCAACAGCTGTTGAAGAAATCTGCAGAGGAATACGGTTACAGTGACTCAAGAGGCATAGTTCTTCCATGTGATGAATCAACCTTCCAAAACTTCATCAACTCCAACATCACCATATATACCAGTTAAAAAATCTCTTGAATATTGCTACCACTTTTTTAACTTTTCTGACGATATTCATGGTAGCAGTTCATGATACTGCATATATAAGGAACATGCCTTGTATAATTATTTTTTGTAATTTTTACAGCTCCCAACGTTGTTTCCGTAGGAAGCTGAAACAATTTTCATTGTAGAGAAAGAATGGTGTTATTTGTTTGTTGTTTATTGGTTTGGAGAGTGTTAGAAGAAACATATACAAAGTGAAAAGTTGTCTGTTCATTCATACACAGCGGAGTTTGTGGACTTGTCTTTTGATAATACGTGGAAAGAAGTTGTTGCTTATATATACGGCCAAACCATGACACGTAAAAACCACAAGTGTGATGAACATTACCCAACAACATGTAAGATGTAAGAAAAGTTGGAGGAAGAACCAAACAAGTGTTGGTGTTTTCTACACACTGTTCTTTAGGTAATTATGTTGGTCAGAGTGTAATCAAGACTCTGTGATTCCAATACATTAAAACTCATTTGTTATCGCAAGTGTTAAAAGTTTTAAATAAATTAAAATAAAGTTTATAAAAATAATTTTTATTTTTCATATTCACTTATATTTCATAAATATATTTAATAATTAAAATACAATCTATACGTTCTGTCTAACATTACTATTAATTATTTAAATATAACTTGGATATATATATATATATATATATACATATAATTCTTTTGAAATATTTTTTATCTCATTACATTAACAATAGAACTAACTTGAAACTCATATCAGGGATCAAATAGATAATGAATTCAACAATTTTAAACATGATTATTCTAGAAGATATAAAAAAAATTCCTAAGGTTAATACTTTAACTATTACATGTTCATTTATTTATATTTATAAGACTACTTAATGTATCATAAGTGAAGAAAATGATTATATTTGATGATAATAAATTATTCAATATATATATATATATTGAATTATTAAATATTATTTGTGTGAGAATCCAAAATTTTCTTATTTTTCAGAAAATCCCTTATTCTCTTTAACCTTAGTTCTCTCAAAACCTTCCTTTTCTCTCTCAAATTTTCGATTAAGCTCTAATCTTTTTGGAAATCTAATGTCATAAGACTAATCTATGTGAAGAGCTTTATCAAAAACCTCCAATTAATTTCTTTTAATGGTGAGTTTGAACTTCTACTCGTTTTTTATAGAGCGAACTATTTTCTCTTACGCGTGCAATAAGCTTCCTTTTGATTTCATATTGTCTTCTTTAATTCTTGATAAAGACCCCTTTGGTTGAGATCCTAAAATTGTACCTTCTTTTATTGTTTAGCTAGAGTGATTCTACGTGTGAGAGTCGTATAAGAGAAAAGAGTAGTGCTAAGGCAAAGTTTATAAGGTAAGCAAAACTAAATTTCCTTGTAAATGTAATGTTTTATTGTTGATAGATATAAATGGTAGTATGATTATTGGGATTGTGGAATCATCAAGTAGGGGTGAATTGATGGTTTGGAAATGTTGAGCCATGGTTGATAATGTTCATGTTATGAAATTGGTATGGAAATAGTGATGGAAGAGTTGACTTGCAGAAAATTTGATGAATGAGTGTGATTTCTATGATGTATGACTAAATGATTTATTTGGGTTTGGTTGATTTATTGTCTTTGAAGTAGTAAAGATTGTGCTTATGACTCTATTATTATATGAAGGGTAATGCCTAAAGAAAGTATAAGCATATAGAAAAATCCAATTAAAACTTTAAATAGTATATCTAGATATCTTTTGGATGATGAGAATGTGATTTGTGCCTTGGGCAAATTGTGATTGATTGTTAGATGGAAATGAGAATTAGCTAAAGCTAGATGAAAATACCTTAAATTGTACTAATATTTAGTTTTTTGTTGCATCACTGCTGGACAATAAGTAATCATAGTTGGGCACCACCACAAAAAGGGTGTTCCAAGGGCGTAATCGTTGGACAGTGCCTAGCTATTGTTGGGCGTTGGCAAGACAATAACCCCTTGATCTGGTGGGGCTAGGCGGTGATTGCCTAGTGCCGAGCAATGCTTTGAGAAATTTCTTGTCTACTAGAGTGGATTATATTGTACTAAATAGTTATCTTTGCATGTCACAAATTATATGTATGATTGTACTGAGTAATGTTTGACAATATAGGGTCAACTGTGAAAAATTATAGTGTGCTATAGTTGCCAAATTAGTTATTTCCAAAGGGGAATACTACTTTGGGGTAAGTCCAAATGTATTAAAGGAGACTTGTTATGTGGGACTATCCTAACTCTACTAGTATCCAAGTTACATAGAGAAAGATATCTAGGTGGTGAGGGTTAAATGAGGTTTCACTTGAAAATGGGTATATATGAAAGAGGATCATATTCAGGGAGCTAATGAAGTTAACATTGTCATAACTTGATGAATCATATTGGTTTATTCATGATACAAGTTGTAAAAGGTGCAAAGTTTAATGAGTCTATTCAATACACTAGTATACCAAAACCAACATCTAGATGTATTTCTTTGGTTAAGCCATGTGGGTTGAAATGTAATTGAGATTTTAGGATAGAGTCATGTGGGCTGATGCTGGATAATTTATTATAATGAATCTGAATAATTTGAGTATTTTGGTAATTTTTATGGAAAATGTTCGCTATCTGAATGATTCAGTGAAGTTGATGGGAAAAAAGAGGAAGGTTGTGTTAATGATGGATTCTATACTAGGGATGTCAACGGGGCGGGTAGGCTACGGGTAGTAGTTCCCTCGTACCCTATCCGCTAGCACTACAAGAAAAGGTCTTATTAGTAACCAATTTTAGTGACTAAAAGTTGTTAGTCACTATAGTGACCAATTTAGATACCAATTTACAAACTTAAAATTTATTGGTTACTAAAAGAGACACTAATATAAATAAAAAATTATAATTGGTCACTAAATTTGTCATTAATTAATTAGAGACCAATTTAGTAACTAAGTTATTTTGGTAGTCAAAACTTAGGTAACTAATTTTTTGTGACCAATTTTCTTTGGTAGTCAAAACTATGGTAGCTAATTTTAAAAACCAATTTAGTGACCAATTATAGTTTTTTATTCGTAATAGTAACTACTTTAGTAACCAATAATTTTTTTACTTTGTAACTTGTATTTAAATTAGTCATTATAGTAACTAACAACTTTTGGTCACTAAAATTGGTTATTAATGAAGCATTTTCTTGTAGTGTGGATAAATATTTTTGACATCCCTATTCTATACCCAAGATTTGTTTGGTTAATCTTATGATATGTTATTGTTGTTTTGGTATTATGTTTTTTCTTTTAAATACATTAGTTTATCCTTGCCTTTCTTCTTTGTGTTTATTTTGATTTTTCTTTTTTGCAATAATCATATATTAGTACGTGAGCAGAGATATGTACATAATAGTGGTAGTAGTACGAGTGTAAGAAAGATAATCAAAATCATAGAATAATAGTTAATTTAGATGATAATGTATATTAAAATTTTTATAACGAACTTTATTATAGTGTTTAATGTATATTTGGATGTTAGTTTGAAGAGCTCAAAATTACTTTTATTTTCAAAATAATAAATTAATTTTCCTTTATTTTTTTATTTTGAAACTTAAAAAAAAAAAAGGCGTATGGAAGATTTATTATTATATACACATTCCTAGATGTCTTTATTAATGTTTTTACATTAGTCCCCTTACACAAATAACATGTTTTACTTTTCCTTTTATCTTTTTCAACGTTAAGCTTTAGTTCATTCTCTAACAAATTGAATTGTCTGTAATTGATTTTTTAATGTTTTTTTTTATGGACAGAGTGATTGATATTTTAAGATAAAATTCTATTTTAAAACTAAATTTTTTAAAATATTAGTTAGATTTAAATATTCAAATCGTAACATCCCAAAATATATTAGGCTATTAGGACATTACGCAGTAGTAAACAAAATTCATAACATATCTATAACATATTTTAAGTATAATTACACGACATAAACAAAACTATATTATAAAAAAGTATTTAAAAGAACTTTCAAGTTACTACAAAATATAATTCTTGAAAAGATGATATACATCATCATCTAAATTAAGGAGTAAACCTAATAAATGCTATTAAAAACTAAAACCAGAAAATCTATTATAATTTAAAAAATATTTAAATCTGCAAATTAAAAACCAAAAAGATTGTTAAGGACTACTTCTAATTATTTAATTTTTAAATCCACAAATTAAGGAATAAATTGATTATTTAACATTATCTTAGGAATATTTACGGTAAAAAAATATTATATTAACCACTTTAGCAATTTTACACATTACTTTCCTGATTTCCAATTCAAATGTTGACTCTGCCGCAGGTTTTAAAACAGTGCTTATTAAATGGTTTATGACATTTAAAAGATGTTTTAAGCTTTTATCTCTAATAATAATAATAATAATAATAAAGTCTTAGGTGACTTTTAATTGCTTTTAGTGAGTGGGTAGCATTAAAACAATGGGCGCCTAGGCATTTTTCTAGATAACCATCCACATTTCTCACACATAAGTATTAATTAGGTCACCGACAACAACTTTTACTTTAGTCACAAAGCATCTTCGTTCATATAAAAATTGTTTAAAATTGAATTAAAAAAATAAATAAAATATATTCGCCAAAGAAATGAAATAAAAAAGAGCATTCATATTCGCCTCTACAGTTTTTAGTTAAGCTTTCTCCAGTAGAGTTTCTGTCCCTTCACTCATTTTCCAAATTCCATGTACGCAATCACAATCACAATCACGTCTTTTAACATCAAATACTTTTCAACCGGGACTATTTAAAGTTTCTTGAGTTTGTTTAATTTAGCATAGAGAGAGAGAGAAAAAGGAAAAAGATGTGATTAGGCTACTATGTTGTCCCTAACCATGAAGATGGTTTCTCTGTCACTAAAGTCAAATTTCTAAACTTGGAAACGCAATACAATCCCCTAAAAGATGATTATCGGATTATAAAAAATATTAAGAAATTGCGGATGCAAAGATAAATCTATTATAAAATAAAATATTAAGAAATTATAAATGCAAAAGATAAATTTATTTTGAACAATTTATTTAATTGAAGTTGATTTTATGAAGATATATTACTTTTTTTTTATCAGCATGAAGATACATTACTTGGTTTTCAATTTTCTTAAGACCGAATTCTAAAATCCTATCATGTAATATCAGATGATATATTAAAAATACTTTAAACAATTAATCATAATACTAAACCCTAAATATAATTGAAGAATACAACCAATAGCAATAAGTTTTGTTATCCTATTTCAGTTCAACCAAACATAACATAAACGTTGCCAATATTAAAATAGTCGTTCAAAATCGTTGTACCTCAGTCATTCTATGTTGAAACTTGAAACAATTTTTTAGACACGTTTAATACATTTAGAAAACACGTGTTTATATATATTGTAATTATTGCTGAAATTTGATAGTACACGTTCTGAGCATAACAAACTCGTGCTCCAATGAGACAGGGAAGGACTATTACACGGAAGGGTAGCATTAAAATAATTAAAAAGTGATAGAGATAGAGATAGAGATAGAGATAGATGGGAGGGCACGTGTTCTAAAATTCATACCTATCTCCCAAAAACAATTAGACATCCGATAAATTCCTCATTGATTGTGTTTAGAAAGATAAATGATAAAAAACCTATAACAAAATTCATATTCAGTCTCAACGTCATCAACTACTTAGACCTGTTTCTTCTTATCTAAATTAGATACAGCAAGCCGTTGTCGCCTCTTCCAAGCCGGGATCTTACCAGGGAAGGCCCATCTCAATACTCTCTCCCACGAATAGCAAACCAAAAACATTAGAAAAGCCCAAATCAATAGTTTATCCCTTAATCCCACTGGCAATGGCACTAACTTCAACCAGTCATTCAACTCCCTGAATAGATCAGATGTAATCACCGTGAAGAAAATAACAGCAGCAACAAGCGCATACCGGAACGGTCTGTTTTCAGAGATACTCTGGTTGAACGGATGGCCCATATAGTTCACAGCGAATGTGGCCACCTGAAGCATCATGCTCACCATATACGAAACAGTATTCACCAGGTTAGGATGAAAATCTGCATCAGGTTCAATGCATTCATCTGGCATGTATTTTTCAGCTTCTTTCACTGATGAAATCAGGAAAAGCAGGTGAATAGAAAATTGCCCCAAAAGGGAAAGGAAAACATAGGCGCAGAAGATGTTGGGGTGAGGACGTTCAGCGGAAAGACTTGGAAGAGGGCGTGCATGTGAGATGAAGAGGAAAAATGCAGCCGTGAATACACCACTTATTGTAGCTTGTACGTCACCTAGCTTCACACCATCCAGATACATAACACTCAACACATATGCAGTAGCCAGACAGTTCAGACCCAGAATTTTGAACATCTGGAGGGTAGTAACTAGAGTACTCCGACCTTGGCGAATTATGTCAGTGGTAGGAGCAACAGATGCATGCTTAGCGGTGAATGGAGATGCCATTGAAGCATCACCAAGCTTCACAATGGGTGCACGACCATCTCCTTCCTCATTAAGCTCGTCAATCATCTTCTTAAGCTTCTGCCGTTGCATCTCAACAGCTGCTTGATGGCGGTTACCAGAAGAGTGGCTACTGGAATCTGATTTTGAAGCAACTTTGCTTTTGGAACTGCCTTCACCGGCACTCTTTCCAGATGTTTCCAATGCAGACTTAGATTTCTTTTGCTTAACAGATTTTGAACCTTCTTCTTTTGACGAATCTGAAGAGGAGTTTCCACTTTGAGTTGGAGGAATTGCATTTAGAAGAGCGATTCCTACATGGGCCTAAACCAGAAAAGTTAGTTTGAGACTTTCAGACTTTATTATTTCTTTGGTAACTTCAATATAATGCCAATTTATGAATAGCAGCAACAAATTAATATCAGTGATAACAGAATACCACATTTAAATGTTTATAACTTTTTATTTACAATAATTAAAAAACTCACTGGAGACTGAAGTAACATGGCTACATATTCAAAAACAGTTTCTAATAGGTTATCCCATAATCAAGAGGACCAAACTGAGAGTCAAGCTAGTTCAACCCATAATCATGGATGAGTTGGATTGCAAAAATAAAGAAAAAAAATCAGCTCACATAAACCCCAGATTATTTTTTATGGAGTTCAAGATAGACTAGGCAAATTCACGGTGAATCGGGCAAGCTCACAGATTTCTATATATTTAATCCAGAAATTTGAATTTTTCTTGAGTTGAAACATTACTCAGCCCAGTTACGTTGGCTCAACGGCTGGCAGCCAAACAAGTACGGTCTAGTGGCTTATTTTGACAACTCTCCTTGAATGATTTTTTTGTGGGCACGGAGGTTGTAATATGTAAGCAGACTAAACTGATTAAAGACAAGAGTAATTTCAGAAAAACAAAATATAAGTTATAAATATAACCTATACACATTACCTGCTTCAAAGCCCCAACATCATTGGTTCCATCCCCACACATCAAAGTTAACCGTCCAACTGTTTTGAAAGTGGTCATGATAAGTTCTTTTTGTTCGGGAGCAACCCTGGCAAAAACCTGAGACAAAAACAACTGTCATTGATGAAGCCAGTATCAAAATCTTTGTTCTAATGTTTAGCTAATTGGCATTGATCAGAACCTTCACATGAGGAATAACCACAAGATGAGCTGATGTCTGTTGTAACATCTCAATACAATCACCACCAATACAGAGATCATGGGTCTCCGATAAAGATTCAACCTCTTTCTCACTGAAACCAATTATAAATATTATCAGTCTAAATTGTTTTAAAAATGAAAAGAAAATCATAATGACTGCAAAAGAGCATGTATGAACTTTGGAAGAATTGGCAGCAAAACTCCAGCTTAACAATTTTGCATAACAAGTCTACCAGAGAATGTTATCAATCTAAGGCCAATAAAGGGATCTCACATTCAACAACTACCTGTCTAAAACTTAAAAAGAACATAACTGTATGCATAGGAATGTGCAGCCAGAAAAGAACAATAATTACCTGTACCGAATGTTTTCAGTCTCGTCAGGTGACACCCAATTATATCCCTCACCATTTCGTGCTGGTCCAAGGATTAAAGTAGGTTTTGATATAATATGAACTTGGCTAGCAACATGACAAGCTGTCAAAGCTTGGTCACCGGTAATCATCACCTATAAATTAAATTGAAGATGCTAGTCAGTTTCTTCTTGCTAATTTAAGTAAGGATCCCAAAACCCCTTTCTCAGCCCTCATCCACCCTAAAGCAGGGGAGTTCGTGTTAACAATTTAACCCAAAGGTATCCAAAATCAATGATCAGTAGAAAACATTGTACAACAAGATAATCCTGAATGAGATTAATGAACTCTACAATAAAATTGGGTAATATGAAGATTTGAAGCTCAGATTACTATTGTTATCGAATGGATCATGTTGAAAAATATCTTAAGAGAGTTAGTTATGTTGATCCAAGGAACTTGAATACCTATTGCAATAATCAAGACTCAATGACACTAAGACTTACGCTACAAGCTTTGTAGGAAAGTTGGTAATGATTGATACTCACTTACCAACTTATGGGGGGTGTTGTAAATAATAGATTATAAGAATAAAAATATTATCAATATCTCCATAGTAATTAAGAAAAAATATCTTAAGAATCTTCCCACATTTCAGCGTATTTTTATTTCCCTATTTTAAAGAATTTGATCATTACAAATAGAGATGAAGAGAATGTAATTAACATGATTGTTATCAATAAAGTAATTCTATTTTTTCCTTACATAGTTCAAGTAAAACAATCAAATGATAACAAACAAATTTCATGTAGATGTTTCCCCAAAATTTATTCCCACAGTACACATTCCGCATCTTTTGACAACTTCTGGCGAAATTTGCAGTCAACTGAATCACATTGTAGCCCCTCATCGGTTATCCCTTGTCCCTAATGTGTTGGGCCAAATGTTTCTTGAGCTGAGAGAGGGTATTATTATAAAACCCATTGTTTGAGTTCAAAACAAAGATTCAATTCAAGCCCATGGGAGATTACCAACTTGAGACATTGGATGGTCTTTGATGGGGGAACTCTGCAAGAACCACCTCTGCATATCCAGTGCCTTTGATAGCAATGTCTACCTGTACGGTTTCACTGTTTAGTGGTTACAAAATGATGGACTGACAGGCTCTTCCTCCAAAAAAATAAAACTCCTTTGGGTTCAAGGATTCTAATGATCTCACTATTTTGAGATCATTTGGCATTCCATCATGGTTTTCTTGATGTAACTGATAGAGTATCCCCTTTCTGTTTCTCCCTCTGCAACCACCAAATGTGGCTGACTGCACCTTTCTGCCCAAGAATGAACCTTGGTATTATTGCAGAGCATTCTGACCTCCCTTGCATGGTTTTCTTGACAGGCTTGATTGGGTGGGGATCAACCTCCTCCTAAATACATTTTTTATGTGTGATGTCCTTTTGCATCCACCTTAACAACCATATCTTGATCTCTTGTATTCCCTCAATCTTCTTCATGTGAGAGGGATGTGTCTCCACCCTTTCCTCATCTATAACCTTCTTCCCCTCGAATGATTTCTTGACTCTAAAAGAAAGCGCAGTTAGTGCTTCCAAGAATGATGTTGTACTGCACCTGAATTGGCTGCCACCCTCATAAAGCCACTTTTTTTCATATTCTTGCCCTTGAACACTGTTTTCTTCTCACAATCTGAAAACTCATTGCCTTTCTTAAATTCAAAAAGTTATTCTTTGATTTTCCTCATGTCTACCAAACACTGCCTTATGAAAATCATGCTTGTTTTCAAACCTGTAAGCATATTCCCATGACACTGGCCAATATCTCCAAAGCACTCACGCTACTCTCCATCATGCACCTTGAAGGTCGGACTGATTTCTAGGAACCAAGAATTAAAAGAGAAAGAAAAGAAAGATTTTTGTGGAATAAATTGAAAAGAACAGGAAAAAGGAGAGCATAAGATTCTCTCTTCAAGAGCTTCACACAGGATTTCTCCTTTCACAAGAGCTAAAACTTAATCTAAAAAATTGAACTACCCCCTCTTTCTCCTCAGATCATCATATTTATTTAACTCATCAACACCCTAACTAACAATCAACATCCTAACTGTATCAACTAATTCTCCTTTCCCACGGTCCAAACACCAACTAGTAAATTTCTGAATATAACCAAAGTCTGAAAACAGTCTTAAAAAACAATTATACCAGCAAATAAAACACACTTGCAAGCTATGAAGCTCAGACATGCCTCATAAATGACGTGTCCCGTGTCCAATACGTATCGGACACAAACACATGTACAATACTCGTACGACGCACATATCAGTAAAGTATTCAATTTGAAAGACATTTTTTTTGTCTTTGACATGATTTTGACATGGCTCCAACACAATATTAATAATCACAAATCCAATGATTTTCTAAAAACCCATAAACTTGAAAACTAATTATATAAGTTTCTATTATGATTATAAAAATAAGAAACAAATCTTAAATGATCACTACTTTTTGCTTTTTGGATATTAGATAGATAAATTAGATTCATTTCTGTGTTAGTTGCCAGTTTAAAATTAATATGTATATACTCATCGTGTCCTATGTCCTATATTCTTTTAATTTAACCGTATCTTTGTGTCCATGTCTGTGTAAAGATTTCAGGTGAAAGTTTTGTATTTCAGAAATGAGAGACAGCATGATGGGGTCATCCAATTCCAAAATCAATCACTATAATCCAAGACAATATTACGAAATCTTGTTAGAGTGTTATCTATTAATAGCTACAAACAAAAGTTGCAGAATCATACAATCCTATACAGTCTAACACATGATTAGAACAATTTTGACCCCAACCTTCGAACTACTGATGTTATGCCTAAAACTTATGGTTTTTATCCATCCTAAATGCCCATGCATTGTGGACTAGTAATTTTTGATATTTACTTTTCTTCATGCTTACCAAGCCCTGTTCCCACTAAGTTGACCACATGGATTCTACAATCCCAATATGCTCAACTCCAAAGTGCTTGAACAGATGTATCCGTATCATGATATATATTAAAATTTTAAACATCAAAAAACAAAATAGCAAATTTTCAACAAAATTTTTAAAAATTACTCTTGGCATCAGCATGTTAGCTAAACCTCAGCTACTTAAGTAGAAAAAAAGAGGCTATTTCCAGTTCATTTCCCCATAAAGGATGGAGCTTTTACATCTAGTAATTATTTTTCTTGAAAGAGAAGCGAATTTGAATGCCAAACTTACCAAATCATGTGAAGATTCCTTTAATTCAGATAAAACAGTGGCTGAATCTGATCTTATGGGACAATTAAATACCTGAAAACAGCAACATAATGACTTTTAGCATCAATGAAAAGGAAGAATGTCTAGAATTAACTCAGGTTATATGAGAATGTTGACTGATTACCACAAAACCCGCAAATGTTAGTCCACTCTCCACAATATCCCTATCCATGCTTCTAGCTTCACTGACCTTCAAGCATAAAAATAATAAGCAACAATAGAGACAAGCAAATGTTGAAAGTAATTAACGAAGCAACAAAATGGAAAAGAAGGAAGGCAACAAAGCAATCTTCTAGAGAGAATATGGGAAAGTGCAGTTCTCTGACTTAGTTATACTTAATTTTCAAATAAATATTGGCCGAATAATAGAAAAGGGGAAATTAACTTGAATGTCAAACTTTACAAAAATAGGTCTCATTAGAAGTTAAAGTCAAAATAGACACACACGGAACATGTTTTCCAACCAACAATATTTACCAACTTCAACAAATAAAATATGGCACTAAACTAAAATAATTATTCTTGTTCTCTCGTGCATAATTGAATAGACAGAGGAGAAATGTTCATGAAACAATGGAAAATCCATAATATACTCACTGTCATGTCAGCAAGGGACTTATAGGCCAGAGCAAGAACACGAGACCCTTGACGTGTGTACATTTTGTAGGTCTCAACATACGATGGTGGTACCTCAATGAGCCTGTCTTGTATAACTTCTGGAGCACCCTGAAAGAAAAGGTCATAAGAGTTTCTAAGAGGGAAACAATAAAGCAAAACAACCCCGTAACTCACTGGTTAAGAAAGAAGCAGGCTTTAAAGTAGCACCAACAAACCAGTCCACTCAAACATTTTACAAACTTAATATGCATTAAAGCTCTAGAAAAATGAGAAAAGTGTACTGGTTAGCCAACATTAATAGAACCAACTCCCAAATCCCAGTACCCAGAAAACAAAATAATGAATTTACAATTTGCCAAGAACTTATCAAATCAACACTTGCTGCAGCACATGCATATTTTTTTGTAGGAGTGCGACATAAGAAGGAACTAGGGTAATCACTTCGAATTTTAAATATATAAATCTGCCAACACACATCAGAAACAGATTCTGGACCTAACTCACTCCCAAAGCTAGCTGAAGGGAGTATATTTTAACCACATTTCTAGCCAATGTGAGACATCTTAAACATTTAACATACAAGTCAATCAAAGTGAAGACAACCAAGTGTAACATGCCCATTATAATTTTTATTTTCATTTTGTAGGCCCTAATCTTTTAAAGATGATTCCATTTTACAAAATTTGATGGGTTTTTACAATTAATTTCCTTATTAATTTAAAAAATAAAAAAGATTAATAAACAGAGAAGCAGCAATCGTTATATACAAAAATAGCATAAATCATAAATAATATGATAGAAATTATCATTTATAATACACATTTTTATATAGAGGGAGTAATAAAGAGAGAATTCAATAGAAAACCATTCTTCACCATTTAGGCTTTGGACAGATAGTCGATATTAGCCCTGACACCTCTTACGAGAGACATCCCCTATTAATACAACTAAGACAGGACTTAATCATACAAGGAAAAACCTACCAGAAGATTTAAACTTAAACACAAATCTTAAAATGAAAGCTTTTAAATTGCAAATGTTATTCAAAACATTGAAAACGAAAACAATATGCTTTCTGGACGTTATTAATTCTTACACCTGGCATTTTTTCAATTAATTTTCCATTTCCCCAACGCAGACTTTATTGACCATTTCATAACAATCGAAAATAAAAGA
>Ga0099822_1003852_pt1 | contig 19392 bp, 6 predicted proteins | sample CowpeawhiteBW_FD_76839 | JGI IMG/M metagenome (GOLD analysis project Ga0099822, IMG submission 76839) | Root nodule microbial communities of legume samples collected from California USA - Cow pea white BW | ecosystem: Host-associated > Plants > Roots > Nodule | place: USA: California | collected...
GTAAATATTTGTATTAACTAAGTTGATTTGTTTCCTTTATGGATTACATATTGTATCTATAAATAGGACTCTTCCTATCAATAATAATACACAGATGAGTTGCTCCCTATTCTCTATTCTCTAATGTTTCTTTCTCTTCTCTCTTATCTATTATTCTTTCTTCTCTATGTTATTCGCTTTATTTCATAACAGATACTTAATTCTTCCGATTTATATCAGTAGCAAACTTAGTAAGTTCTTAAACTGCTGTCAGGAATAGTAACATTCTACGTATTTTAATTGCATCAAAGATGAATAAACATTGTGATATATTATAATAATTTGAAACTAATCTTCCCACAATCTAATGAATACAGTTTCACTATGTGACCTATTTATTTATTTTTTTGATATTACACACAATATTATTCAATGATATTTTGTATAATATATTGGCTTCTTTTGAGCCCTTTAAATACTAGAAACAAACTCAATTACACACAATATTATTAAACTATATTAAACTTTGAATATTTCAAAATCAACTCCATATATATTTATATTACCTTTGAATATCTTAAAAATAATTTCAAGTATCTTGATATTTGAGTATCTTGAGCTGAGGTACAATCATATTATGAATATGCATGTATTATAATTTTTGGTGTGACATCAATTATAAATTGAGTCATGAAAGAGTTACATAATTTATAATTGGGACTTATGAAAGATTTTGATTTATAATATTTTTTAAATCAAAAGAAGACTCTTTTTTTTTGTAAGAATTTCGAATAACTCTTTGTTTAAGTATTATAATATTTATAATAGTTTATTCCATTATAGTTAATAGGTTATCAGACTATGGTAAGTGTTGTGTAATTACAACATCTAAGATACATACATAATACTTATAAATAAGTTTAATCGTACAAAAATAAAGCTTAAAAACTAAATTATTATTTTTTATTTATCTCTAGTGTAGTATTTATTATAATAAATTATTTTAAAAATAAGGTTTATATCATAATTCATATCTTGAATATGGGAACTATCCAAGAATTTATATAAGTCGAAAGTTTTTTTTGGATATTTTGATATCTTGAAATTAATTTGTTGTTTTCAAAGCAAAAATACAAAGTTCAATATAATTTAGTTAAAAAAGGATGTGTTCAATTAGATAAAAAGATGCAACAAGTATGTAAGCGCCTGTAGCTCAGTGGATAGAGCGTCTGTTTCCTAAGCAGAAAGTCGTAGGTTCGACCCCTACCTGGCGCGTTTTTTGTTTTATATTTTTCTTCTTGTCATGATTTTTTATTCTAATTTAAGAAATAAGTTTAATTTAACTGTAAATTTCTAAAGTAATTTCTTGTCAACCAACCACTGATTACTTGCTTTAGTTCTGTAAAACATCACCAACTTTTATGAATAACAAAGGCTGGGTTATTTGATGTTAAAAACTCACTCCTTTTCTGGTTATTTGGGCTTCTTTATTTTACCTATAAAATCAGTTCCTCATACACACAATTAAATGTATAAATTATGACTTCAAATTATTTAAGAATATATTTTGATGAACTTCTTCTCAATACCTATAACAACTTTTAACAATCATATAAATAATTATTTTTTTCACAAATTAAGTGCATAAGTTAATTTAAACTCTTTATAGAAAAAAAAAATTGTTGTCTCCAAGAGTCTTACCAAGGTATATAAATAAATTCTATGAAATTGATACAATTTTAATACAAAGAATGAATTGAAAGTTGTTCACTTTTTTTTTGGACAAGTTCAAGTAACATGACATGTGTAAAGTCTACTTTCTCTTTTAAATTTTTGGGCCTCTCACTAAGTTTTCCTTCATTTACTAAAAACAGTTCTCACCTTTCTTTTTCTCTACAAAAGTAGAAACTGATTTAGGGTTTAAGCTACATCCTTCTTTGAGTTTATTGAACACTCCCTTCCGCGTAAGTAGAACTCAATCCCGTATCTCTTTTTGTTTCTTTTCTGTTTTGAAACTCTGGTTCAACCTCAGTCTCTATTGTGGTCTCAATTTTGTCTACCCGTGCTTATGTTTTCAGCTCCTTAAGTTGTTTCAGGTCTTGGTGTTCCTTCCACTAAGGGCTTTCTTCTCCTCAAGTTAGCTTTCAGTCAAGGTAAGGGAAGCTAAGGTTTTAACGTGTTTGAAATATCTTGCCTGTTTTGGTTCTATTTCCTATTTAAAATGCTTGGATGATCCTTGTGTGGGTATGAAAATGAATTGTCAATGGTTTGATTTTGGATTTTGGCTGAGCATGCGTGAGAAACCTGTTATTCTCGTCCAAGCGAGCAACTCTCGCCTAAGCGAGAGTAGCAAAAACTCACCTCTGTCTCTATTCGAGTTGTTGCTCAGGTGAGGAACTTCAGTTTTGAGCAAAGAGCAATCTCGCTCAGGCGAGAAGGTCCCGCTTAAGCGAACTCGCGAAAAACTCACAGTGCCACAGTTTGAGCTCTCGCTCAGGCAAGAATGTCTAGCTTAACCGAGAGAACCTTCGTCGCTTGAATGAAGACTTCTAGCTTGAGCGAGACTGGTGCAAGGATGTGTTTTATTACTTGCTCTCTGCTATGATTGGCTGTTTTACTCCTTAAAAGTATGATAAATGATGTTGTTCATGTATGGTGTTATATTTGGAACTGTATTTCATATGTTGGGCATGAGATGATTATGTTTTGAGATAATATGTGTACTATTTGAGCTTAACGTAATTCCCTAAGTCTCTAGGGGAGACTTTGGTGGTGGTGGTGTTGTAATGTATGTAATGAAATAAGGATTCAATAAGGTTGTATCCTGACACTCTAATGAATCAGTCAGACTCACATAGAACAAACTGGTTCAAGTTGTGAGAGTAGCAGGAGGTCTTAGTTTCTAGCAGAATAATGGTCTTAGATGATCATTGACTAACCTAACCTTGTGTGTGGTAAGGTGAAATCCATTGACAATGACTCTGCAGAGTAGTAGAGGCTACCACAAGTGCAAGAAACCAGTGAATCCAATTTTATTACATGTATCTGGATAATGGAGTTAGAGGGTCTTTTATTATTTGCTATCATATGTCTTATATGCTTACTAAATTGTCTATTTAAAATCTACTTGCTTAACAATTATTTTTCTCTAGCTTAATCTTTCTTTTTGTGTCTGTTTTCTTATTTGATTCTCCTCTTGTAATGATCACCAGTATTAGTGTGAACAGATGTAGAGACCCCTGGTGACCACCATGATGATGGTGTCACAATGTAGTTTAGCTGTCTTGGATTTTGTTTATTGTGAATCTTTTTTTGAAGAACAATTTTATTTTAAGTTCTTTGTTATTTGAGCAATCTTTGACTAGACTATTTTGCTTTATAAAATACATTATTGCATTATTTTGTGCCATTGATCTTCTCTTCTCGTCAGGATACTTTGAATAAGTATATAAGCTTAATTCTTTAATACTTTATGTTTCTTGCTCTATTTATTTATGATTATGTGATATTTTATTTATTAGTTTATCTATTAAAGGGGTGTGTCTCAACATGTTAGCAGGTTGAATTAGCATCTGCCCTGTTATGGCAAAATATTGTTCAGTTCAGTGTTTCACAATAAATCAACTTGTTTTCATCTTACATATTTTAATTATTGAAAAGAAAACTCCATATATAATTAAAGTAAAGTAGATCATAACTACCATATTGTTTTGGTAAGTCTTTAAAAGGAAAAAGCAAACCAGAGAAAACAATGAAGTTCATTTAAGCCGACTAAAAAAGAGAATTCTCATCAAAGAAACAAATAAACAAAGAAGGCAAGTGATTTAACCTAAATGTAGAGTGCGACATTTACAGGTAAAAATGAAGCTTGGACTAATCATACTATTGCAAAAAATAGAAACTGAAATTTACTGTTCAACTAAGATAAATATTTCCATCTTTTCCACTAGGCTTAGGCCAAATCTCCTCTTAGTGCTGAAGCAGCTCTTTGAATAGCTCTGGCAACCCTCCAAAGCTCATGCTGAATAGCAGCCAACCTTTCTTTTTCACTCATTTTAAACATCTCGGACATAGAGTCAGCGATTCCAGGGAAGAAATCCAACTTGCTTTCTTGGTCTCTGGGAGGCCCAAAAACCTGTACAGTAATGTAATGTATTAATACAAATAAGCAATTTATCACATGAAAAGTTTAAATATAACCATAATCTGGTGATCTCTGACAGTCAAGTTGGTAGGTTTCTTAACCTAAACTTACAATCACATCTTTCAACCTACAACTAGCACCAGAAGAGTATCTAATCTCATAAGTGGGAAAGTATTTGTCAACTTAAACATTAATGAAAGTTCTAACAGGCAGAGTGAAAGCAAGCACACTCACAAGATGCTTGAACCATTGTCTTCCTCGAAGTCCGTCAACATCCAAGAAGCCTTTTTCCGCAAGCATTAGTCTATCATTCAATGCTCGTATCTTCATATTCACAAAATGATCTGAATTTTCTTGCAGTCTCAGTTTCTGCAGTTCATAGAGACAAGTAGAAGAAGGCAGGAGGATAAGTAAGAGTAATTATGTCAAATTTAAATCATAAATAATGCTAATACATTACAATCCATTGCAGTTTCGTTTTACCTCTGATTCCTCATTAGCTTCTTTGGCAGCAGAAGCAAATTCTTGAATCGACGCAGTTAGTGGATGTAGAGAAATTTGCTTGTCTAACAAGTTGCTCAATTTGTCATTGTACACCTGTCCAAAGTAGCGAAGATTAAGTAATCAAAAATGATACAGGAATGTTTTGGAATTGATGGAAGATATAGAAGTGCAGTGATAAAATTCATAAACATATAATTTTGTCATCAACCATCTAACTAAAACTTACTCCTGGTTTGAAATTCTAATATCTAAAGATAGTACTTAGCAAGAAGTAGATCACAATACTTATGACGATAAAGGAATACCTGTAACTGATCCGCATAAGACACATAATTGAAAGGTATAATGGAATCATCAGCAAGGCGAAGAGCTAGAAGCCCCCAAATTCCAGTAACTGATACAACAAAGAACAGAAAAGATATATCATCTCGTGATTGACACACGGATTCGCCAATAAAATAGTAATTTCATTTGCTAAGAAGGGTATTAAGCAAGAAATCAAACCAGCAACATGGCGCTGAAAGAATGGATCTCCAAACTCTGTCATCCAGTTGTAGGAGTCGAAAGCAGTGTGATAGACAGGATAATCTACAGAAAAGACATAACATTATTCAACACATAATGCATGAGTATCTGATACATTTTTGCACGACTTTTTCTCAAATCATATGGAACCCTTTTAGTTCATATCAATGAAATCTGTACCTTTTCCATAATACATATCAATAGATGGAACCCCTGCATGTTGCACAAATGGAGCAAAATCAGAATCAACTCTACCCAGCCTTTGAATCTGCAATCAACCAAGATAAAACTGCTAAGCCGCAAATATATGGTTTTTCATCATCATCAATTAATGTTGAAAGATTTTTTTTTTTTTTTCAATTTCAAATTAGTTTCCTAAATAAAACAGTGAGAGGAAAAAGGGAAAACAATAAATATGAATCTATCAAAACTCGAAAGGCATCTATACAGCCAAGAAGTTAGTCCTACATTAGATTTTCCACCACCAGCTGCCCAATTCTGATAAATCGTTGTACCCTCATCAGAGTCAGGATCCTTGACCTGAAATAAACAGACATGGCAATTGATGTAAAGCATTAATCAAATACCATGATCAACCATGTTCAAACACTACCCACATGCAGATTTGCATATGCATGTATAATCACTTCAAATACCTTTTTGATGATATCGAGAAGGAGATCATCTAGCTGAGGAGTTGAGCCAGCAAAGAAACTAGGCCCTTGAACAGCACAGTCTACATTAAGGTATGCTACAGCTTTTGAACGAAGATTAACAAGGTTTTGTTCAACCCACTCTGTGGATCCTATCTACAGAAGCAGATAAACTTGATTTAGAGAGCACATTACTAGAAGTGACACCATCATCATCATCATTGAAATAAAGCAAATTGATCAAGATAAAAAGCACCAACTATGCATTAACTTTTAAAGCAAAAATCTTATCAAAGACTCTAACGCGTGTGAAAGAGACTTACTCAAGATAGTGGCAACAAATTTAGGTAAATAAGACAAATGGAAGTAGAGTTTCACTTTCACTTCACCAGATGTGTCCAGATTCATTGACTTATCATTTATGAATATCCAGTGGCCACATAATGAAAGTGGTTAACCATGATGAACGCAAGATTAGTGGAGCTACCTACCATTCCAAATTCCTCTGCATCCCAACTGCATAGAATGATGGTCCTCCGTGGAGTCCACCCCAAACGCAATAGAATAGCATATCTACGAGCAATGTCAAGTAGGGCAGCTGTCCCACTGTTGGGGTCAACAGCACCATATGTCCATGCATCTCTATGGTTCCCAAGCAGAACATAGCGATCAGATTCTTCCCGTCCCTTGATAATGGCAAAAACGTTTTCAATGGTGGCCACTTTCATTTCTCCCTGAAAAACCAAATAAGCCAGACGAAAACATGCACAGAAAACATACAGCATAGTTAAATATTGTTGTACTACATTAATGTCTATTAGTTGTTAAGATGAGCATAAAAAAATTCGATATACTGTCATAATCAAAAACATTCCAACAACAGACACGAACAATAAATTGGATACTATATCCAGGATGTTTAGAAATGCTTTCATGTTACAAGGTTTTGGTTAACGTTTACCTAGGCACATATTAGACATGGCCAAAAACCTGAACTTCAAAAATACTCAACATTTCACTGAATATTTTCTCTTTTGTCCTTTAATTTAAGTACAAGGTTAATTTCTTTCGCACAAATAATTAGTGAATTTGACTATTTTACCACATCTAAATATTATGTGTTTTCTGATAAATATTAATGCAAAAAAAAAAATTAAATTGACAATATCTAAGTTGATCTATTTTTGTTAATAATGCAAACGAGAATTTCGTTAGATTACACATCTAATCATAAGTGGTTGCGTATGATGAAAGAGTTCACTTTTGTCATGGTTGTCTTAAATTATATTTAGAGTGATTTTAGTTAGTTGACTGTATAAAAGACTTTCAGAGAAAATAGTACATATGTAAAACCCACTTCTGTTTTAAACTTTTGGGCCCAGATGACTAAAAAGGCCTTAGGCTAGCCACTTGTTTCCACTTCAGAAAACCCTTCAGCTTTCCCACTCAGCTTTGCACTCTTTTTCTCATGCATGCAAAACAGTTCCAACTCTTTCTTCTCCTTTGAAGAAAAAACTGAGCTAGGGCAGTTGCGAAACCCTCCTCTCAGCTAGCAGAACGTTCTTTCTTTTATGTAAGTTAAGCTCAAACTACTATTTTTTTCTCCTTTTCCAATTTTATTGTGTTGGTTTTGTCATGGATTATTCCTTAGAACCTCATCTTCGATCCTGTGGTCATGTTTTTCAGCCCTCTAGTTTGTTTCTGGAGCTGTGGTGATGCTACCGTCAGGGCATCTTCCCCGCAGTTTTGCTTTCAGTTTCAAGGTAAGGGAAACTAGAGTTTAAAGCTTTTAAGAGTATTGCATGTGTGTTGGTTGCTGAATCACATTTTTAAATGCTTGTTTGACGTTTGTGTTGATTGAAAATATGAATATGTTGGGTGAAGTTGTGCTTGCGTTTCTGGATCTGCCTGCTATTTTCGCCCAAGCGAGCAACTCTCGCCTAAGCGAGAGTAGCAGAAACCTGGGTGAGTTTTTTGCTACTCTCGCCCAGGTTTCTGCTCGAGTTGTCGCTCAGGTGACGAACTTCTATTTTGAGTGAAGAGTAATCTAGCTCAAGCGAGAACTCGCAAAAACTCCACAATGCCACTATTTGAACTCTCGTCCAGGCGAAAAGTGTTCGCTTGAGGAAGAGGATGAGCGAAGACTTCTAGCATGAGCGAGACTTGTGTAGGGAAACTGTAATTACTGAATTGGTTCCATGACGGATTTATTTACTTTTTACAGTACAAAGAATGATGCCATGTATGTTTTATGTGATGTAATGAGACTGAAATTGTTTTGCTTAATATGAAATGATAATGGATGTGTGAGGATATATTTATGGCATGTGCTTGACGTAATTTCATGAGTCTCTAGGAAAGATTTTATGGTGTTGTTGTTGTAGTGTATGTAATGAAATGAGGATTCAAGCAAGGTCTAATGAATCAGTCAGACTCACATAGAGTAGACTGGTAAGTGGTAAGGTGAAACCCATTCGCAATGACTCTGCAGAGCAGTAGAGGCCACTACAAGTGCAAACAACTCGTGATTCGATCCCATTACATTTATCCAGATAATCAAGTTAGAGGATCTTTGATTGTTTGCTATTACATGTTGTGTGTGCTCAATGAATTGTCTGCTTATTATCTGTTTGCATGTATATCAAAATTATTTTCACTTGCTTACCCTTTTTATATGTGTTGTTTCTTGTTTGATTTTTCCTTTTTGCAATGATCACCAACTTTGAGGTGAGCAGATGTGAAAATTCCTGATGATCACCATGATGAAGGAGATGTTGTTTAGATAAGTGATGATGGTTCTTGCTCATTGTTGAGTCTCTTTGAAGAACTGAATTTACGTCATGAAACATGTCTGTAGCATTGTTTCGTGCCTTAGTATTCCTTTTCCATCATGAAAAATTTTTGTAGCATTTTGTGTCTTAGTATTCCTTTTCCGATATATTTGGATATTTGTAAAAGGTTAATTCTTGTATACTATTTGCGTGATTTATTTTATATTATGATTATATGATATTTTGTTTATTATAACTTATCTATTAAATGGGATGTCACAGCATACAAAATTTCTTTATTTTTATACTAATTATTACTTTGAAGTTCGAACCTAAAACAACTGACTAGTAAAAAAAATTTCACTCTCAGTGCATCATGGATACACGAGAATTGTATACTGTTAATCAATAACCATAAATGTAATCAAAAGCCAATAACCATAAATGTAATCAAAATTGTTTGAGTTTTGCGATAGAAGATGTAGAAGTGAACAAGCTTAGACAGCCTAAAAATTCAAAATTTCTTCTCCAGAAAATTTATGGCACAAAACATGAACAAATCTCAATTTTTACATGCATGTGCATGGAATAAAATCTGAAGAAGCTAAACAAAATTACCTGATAAGTGAAGTTGAGGATGGTGGGGCCAGGACCAACATTCCTAACCTTGGAGGACTTTAGGGTACCCCTCCAATCCAAGGGCAGAGGAGCTCCACCAAGTGAGGCCAAGATCCTCTCAGCAGCCTCAGAAGACAAAGGCATGGAAGGAATTTTAGGAAACCTTCTCAAAACTTCATTATCATCCAAACCCAAACTCTCGCCGCCATCAACCCCACCCCACCCAGGACTCAGCGGGTCCCCAATCCCCCCTCTCATCACGTGTCCCCTCTCAAAACCCCGGGGCCACGTATCCCCATCCCCGAACACCACCACCGCCGCCGCACCATGCCTCTCCGCCGCCTCCACCACCGCCCCACGCCCCACTCCACCGCCGCTCCTGGCCACCGCCACGCACCCCGCCACCCCCACCCCCGCCGCCGCCAGCAACCGGAAGTCCTCCTCCCGCCCGTAGTTCACGAACACCGCCGCCGCCCACGCCGACCCCGACGGCGAGTACGCGTGGTACGGCGCCACCACCTCCCCGTTCCCCTCTCCCTCCCCCAACCGAAACTCCAAACTCGAACCGTCACTAAAATGCGCCGAGAGCGACGAGCGCAGCGGGTACGACAACAGCGGGCGGTACCTCGCGGTGGTGGTTCGGAACCCGAGGCCGGTGAAGTGGTTGAGCACGTAGCGCGCGGTTAGGGAGGCGGGTTTTGTTCCTGCGAGGTGAGGGTGCACGGTGAGCGCGCGCAGGTAGCTGGAGATCGTGGCGTTGGAGGAGGACGAGAGGAACACGTGGTCGAAGCGCGAGGCGTCGAGGGAAGCGGCGGAACGGAAAGGGAAATGCAGGGAATAAAACCCCACCACTCCAATGACGATTACCGTTACGAAAGCCACCAACGGTGACGGCTTCGCCGCGAATGCCGTTACAGGTTTTAACCGAGACTGAAGCATTCTTTGTTGGTGAATGAAGTGGTTGCGAACGGAGTAGGAGGCTCTGTAATGACGGTGGAACGGAGAGTTTGTGTTAGTTTAGTAATGGAGTTCGAATGGTTATTGGTGTTCGTTTTTGGTTTTTCTGTAATGAAACTCGATAGTTTTGAAACTTGAAATAATATACTATTACTATTAGTTTCGGTATTATCATGTCTTTTACTTTATTTTATTTTAAGGTTAAAATATTGCATTGGTTCTCGTTTTGATTCAGAAATTTTAAATTGGTCATCTTATTTTTGTTGATCTCAATTTTGTCTTCATTTTTGTAAATGTATATTAAATCAGTCCTTTCCGTTATCTGTTGGCAAACGGTTCTTACTTTACGTTTTAAGAAAGAGATTATGTTCTCCTAACATTTGAAAATAAGGGTTTGAAAGAGAGTTGAACTTGTCTCATCATTTATTAAGACTCGTAATGTCTCCCATTCATTCTTGCTCGTCGTCCTATACTTGCAATAGTTGGGAAATAAAAAATTTTAGGGTTTCTTCTCATGGAGTGTGGTGAGGAGGTTCGATTTAACATTTATTTATTATTGCAATGAGAAGACAATCACTGCTAAGATTAGATGGAGAAAATTTTGGAGTTCCTCAATGTTCAAAGTATGCTAGAAGTACTAATAATTTATATTTTTAATCTAATATATATTTATTTATTTGATGCTGTTTTCTAATTTAAAAAGTTAATTTAAGAAAGAAAAAAATGAGATTTAAGAGAATAAAAAACTTTAAAGTGATTACAAAAAATAAATGAAACTTGAGAAATGAAAGAAAATATGTAAATAAAACAAAATAAATAAAATGGTTCAACATACGTTAAGAAAATGAGTCATCTTTATATATGTAATAATATAAAATATTATTACTATTATTAGTAGTAAATATAATATTTTTGTATTTGTATATTAAAAGAGTAATGATAGTTATATAATAAATAGTGGATAATTTGTAATGTGATGTGGTATGTTATAGAAAGTGTAAATAAGATTGAGATTTTTAAAGAGAAATAACACTAATATTTATTATGTATAATTATTTATTTGATATCCTAATTTTCTGGTTTAGTTCAATTTGGTGTCCATAGTTTGTTAGTTTAATTTATTTTTCCAATTATCCAAAAGGATATAATTTGGTCATCTCTGTTAAGTTGGAGTTAAAATTGTGTTCGTATAGAACACGTGTCAAATTGTGAAATTTTTAATTTTTTAATTTTTTTTAATTTTTTTTAATTTTTTTTTAAATTTTATTTTTTCTGAAAATTTATAATCTGCCATGTGTCATGTTATTATCGTGCCACGTGGCAATTTACAGTCATGACACGGGACAGTGGTAAAACTTGTTTTCAATTTAGTCCTCTATTTTAAATTTTTGGTTTAATTTAGCACCCTATTTTTTAAAATAATCTAATTTTTTCATTTTCAATTTTGAGACCAAATTAGTAAATAAACTTAATTACAACTTATATATACATGTTACAATAATTTTTTTTAATATATACATCAAATCATTTCACCTAAATACTTAAATTATTTTATTTTTTACATTTTTATCTTATAACTTTTTACACTTGTAAAAAAATAAAATAATTTAAATATTTAAGTGTAATGATTTATAGGTTTTTTTTAAGAAAGGAAAGTTATTACAATAAATAATGATTTCTTTGTAATCTTAATTGAATTAAAGATCAAAGTTGTCATGTATGTATGTTGATTATTTTAGTTAAATAATCTATTTTTTAGTTGATTTTATTCTTAATAATTAAAAACAATAATATTGAAATAACTTGTAAAAGAAAGTCAATTAATCTTATTTTATAAATACGGATTTAAAATTGAAAAAAAGCCTTATTAAAGTGAAGTTTGGTTTGTTAGGTTGATAGTCGAAGTGAGTGAATTTCGTATGATGAAGGCTTACATTACATGGTCTGGATTCAGTTATCTGTATGGAAATAGAAAAAATCGTACTTCAATGGAATTGTCTATTTCCAATTTAAGCAATTTTCTACTTTTTTTAACAGAATAAATTAAGGGTTCTTTTCGAGTAAATAAAGTATATGTATAATTTAATAAAAAGAAATTGATAAAAAGTAATTAGTAATGTTAGAGTAAACTATATAAAGTTAATTTTTTTTATGTATTTATTGTCTAATATATCTTTTAATATATATATATATATATATATATATATATATATATATATATATATATATATATAACTATTTTATTTTTTTATTCGTCTTCTAACTAATTATTAAGACTAATGGTTTTATTTGTTTTGTGATGATTTTTAAGTTCTTTACTCTCTTCCGTGTTTTTTCTTCTTCTTTTCAATGAATTCATTTTATGTTGATTTTAAAATTTAGATTTCACGAATAATATTTTTAATTTAAATAAAATAGCATAAGAAAAAGCTATATAAACAAATGTGTTAAAAAGTTATTAAATGTGAAATTAAATTACACATTAATATTTAAAATGTAATAATTAAATTTTAACATAATAAAATAATATAATTGTTATGAAATGAAACTAATAAGAAAGAGGAGAAGGAGAAAAAGGATAGAGAACGAGAAAATAAGAAGCAACTCATTTGTGCATTTGTGTATTATTACTGATAAGAAGAGTCCTATATATAAATACAACAACATGTATTCCATAAAGTAAACAAATAAACTAGTTAATACAAATATTTACATAAAGAGTAATATACTTGAAGCATTAGTCCTATATATAAATACAACAACATGTATTCCATAAAGTAAACAAATCAACTTGTTAATACAAATATTTACATAAAGAGTAATATACTTGAAGCATTAGCAGTTGGTATATAAGAACATTTGGTAATGGATTGACTAATTTTGTAAATGAATTATCCTTTGAACTTATGGTTCACATTCTTTTGTACGAGGATCAAGATAAGATAATTATAATTCATTTCAACCAATATTCTTTTCCAATTGTTTTCTTTCTCCCCCTAATGTTGGAAAAACTTATTCATCAAAGTAATAGTCGAAAAGTCGAACTGTAAATAAGTATAACTATTGTTAGTTCAAGATATTTTATTATTGAGGGAGAATCATATTCAACATATATTCTCAATCGTCTTTGAGGATCCATCATAGTCCCTTTTGGTGGGAAAATTGAAACATATACACCACATTCAAAAAATTCTTACATGAGAATATTAGGTCACCAACCAAAAACCAACTACATAATAGAGTATTTGTGATAACTTGTTGGCTTGATGCGAATCAATAATGCAATATGCAAAATCGCATATCTCCAAGTAGCCATCAAAAGATTAGCTCTCATAAGTAATGGTTTTACAACCAATTTTAGACGTTCTAGTAATGATTTCGCAAGTCTATTTTGAGTATGAACATGTGCTATTGGATGCTCAACTTCAATTCCAATTGATATACATTACTCATGAGAAGCATGAGATGTAATTTCACTAATATTATCAAAAATGATCTTTTTAATCGGATAATCTGAGAAGTGAGCTCTGAATTGTACTAATAACTTTGCAAATACTTGATTGCGAATTGATAATAAAAAAAGATGTGATCATCTAGTTGATGCATCAATCAAAACCATGAAATGATCCACATGGTGGGTGTATTGGACCACAAATATCACCTTGCATTCGTTTTGAAAATGAGATTGACTCATTTCTAATTTTGCTTATGATGGTCTTATTATCAACTTTCCTTTGTGAATGTATAGTACATGAGAACTCATTGGTCTGAAGAAGTCTTTTGACTCTTAAATGTCCGTCCACATGAGTTTTTCAACCTTTTCTTTTCACATCATAATAACTGATCATGCCAACCAAGGAATTCATTATGATTCGTAAACTTCTAGTTTACCATGAGAGGCATTTTAATTGTACTGATATATGTGTAGTACAAACCATGCAATTGATAATGCCAAACAAGGCATTCATTTTGATTCGTAAACTTCTAGTTTACCATGACATGCATCTTAATTGTACTAATATATGTGTAAACTATAAGAAAAGTTTGATAATTTCTCCAATACACATTTTTTTTCAACTCAATTGTAGAGATATAAAGATATTTCATATCTTTTTCATCGTTGTTTGTCTCAATATGATATCTATTAGACTAATATCCTTAAAACTTAATAAGTTTCTATTCAACTTCTGGATAGAAGTATAATAGCTCTTTTGGAGCCTTCACATATATTTGTAGTAATATAAATAATACTAACATTGATGTGTTACATTACCAAAAAATTACTCTTAAGAATTGTATTAGTTGTTGCACTATTAATTAGACACATATCTTCATCATCAATGTTGGTGCCAACATTCATTTTTCATATAAACATATATATCAATATGAGATTTTTTTTAACACTCTCATAACCAATGAGGTGATCAATGCTTCCATTTGGTTTAGACAAAAAAACAAATAATATTAAGATGAGTAACATCCATATGGCCATAATCAGAATCACCATCTTCATAAGCAAAATATGTTTCTATTATTTGTAAGATGCTTTGATGTACGACAAGTACAACTCAAATGGTCTTTACTATCGTAATGATAATATATATTTTCGTCTTATTTGTCAATATTTTCACATTTTTCTTTTCCCTTTTTCACATTATTATGCCACTTCTGGTGACAAAATGTGTCTTTGAAATTTTCTTTATAACCATGTCTATAATCAATACCACGATCATGAAAATATAAATAAAATGTTGTTGCATTCACTTCTAGAAATGAAGCAACCAATTGGACAGGTTTCATGATTTTCTATTAAAAATTGAGTGCTTTGTTCAACTGTACAAAAGCATGAAATAAATTCATAATATTTATGGATGCATTGACTTATAGGAATGAAGCAGATTTTGGATGGATCTCATGATTTTTCATCAAAAGCTTCATTGTTTTGTTCAATCATACAAATACATGAATTAAATTCATAATATTTATTGATGCATTCACTTCTGGGAATGGAGCAGATTGGATGGATCTCATGATTTTTCATCAAAAGCTTCATTGCTTTGTTCAGCCATATAAAGGCATGAAATAAATTCATAATATTTGTGAAATCTTTGTTCACAATATTGTTCTCGCAGTAACAAATTAGTTGCTCAGATGCTTTATTTCTTTATTTAATGGTATCACCAAGACCATTGCATCTAAATGTATTTCAACATCTAATATCTAATATAAGTAATTTTTCCTTGTAATATCAAGGGTTACAAATTCAAATTTTGTAACATTTTGCTTGTTTAGAACTAGCACATAAAATAATAATAATAATAATAATAGTAATCACCATAATAATAAAAATAATAATAATAATAAGACAGGAGAAGAAAATTGATAAAGTCAAACAATTCTTATCACAAGAATAAAAATATAAGATAAAATTATAAATGAAGAAAGGATTGAGACACGGAGAACATTGTCCTTAAAAAATAAAAAAAAACTTCATGTAACCCTCAGTTGGTTGAAACATATGAAATGAATCTAATAAGAAAGAAAAATGAGAAAATAAGAAACAACTCATTTATGTATTATTAATAATAAGAAAATTTCTACTTATATATACAACATGTAATCCATAAAGAAAATAAATAATAAATCAACTAGTTAATACAAATAATATTTACATAAAAATTAATACATCATATAAGTATCATACGTATCAATCATATAATATAATAAGTAATCATGTTTATTATCAATTACGCTGATTACCAATTATTTGAAAAAATAACAGTTAATTTAGTATGTATAAACAAACAAGCCCAGTAGAATACACTTGTCCTTCCTGTCAATTTTAGAAAAAAATATGATAATTTCTTTTAATGTATTTCTTTTTAATATACAACTTATTAAAGTTGCACAAATAGTAATTATTCATACTTACATATATATATATATATATATATATATTATTTTTCTATTTTTCTTCATATCACATTATATAACTTATAAATTGATTATTTTTATTTTCTTTTTAAATGTATATTAAGTGTTAAGGAACCGGTTTCGGGTATATATGAATAACTTATCCTTAAGTGACATCATTAACATTACAAATTGTGCAAAGAAAATAAAAAAATAAATCTCAACAAATGAGTTCATCCTTATAATAGGGAGAGCTAATTCATTGGAGTGAGACTGCCACGATTGACTTACAAAAATGATGTTAAAGCTCATTCGTCATTCCTCTGTATCCATATTTTATTTTTAGAAATATATTAGTCGTAACTGTCATTAACATTTTATATTTAAAAAAAAATATTAATAATAGTGAGGGTAAAGTCCTCTCTAAAATTTTTTTTAAAAAAATATATTTTGTGGGTTAAGTCCTCCCTTATTTTGGTCAAACTTAAATTAATACTATCAACGGTAAACCTAAATACTACAAAAAATTAATAAATTACTCTAGGGAAATTTGTTTTTGTAAAATATAATTTATTGACAAATTTTATTAATGGATTTTAAAATTTTCATTACCAATGAAAACATTTGTTGATAATAGATCAATCGGTAAAATTTGTCACTAAATTTTATGTGTAACTTAAAATCTTTATAATTTAGAAATTTTATTATCCGTGTGTTAAAATATGTCAAATTTCCTGTAGTTTCACTTAATATTTATTATAAATTAATTGGGATGAGTAAGATGAAAATGAAAAGGAGAAAGAGAAAGAAGAGGAGACAATACATTAGCAACAGAGAAAGAGACGAGGAAAAAGAGAAGAAATCAAATATAACAAAGGAAGAAGAAAAATAAACCATGATATTTACCATTAAAAAATTATTGACAAAATTTTTATATTCATTAATAAACTTGATACTAACAAATTTTTATCGTCAATAATCATTAATATATTTTTTTTTTCTTTCTGATGAAACTTAGATTAAATATAAACCCATTCTTGAAACCCACACACCAAAAGGTCCCCTAAGATTAAGTAATTTCAAGGATACTAATTTTATTTATATATTATATTATATTTATATACTAAGTGTTAAAGTTTAGATTAAATATAAACCCAATAATGTGATACATCTCTCTCTTCATCTTTGACATATCCAGAACATGATTTAATGAAGATTTTATAAAACTTATAATAAAATATATTCTTGTATAATTTTGATAACTATTTTTTTTTAGAAGTCTCTCACTAAATTAATTTAAAATATAGTAATTATTTTTGAATTGTGTTAATTACTTTCTTTCGTTATTATACATATATTTGGATAATGGAGTGTCATAATATTTGTATTTTCAATGATAATTTTTTCGGTTAAGAGTCTACAGTTCCAAATGGAAGAACGAAAGAAGGGGAAAGGATAAAAAGTGAGATTTGAAGTTAAAAATATTTGGAGCCAAACAAAATTCAAGTCCTTAAGTATTAGTTTTACTTTTTATTTGTAGGTATTTCAGTTACAAAACCATACATTTCTAAGATACAAAGATGATAAAGTAGGATTTGTTTTTATTCCTTAAACTTAATCGTGAAATTGTAATTATTTTTGTCTAAATTTTTTATACAATTTAGTTTTTAAATTTAAAAAAGTAAATAAATATAATTATTTTAATTCAAACATATTAATTTTATAAATGCGTTAAATAATGATTTAAACTGACATTTAAACTAAAATGTATCAAACATTGTAAATAATTTAATAAATGAAAAAATAACTTTACAAATGACTTAAGGTCGGAAGAAAATGACTTAAGGTCAGAAGAAGAGGATGATGATTTTTGTATTACTTAATGTTATTGTGTTTGATGTCTTTTTTTCTTTTATAAATTTCAAGTATATATTTATTGTAACATTTGATTGTGAGTAGTGAAAAAAATATTTAATTGTTAGAATTCTTGGAGTAAACAAAATATTTAATCTTTAGAAATCTTGAAGCAAATTTGTGCTATGACCTTCGTAGAGTTTTTCTAAATAGTGTTGAACTTTATATAATCATTAAAATTCTTTAGAACCTTTTGTTTTTATATATTTTTATTTTTTATCGATAAAAAAAATTAAAAAATGGTTTAGGAAATAATTTTACTTACAAAATTATTTAATACGGTATTGTTTAATTTATCTTATTACTGAGACTGTATTAAACACTGATTTGATAAATCAATAAATTATAATAACAAGGATTAATCGTACTATTTTAATATATTTAAAATGTTTAAATAAGTAATAAAATAGTTAAGGTCGAGTGAAAATATGGAAATGGTGTGTGGAAAAAGATCATTCAAAAAGAATATAGTTAAAAAAATGACAAAGTTCAAAGTATGGAATAATGGGTAAGATAATTCCACATACTATATCTAAGAAGTTATGCTTAAAGTTGAATAATTTAAAGTTGTATGTTCTTGCCTACTTTTGACTCTTATTTTTCTTCTATTTATAACTTTCTTTTTATGATTCGTTGTTCCTTTTATAACCTTTTTTTTACTATCTATATCTTTTTCATCTTTGTATAACAACTATTCTCTCCATGATTCCTTTTGTTATTTATAGACATACTATGTTATAAATGGGTGTCTATAATATTAAAGATATAACATTAATAAGATATGAGTTTAACTACATAAAATATTGACATCACTCTTAACTCAAAACCTTAAGACAATAAATTTAATGAATTTATGAGTCTTTATTCTTATATAATGTTCCACTTACTCATTTCTAACCAATACTAGACTTAGACTCACTTGAATTCCTAACACATTTGTATTTTTTGTATAAAACTCTGACCTCATACTTGATTATAAAGTAATATATTATTAAAATATTTGTAAAAAAATAATAAAAGATAAAAAACATATATAAATTAAAAATAACTAATATCAATTAACTTTATAGATAGCTAACCTTGATTGAAATTTCATTAGTATTGGTGTCTTCCCTCTTGATTATTAAAGTAGAAACTTAATTTAAAGACACTAGCACCAGTGCAGAAAGGGTCTTTAGCAGCGGTTGTTTTCAATATTCTGCACCGGTTCGGGAACCGAAGCATATTGGGGCGAGGCCAAAAGGTCATAGCTTTTTGCCTCGGTTAAGAACCGAAGCCATAGAGTCCCCTTCTGCCTCGATTTTACGTTCCACCCGAGGCCATATGGGCTTCTTTTTTTTTTCTTTTTTAATTTGATACCCCTTTGGCCTCGGTTTTGGGTACACCCGAGGCCATATGGGCTTCTTTTTTTTAA
>Ga0099822_1003857_pt1 | contig 19378 bp, 21 predicted proteins | sample CowpeawhiteBW_FD_76839 | JGI IMG/M metagenome (GOLD analysis project Ga0099822, IMG submission 76839) | Root nodule microbial communities of legume samples collected from California USA - Cow pea white BW | ecosystem: Host-associated > Plants > Roots > Nodule | place: USA: California | collected...
AACCTAGTCAAAGGTCAACAAGTCAACTAAAGTTGATTCAACTAAGTCAACTTAGGGAATAAAAAATAACAAACACAAATGAAAGGGATGAAGGATTAGTGAACTTCCTTTCTAAACATGCTTTGTCTTCTTAAGCATGTGTCTCCATCCTTGGTTGGGGTCAATCCTTCATCAACCTCCCTACCTTCAATGGCTTTCATGCACTAGGTTAAATCTTTAAGGTCATCCAATTTTTTTATTATCATCAAATGCCTATTGCCCATAGAACTCTAATCTTTTCCTCTACCGTGATGGTCCGACTCTCGCTTTGTTCCAATGGATGTCCAACAACAATTTAGTCACTTCTTGGGACACTTTTCTCCGTGCTTTAGAGCTTATGTTTGCTCCATCCAATTTTGACGATCTCATAGCATCTTTCTGCAAACTAACCCAGACTCCCTTGCTTTTCACCTACCATTAATAGTGCAGCCACCCCCTTAAACCTCTCCCTCCGCTTCTCCCAACACCCTCAACCAAACTCCCAATTAAACATCTCTAAGAAGCAGAAATACAGACATGACACGAGAAGAATCTTTGTTTTAATTGTGATAAACGATATACAAGAGAGAGCCACTATAAACCTCAATTCTTACTTCTCACTAGTTTTGACTCAAAGGGTCTTGATGTGAACATATCTCCGGCGGACAGCGAAATCGTTGAAGATGCACAGCAGGAAGCAAGTCTCATTAGTCTCCATGCCTTCTCTAGTGAATGGACCAACGAACCTTTCGGGTTACAAGGTCCATCAGAGGCTATGCAATCTAGATCTTGGTTGATAGTGAGGCAACCCATAATTCCATCCAACATAGAGTGGCCTAGTTTCTTCACCCACCTACTAATACCACACCCAGTATGTGTAATGATAGGTAACAATGAATTTTTACCTTGCTCTTCCTTTCTGTCCTAATGTTAATCTCACCTTGGATATCCAACATTTTTCTGTTGATTTGTATCCATTGGACTTGTCTGGAAAAAATATGGTTTTGGGAGTTCATTGGTTTTCCATGGTTAACTCTTATATCATGGATTATAATGGTCCATACATGAGATTCTCTTGGCATGAAAAACTAGTTGAACTCAAAGGGGATCCCAGCCCAAACCTCTCTTTTATTTTCAGCCCATCAGCTAGGGTCTCGCATATTTATGATTATTTTTCCTATTATTGGACTATCCTTGTGTTCTTGCATGTTTAAATTGTTTTCGTGATGGTATGAACATTGTATGGTGTATATTCCTTGTTTGAATCTGGCATGGCATGCGTGAGAGCTGGTGAGTTCTGCAAAACTCGCCTAGGTGAGCGGGTTGGTCGCTCAAAACAGAAGTTTTCGCTTAAGTAAGGAGCTCTCGCCTGAGCGAGAACAACAACAGCTCATCTCCCTCTCTTTTTCGAGGACTTGCCTAAGCGATGGCCACTCACCTGAGCGAGAGTAGTCTCGCTTGGGCGAGACCTCGACATACACTCTGTTTGTAATCTCGCCCAAACGAGAGTTAGTAGCTTGAGCGAGGGGTTCCTCTCGCCTGAGCGAGAGCTCCTTAGCCTGAGTGAGATTGACCATGTGGATTGGATAAATGCATGTTTCTAATGATTGGTTGGTCTGTTACTTTAAAAAAGGTTATGTATGATGCCTGGTATGTATTTTATATGACACGATGGGACGAGAATTGATAGGCTTAGTATGAGCAAATGCATGAATCATTATTTTGGCTGGTTGGATTAGTATTGTCATTAGCTTAGCATGATTATTTGTATGAAGTATGATTGGATGGATGGTTGAATATGAGCATAAGGTTTGGTATGCATGATAATTCTATGTTTGGTTGGTGAGACATGATTATGGTATGGTTTTGGACGTAATTCCACGAATCTCTCAGTGAGATCTCATGGTGGTGCCTCATGGTTTAGGGTGTAATTCAGTTAATCTCTTAGTGAGATCTCATGGTTGTGCCTCATGGTTTAGGACATAATTCCATGAATCTCTTAGTGAGATCTCATGGTGGTGCCTCATGGTTTAGGACGTAATTCCATGTATCTCTTAGTGAGATCTCATGGTGGTGCCTTATGATTTAGGACGTAATTCTATGAATCTCTTGGTGAGATCTCATGGTGTGCCTCATGGTTTAGGACATAAGTCCATGAATCTCTTGGTGATATCTCATGGTGGTGCCTCATGGTTTAGGATGTAATTTCATGACTCTCTTGGTAAGGTTTTGTGGTGGTGTCTCATTATATCTATCCGAATATTTGAGTCTTAGAGTCTTGCTTTGTTGCTACCACATGCTTGGTTGATTTCTGTATTCTTGACCTTTAAATTTCATGCTCAATTGTATGTTCAAAATCTTTATACTCTAGCTTACCCTTTTTATTTGCTTGTGTGTCTCGTGTGTGGTTTTTCCCTTTTGCGAAGATCATCAAATTATTGATGTGAACAGATGTGGGAAATCCTAGGGATCATAGTGGCAATGGGGATGCTGCAACTTAGTTGGACATGGTTTAGTGTTGGGCCGTTGTCGAGCCCACATTGAAGAGTTATTATTATATTCTAATCCTGTGCTCATGGGCAAACTCTTGGTCATTTATTGAAACTCTTGTATTTGGTTCCTGGCATCATGTAGTACCTTGTTTTTCTTTTGGTATATTGGGGTGATTGTATTATCTCTTATACTTTAAGTCTCGTACCTTTAGATATTATAATATGTACGATGTTTTATTTGAATAAATTTATCTATTAAAATAAGACGTTACATTGAATATGGGTAACCTAATTTATTGTTTACTACATTTCTTGGATTTGTTTTCACTATCTCTAATGTCTAGTCTCAATATGGTAGATTTTACAAAATACGGGAAATAAAAATGTAAACACAACATCATTTTTGTTGACTACGGTAAATCCAACATCTTTATTAAATTTGAATTTTTTACATCTTTTAAAATTAAGGCTTAATTACTTGGAACATACCCAGTTTGGTTAAAAAATCTCAAAATGGTATCCACTTTTAAAGTTAGTCTCAATTTAGTACCCAAATTCGTAATGTGCATCAATGTAGTACCCTCTATTAAGTTTTCGCAAACATCGTTAAGCACCTTGCCATGTGTTTTTTAATTTTTTTAATTTAATTTTTAATTTTTAATTTTTCTAATTTTTTTTAAAAATGGCACGTGTCAAATCCTTGATATGACACGTGGCATTGTTAGTGACACGTGGCAAGGTATCACCACGTGGTAAGGTACCTGCCAAGTGTCATTGTCTTGATTTCAACTTAGTCCTCATATATGTCTATTTATTTCAATTTAGTACCCATATATGTTTATTTGTTTCAATTTAGTACCCGTTCTATTTGTTTCAATTTTATCCAAATATTTTTTTACAAAATAGAGAAATATTGTGTCTCCTTTAAGCCTAGGGATGGCAAGGCAGGCTGGGAACACACGGCCTGTCCCGTAGATCTGTTAGCTCGCGGGCCTGCGGGCTGGCCCGCATGAATTGGGCAGCTTGATTTACAGAAAAAAAAAACACACATCCTGGACATTTTAAAATAGATCTTGGACATCATAAAATCATAAAAAAATAGGTCATGGACAATTGCAATAAATAACATAACAAAACACTCTATAAAATCAAGTCTTGGAGTATCAAGTTCAATAAAAAACATCAAAACAACAACACAATAGTCCAAATTAAAAAAATAGTCCAAGAAAGATGGTGCAAATAAAAAAAACAATCCAAGAAAGATGGTGGTATTCTATTGTTCTTCAGCTCCCACGGTTATAACATTTGATGCAACAACAACAGAGGACCCTTCATTTAGCTCCACATTTTGGAAGTTGACAATTTCTTCTACGTCATATGTGCATACATATAAACAAAAACAGTAATTAATATGTATGAATGAAATCACAATAAAAGTAATATCAAGTAAGAATCAAATAATTACCCTCAACAAAACCATGCTTCCAACTAGAAATGCAAATATTGGATTCCACATTCTCGGGCAAAAGTCGACTCCTATATTTGTTAACGATCCGAGATCCAATGCTGAAAGAAGATTCAGATGCCACGGTTGTTATTGGAATGCTTAAAAGGTTTCTAGCCTTAATGGATAGTTCAGAAAATCTTAGACTATTATTTTTTCACAATTCTAGCACATCCATATGCTCCAAAAATCGAAAACCTAGATTTGGTTCCTCCAAATATGTCTCTACTTGGTTCTTTCCAAATCTATCGCCTAATTCATTATTGCACTCTTTTAATTCCTATTACAACATTGAACAAATAAGTTTGTAAAATCCTAATTAAGAATTGTATAAAAAATAACTTGAAATGAAATGAAACCATAAACTTACATAAAATAGGCTTAGATGTGGAAGAGAAGCGGATGAGGAAGAAGATTTTCCTTGTTTGCGCTTTAGAGGATTTGATGATGTTGTTGTTGGAAAACTTTTACTATATTCAGCAAAAAAGTTGTACAATTTTTCCTTGATTCTTGCCAACTTGGATTTAGAAGTGAATGGATCAATTTTTTCAAAGCAATAGGCCAATGTTTGGAGTTTCATTCTTGGGTCTAAAATTGCCCCAAAAGCAAGCACAATACTATATTCATCCCAATACTGTTGAAATTTTACCATCATCAACTCAGCCATATTCTTTATTACTTCATCCCCATCCTTAAGATTCTCCAGCAACAAACTTTAAATTCCAAACTTGTAAGAAATACAAGTTCGCAGTAGGATAACTTGTGGCAGAAATTAAGTTTGTCATGTCATAGAAAGGCAATAAAAACTTACAATTTTTTTCAACCCTGTCCCAATCTTCCTCTAATGGGCAATATTTGTAACATTAGTCAACCAATGACAAGCTTCCAAAAACACACCGATATTTTAATGCACCTTTGAGCATCAAGTATGTCGAGTTCCATCGTGTAGGGACATCAAGAGACAACCCATGTGAATATTCAATATCATCAAATTTGTCAATACATTGTTTAAATTTGATCATTCTAGTCTCTGAACCCCTAACATATTTGATGCTATTTCTAATTAGATCCAAAGAATTTCCTAGCACCTTTAAACCTTCTTGCACAATCAAATTTCCCCACATATCAAGCCATTATGTAGATTAAGTTGAGTTCTTAAGGAATTTTGAAGCACATCATTAGCAGAAGCACTATCCAAAGTGATAGAAAATACTTTTTTCTCTAATCCCCAATCTTACAAAAGTTCATAAACTTTCTTAGACAACTCAAAACCTGTGTGGGGAGGGGGCATGTGACAAAAGTTTAGAAGCTTGCTATTTAATTTCCAAATCAAGTCCATAAAATGGGCAGTCAAAGCTATAAATCCCTCAGTATTAATTGATGTCCACAAATCAGAAGTCAAGCAAATCCTACTAGGAATAGAAACAAGCAGATTCTTAAGCACTGACTTTTCTTTGTCATACATTCTCCCAATATCTGCCTTAATAGTGTTTCTAGTAACCATAATTGCATAAGGACACAAGTAGCTAATCCAATTCCTAAGTTCAGGATACTCAACAAAACTATAAGGCAAATTGTGCCTAACAATTAGATCACACAACAATTGACGATGTACTGATTGATCTATTTTCTTTCCCTTCAATTTTCCTTGTATATTTAACATCATTTGACCAATATCTTCACTTTTTATTTTATCACATTTCATAACATGACGATTCAAATGTGAAGTTCCATATTTTCTTCCACCACACATAAATATCTTGTTGCAACTATTACACTTTGCTCTTTCTTTTTCATCCTTATCCACCTCAAGCTTAGTAAAATATCTCCAACAATCAGATGTGTTAGCTTCAATTTTCCTTTTATCATTCTCAACAGTTTCAGATTGTTTTTCAGTAACATCATCATCCTCAATTTCATTTTCGCAAAGGGGTATATGAACATCATTATCATCCATTCTTATAGTAGACCACAAATCACTACAACAAATACCAATTTTAGCAGTGGGTGGGCACCACAAATCACTACAGTAGAAATGATGCACAGAGCGGCAAAGAAAGCAGGTAACAAACAACAAATGACTACAATAGAAATGCCCTGCAATGGTGGTGACGCCAGGAAGCAGATCAAAACATCAAAACCAGTAGAAAACCAAAACAACAATCAACAAATCATTCAGCCACAAATTCAGAAAACGTCAAACCAATTCAGTGACAATTTTAGAAAACATAAAACCAATTCAAGATACAATTTCAAAGCAATTCAATTAACAAGTTGCTGCCATACCTCTCAATTTCGCAAAAGCCCGTTAGCCACAAATTTGAATCCCCAATTTGGAAGAAAAACCCTACTCCGGTAAAACCCCGCTCAATTTACTGTCAATCGGAAAGGATTTGATGCAATGGTGTTTGGAAATAGCGAGTTGCAGTCCAGATGTGAGGGAAAGAAACTATGTGTCTGCGAGGGAAAGAAACATTGCGTCTACGAGGGAAATCGCGAGTTGTAGTCCAGCACCGTCGTCACCGGTGCGCGTGCGATGGAGGCACCAACTCGTCACGGTGGTGCGATCGAGGCAGCAGAAAGAGAAGAAAATCGACAAACCACTACGTCTGCGAGCTGCGACGATGGAGCCAACAAGTGAGAAGAAATTTGAAGATCTGGTCTGGTGACGCGATCCTTGTTGTTCCGGTGGCACCAACTTGTCATGGCGGTGTGATGGAGGCAGTAGGGAGAGAAGAAAATCGATGAACCACTGCGTCTGCAAGTCTGCGACGATGGAGGCAGCAAGAGAGAAGCAATTCGACGATCTAGTGACGATGGAGGCGTCACTCTCTTGGCCCGTCTCGTATTTTTTTTCGGGCCTGCGGACCGGTCCGACACGCCAAACCCATATTGCCATTCCTACTTAAGACCAAATTTATTATTTATATATATTTTATATTTATATTTGTTATTAAATATGACTTATAAAATTAAGTATTGAAATTTATATTAAAGTTAATAGTAAAAGCCATGAATAACAAATTTATCAAAACTTTGTTATTCATGAGTATAACAAATATAAATGTAACAAAACATAAATATGTTATTCATGACTTTTACCATTAACTTTAATATAACTTTCAATACTTAATTTTATAAGTCATTTTTAGTAAATATCAATATAACATTTATATAAATAATAAATTTTGTCTTAAAAGAGATACAATATTTCTCTATTTAAAAAATATATATATTTGAACAAAATTTAAACAAATAGAGTAGAACTAAATTGAAACAAATAAACATATATGGGTACTAAATTGAAACAAATAGACACATGTGGGGACTAAATTGAAATCAAGACAAAGATAATGACACTTAGCAGCTACGTTGCCACATGTCACTAACAATGCCACGTGTCACATCAAGGATTTGACACGTGACATTTTTTTAAAATTCAAAAAAATTCAAAAAACCAGAGGACGTGGCAAGGTACTTAACGGTGTTTGCGAAAACTTAACGGAGGGTACTACATTTATGCACATTACGAATTTGGGTACTAAATTGAGACAAACTTAAGAGGGTATCATTTTGAAATTTTGGAACCAAACTGAATATGTTCCGAGTAATTAAACCTAAAATTAATCTAACATTTACTTATGCATTATTTTTTAGTCTAAATCTTATATAAAAATAAAAAACTAGCAAACAAATTACAAATTCAAAATTTCTGAAAAATCAAATTCCAATTTATTAATTGCGTACACCATTTTAACTGTAATAATTCAAACTATTCGACCATTATCGTTTAATATCCCCTAGAATGAGAAAACCCATCCGAACTACTCCATACCCGCTTAATACAAGACAAAAGAAAAATCAAACCTAATCATTGTCAAAACGAATATTTTCAGTAAAAGTTGGATTAGGGTGAGGCACGAGTTTGGACTTTATTACAAGAAAAATTTAGCCTCCTGCTCTTATCTTCTAGGATTTTTAATACCTAACTTAATATAATAATATTTATTTTATTTTTTAATTTAAAAATTTAATAGATATTAGTCGTAAAGTAGGAATAATTTGTTTAGGGATATTTTCCATCTTCTTGCATGTAGTCTTTATTGTCAAGTCTCTCCCTTCCATGTCTTTGGTTCACAATTGGTCGATCTTCATTCAATCTTTATCACTGAACAATGTTCCATCCAGCTAAATTTTTTCAAGTAAATCTATTCATTCTTGTTTGAATATTTTCTTTATCACGGTGCCAGAAACAAAACCATTGGACTTGAATGAAACCCATAATTTCCTAGTGATGTCATATTGGTAGTGTTGCAAACTGCAAGAGTCCATATTAGTTAAGATTTAACTTGTCTGAATTGTTTAAAAGTCAACTTGTTTGAAGGATTTTAAAGTGGCTAGCTATAAAGAGATGGGAGTTCGCGCGCATGAACTTTTTTAGCCTGAATTTTATAAATTTAATGTAACTTTCGAAAAACATTCCTACAAAATATACGAGATTTTAGTAGTGAATCATGAGGCACAGAAAATAGAGAAATCTAAAAACTAGACTAGGGGTTCAGAAAAAAAAAATGAAAATAGATTTAAATGGATAGAAGTATATACTATACATGAAAAAAGTCCAAAGTAATTTCATATGAATTTGGATTTCAAGATCAATTTATTTTATTCGACTGAAAAGTATGTAAGCTAAAAGAAACTTAATAATATAAACTATTTTAACTAGCAAATTTATCAAAGATGGGTAAGATACTTATTTATCTTTTACACAAAAGTAATCAAACACTACAAGAATGTTGGCAAATTGCGTCGGCTAAAATGGGATGCCCCAAATTGAAAGTCCACGCAAATAGTTAATTTGCGTCGGTCCAGAGATGGAACATGCACCACGCCAAAAATATCGATGCAATGCCTTCTTGCGTCGGTTGAACGGGAACGAAGTGTAGCTTCTTAGTTATTGTTGGCTTAGCCGACGCTAAAGAAAAAAACACAATGAAGAATTTAAACTGCGTGTAATAAAAAAAATAAAATTCTTTTACACAAACAAGGAAGAATTGTGCAAATATATAACGCATCCAGTAGTGTCATTTAATTCTAAATTATACAACTTAATCAAAGGAAAAAACAGATTCATGCCACAAACCACAAATAGGAGAACAACAAACACAAAACACTTGATGTCATAAGCAAAAATTGACGTTTCACATACTAAGCAGAAATACACACCAATTATAACACTAAATCGAAATAAAACTACTCCCGTTCAAAAGCCAAGAATCATCAAAGATAAAATCAATTTCAACAATAAAGACACATATAGAATCAAACCCTAAATTTAAAAATCCCAAATCACAAGAGAACATATAACAAGAGAAGAGGAATAATCAAACCCTAAGAATCTCAAAATCCCAAATTAGTGCTTGAGAATCATCCCCAACGGTGCATATATATGGCAGGAGGTATGTAGGGCATACACAACAACATTGACGTTGATGCCGCAGTAACTCCACCATACAAAGCATTAGGATGCAGATATCCAGGAAGACGAAGGCGTCGAAGAAGAAAATGAGCCCTCTCCCTCTCCCGCTCTTGTCGTTAATATTGCGATCTCAAACAGCTGAGCTACTCCACTATCGACGCCCACCACCGCCACCACCATTGTTATCAGTGACTCCTCCAATCCAAAGCAGTAGCACACAAAGCTAATTGAGGAGAAGAAGCCGCCACCTAAGGCTCAATCAGCAGGGCATTGCTTGGAACTTCTTTATGGCTCGACAAATTGAAAAAAAAAAGTTGAGTTGTGACTGGATCTAGGTTTGATTGAAGAAGAGGGTTGAGAAAATGGGAAGGAGAGGGTTTGAACGGAAAAGGGTAAAGTGAGAAGGGTTGCTGAGAGAAGGGGAAAAGTTAAAACAATCTCCTTTAAAAATTTTGTTTTGATATTGATTTTTTTTTTCTTTAGCGTAAGATATAATAATATTTTAATGTTTTTTGCATTTTTCTATATTTAAGTTGCGTACTATAAAATTTTTATCTTCTCTCTCTGATAGATTTTTATAACTTTCATTATTTTTTTATGAAAAATATTTACCTTTGCATCGGCTAAACCGACGATAGTATTTAAATAATTTTTTTCGTAAGTGTAACGTTGTTTTAACCCACTCAAATAACGTCCGACGATAAACCCACACAGTATTTTCGACTCTAATCAAGCGTATTCTTGTAGTGAAAGATGGGTAAGAAACTTATTTATCTTTTACACAAAAGTAAGACAACATTCTTAGTAAGTGCGATAGGACTATTTATGTATAATAGAAAAAGAAATCCAAATAACTTCTTGTTATTAGTGAGTATACAAGAATGTTGGCAAATATGTCGACCAAAATGGGATGCTACAAGGTTAAGCGCAGGCAAATAAGTAGATTGCTTCGGTTTAGAGAGGGGACGTAAACCACGCCAAAATCAAAAATGCAAAGCCTCTTTTTGCGTCGACCAAATGAGAACGAAAGGTAGCTACTTGATTCTCGTTGGCTACTGACAAAAAAAAAATTATAATTATCAGTTTAGTATGCATCGGCTTAGCCTAAGCATAATAGAAATATAATAAAAGATTTAAAATTATTTTACCCAAACTGGAAAGAATTATTCAATATATAACTCATCCAGAACTATACAAATCGGTCAAACAAACAACAAAATCCATCCAAGCCATAAATAATCCAAACAAATACATAACACAACCCCTATGTTATATACGCGAAATACACCAAGTGTTACAACTCTCAAGCTGAAATAAAACTACTTGTGTTCAATAGTTAGCAATCATCAAGAATAAAATTGATTTCAACCAAACAAAAACAAAGATAAAATGAAACCCTAAATCTAAGAATTCAAAATCACCAAATCAGAAGAGAATGAGAATATGAGAATACTAAAAGAGAAAAGGAATAATCAAACCCTAAGAATATGGGAATCCCAAATCAATGCCTGAAAATTATCCCAAGTGGGGCATTTATGGCAGGAAGTATGCAGGGGACACACAATGGGGTTGATTCTGGCTTGGTGTCGCTACACCACTACCACCATAGAGAGTGTGAGGAAGCCGATATCCAAGAGGACGAAGAGTTTGAAGAAGAACATGACGCTCCATTATCGACGCCCACCGTGACAACCATCGTCGTATATGTTGGATAATCTTTAATTTTGTTAGATAATATTTAGATTATGTTTTAGATTATGTAGTTGTTTTTATTTAGGGTATTTTATATTTGGTGAATTAGATTTAAGTTAGTTGGAGTATCTAAGATTTAGTTTGATAATATGGGATATTAGATAATATTATATTAGATTAAGATTTAGTTTGATTTATTAATATTTGGTTTGTAATTGGCTATATAATAGCCCATTCTCCATCAATGAAAAATACCATAGTGAGTTACATTGCATATTCTTTTAGCGTGTGTGAGTTTTTTCCAACAAAGTGGTATAAGAGCTTTATGCTCTAAGTACCGAGGGAAGAGAGAGAGGGAGTGAAAAAAGTGTGCGCTTGAGTGCTTTGAAAAATAAAAGAGGAGAGATGGCAAAAGTTGTGAATGGTATGACGGTGCCACAATTAACGAAGAAAACCAATTATGATAATTAGTGTCTACAGATGAAGACCCTTCTGGGATCCCAAGACATTTGGGATATAGTGGAGAGCGGATACGAATAACACGCAAATCAAACGGCGGCCCAAATTACAGCGTTGAAGAAGATGTGAGTGAAAGACAAGTCAGCTTGGTATTTCTTGTACAATGTGTTGGATGAGTCAGGCTTCGAGAAGATTGCAAACGTTGCATCTTCAAAGGAAGCATGGGATATTCTGGAGGTTGCACACAAAGGGAACGACTGGGTTAGCCAAGTCCGACTTTAAGCTCTACGAGGAGAGTTTGAAGGGCTGAAGATGGAAGATAAAGAGTAGATAACCAAGTACATAACTCGGGTAGAGAAGGTGGCCAACCAACTCGGCAAGAATGGAGAGCCAATGCCAGCAAGCTGGGTTATGGAGAAAATCTTGAGATCACTAATAGATGGTTTCGAGAGCATCGTATGCGCCATTGAGGAGTCGAAGGACCTGTCAGTTCTCTCAATGGAAGAACTTGTCGAGTCACTAGAGGCCCATGAACAAAGGAGAGGGAAGAAGCACGAACTGCGTGATCAAGCACTAAAGGCATAACTTGATTTGGATGAAACTCGGAATACCTAGAGCCGAGGTCCTGGAGGTAGAGGATGAGGTGGTAGACGAGGTGACAGAGGACGAGATAGCCGAGGTCGAGGTGGACGTGACCGAGATGATGTTGAAGAGAGCACAGATCAGACCAGGCAGCAGAATTGGCATGGTCGTGGTCAAGAAAGGGGCCAAGGAGATTGGTCCAAGTTAGAAGTGAAATGCTTCAGGTGTGGCAAGTATGGCCATTATGCAAGAGAATGTTGATTGGCAAGTTGCTACAACTGTGGCAAGGTCGGTCATATAGCAAAATATTGTCAGTCGGAAAAAAAGGAGAAAAATCTTCTCACAGAGGAAGATGACGATGAAGAGATAGGTATTTTAATGATGATGCAAAACTCAGATGCCGAACTCAAGAGCGGTGAATTGGAAGCTGAGTGGCATTCAGGCCGTGTGAAGGAAAGGAGATCAGATGAGGAGCTTAGTCCAGGTTGTTTAAACTTGATTTGGTTTCTGGACACTAGAGCGAGCAATCACATGTGTGGAGATAAGAGTTTCTTCAACGAACTCACCAAGGTGGAGGCCAGATTAGTGTCATGTGGAGATGATTCCAAGATGGTAATAAGAGGGCGTGGAACAATTCGGCACATGTAGAAGGATGGACAGGTTGGAGAAATCAGGGACTACTATATTCCCGAGCTGAAGAGTAATATTTTGAGCATAGGTTAGATAGTGGAGAAAGGAAACTCAATTATGATAAAGAACCAGGTACTATACTTGAAGGACAAACACGGTTGGCTAGCAGCCCATGTAGAAAAAAAGAAAATTCGGGTGTACAAATTGGAGTTGAACATCTTGTAGAAAAGGTGTTTGAAACGTGTGGACATTGAAGGCGATGCAGGATTTGTTCGGAACGGTGTGGTGAAGAAAGAGTCTGGTAAGCAAATTAAAGCAATGCGATATGAAAATGAAAGAGAATAGATGAGCACAAACAAGTGGAGAAGTTAGCAATAAGGTTGAGTGTCATAAATCAGTCTACTAGCATGGAGAGGTCGTCAAGACCTGCAAATAGCTCGAAAAGCTTGGCAAAGATTGTGGAGATCTTAGATAAGTTGAAAAGGGACTTGGGGAGCTTAGTGGAGCATGTGGAGAACTCGATGGAGCATGTGGAGAGCTTGGTGGAGCATGATGCCAACTTAGTTAGCTTGATAGGAAGTTTGAATAGCTTGGTGGAGCAAGTGGAGTGCCCAGATCGTTTGGGGGAGCAAGTGATCACCTTGAAAAGCTTAGCAAGGAGCCTAAGTAGCTTGGTAGAGCGTCTAGTTAGCTCGGATAGCTTGGCGTGGATTGTGGATAGCTCAGATCTTGAACAAGAAGAGCAGTTGCATGCCGAGAAGGATATGAGAGTTGTACTAGAGGTGCAAGATGAGAAGTAGCGACTTGGAATGGATGATAAGTTTAGTGTGAAGAAGGCATGGAAATTTTCCGAACAAAGTGTAAGTCAATCAAGGTTAAGATGAAGCTGGTCAAAGAGAAGATCAAGTTGGACAAAGAGAAGATCACGTCGGTTAAAGAGAAAAACAAGTCAGCTATGGAAATAAAAGATTGTTCGGGATGAGAGAAGAAAAAATTTAAGATTATGGAGGAGTTTTGTTGGATAATCTTTAATTTTTTTAGATAATATTTAGATTATGTTTTAGATTATGGAGTTGTTTTTATTTAGCAAAGTGATAGGGTATTTTATATTTGGTGAATTAGATTTAAGTTAGTTGTTATTTTAGTTAGTTGGAGTATCTAAGATTTAGTTTGATAATATGGGATATTAGATAAGATTATATTAGATTAAGATTTAGTTTGATTTGTTAATATTTGGTTTGTAATTGGCTATATAATAGCCCATTCTCCATCAATGAAAAATACCACAGTGAGTTACATTGCATATTCTTTTAGCGTGTGTGAGTTTTTTCCAACAGTATCTGTTACTCCTCCAATCCGAAGCAGCAGCACGCAAAATCAATCGAGGAGAAGAGGAGGGTTGCAACTAGGGCTCAATTGAAGAAAAAGAAGGTTGAGAAAATTGGAGGTTTCAAATGTTGAAGGGAAAGTTTAAAAGTGTGGATTCGTGGCACTGAGAAATGGGGGAAATGAAAAATTATTTAGGGAAAGTGATTCACTTCTTAGTTTTAATATCTATAATCTATAAGTATATATAAAGAGGATTCCCTCTTTTATGTCCACATTTCATAATTCTAATTTTATCCTCTATAATATAATTCAAATTTTACTTTTTACAATGTAATTATTTGTTAAACCTTTAAAAATTAACTATTACTTTTACAAGTTTTTATAAAACTATTTACTTGACTTGTTCTTCTTTTTTTCTCATTCATCAATAGTTATTTTCTCATATTTTCTCTATACATATCACTTTATTTTTTATAAATATAATTTTATTTTGATTATTACCTTAATAACATTATAATATCATCAACTACTAATATAATATCATACATATTAAAAAAATGCGTACACACAGCGGGATAGCGCTTGTGCTTAAGCTAGTAATATATAAAGAGGATTTCCTCTTTTGTATCCACATTTTATAATACCAGTTTTACCTTTAATTATTTTATAAATAATTTATTTTTAACTGTTATTCTAAAAACCTTTTTTGTTTTAAATCATTCTTTTAAAAAAATTGTACATATCTTTTTTTTTTAATTTTACATTTAAAAACTATTTTAAAAATTAATTATATATTTGTTATTGATCTTAACTTAAATTTCTTGAAAATTAAAAAATGCGACACACCAGCGCGACAACGCCTTTGTGTTCTTCTCTATGTTCAAACCTTTAATGAAACCCCTAATTGGATGATGTTTTGTTGAATGTTGTTGATGTTGTTAAAAGTGGTATTATTTAAAGCCCTGCTCGTTTTGGACCCCTTGTTTTGAATAACTTGTTGAACCCATAGTGGGTTAGTCGCTGTACGGTTTGAAATCAGTAAATGTAATATATATATATATATATATATATATGTTTGTGTGATTCCAAGTGAGGGATTTATTGTTGTGTTATTTGTGTTAGTATGTGATTTTTTTGGTGATTGGTTTGGACGATTTTTTTCGTTCATGGTGTAACATCCCGATCGAATATTGCGAATTTTAAATAAATAAAATAAAATAGATAAGGTAAAGGGATTAATTAAAACTACCTTTTCCTAAAAATGGGGGAAAATTAAAACCTTTATTAAATCTCCATAAATTCCAAAATCCACAAATTATAAATATCAACTACAAGTTCCAACTCTGATGGAAATAAAATGTTTACAAAATCCTTAAAATCAATAAAGTGATAAAACTCTATAGAAAATTGCCAAGATAGCCCACACTCTGGCTGTATGCCTCAATAGGTCCACCTGTAACATCGTATGCTCTTGTGTAACGAATTACACGATCATCACCAATCACAAACAGACAGGGTGAGCTAGATATACATATATATAAATATCAGTCAATATATGCAAGCATAAGTCAAAGGAACTTTATCTTTTGATTTCATACCACATGGCCACTACCATGTTATCCATGTTGCATTATTGATTCGCATCAAACCAACAAGTTATCACAAATACTCTATTATGTAGTTGGTTTTTGGTCAATGACTTGTAGTGAGATTTACTTGCTAAACAGAAGGTTTTTGGACCTATAGTTCGCACACCTGAAGGTATGAAACGCATCGGGTACATATGAATTTTTGCGCAAAAATCAAATTAAGAATGATGAAATTGTTAGATACAAAGCACAATTGGTTGCTCAAGGTTTTTCACAAAATCTTATATTGATTTGTGAAAAGATATATTCACTAATATTGGATGCAACAACATTTCAATATTTGATTATCTTAGTTGCACAACAATGTTTGCATTTACATCTAATGGATGATGTTACAACCTATTTGTACGGTTCTCTTGAGAATCATATTTATATGAAAATCTCCGAAGGATTTTATTTACCTATCAAGGCAAATTCTAAAGAGGGTTATTCAATAAAATTGAACAAGCCCTTTTATTGATTAAAGCAATTAGGACGTGTATGGCATAACTGTCTTATTGGGTACTTATTAAAAGAAGCATATAGAAATGATTCTATTTGTTCTTGTATTTATATGAAAAGATCCAAAAATGAATTTGCCATAATTATTGTTTATGTAAATGACATAAACATCGTTGGAACTCCTAATGAATTCACAAAGGCAATTGATTGCTTAAAGAAAGAATTTGATATAAGGATCTTGAAAAGGAAAAATTTTTGTTTGAGATTACATATTGAGTATTTAAACAAAGGTGTTTTTTATAGATCAAGAGACTTATATAATTAAGATGCGTAAAATGTTCTAAATGGACGAGTCACATCCATTATGCGCTCTAATAGTTGTGAGGTCGTTTGATGTTGATAAAGGCTCTTCTTAGACCTCAAGAAAATGATGAAGATCTTCTTGGTCTAGAAGTACCATATCTTAGTGTAATAAGAGCACTAATGTATCTTACTAATTATATTTGACGTGATATTGCATTTGCTGTAAATTTGTTAAGTAAGATATAACCTACAAGAAGACAATGGATTGGAGTAAAAAATATATACTTTGTTACCTTAAGGGGTACTACGAATATGGAATTATTTTATCCAAATGATTCAAAATTGGATCTAATGGATTATGCATATGCATGTTATTTATTATATTCTTACAATATCACAAATGGTTGATCATAAACAAAATATTTATTCACATGTGGTAGCAAAATTATTTCATGACGATATGTGAAAGAGACCATAACAACAACATCGTCAAAATCATGCATAATTTTTAGCATTACATGAGTTAAGTCATGAATATGTTTAGTTAAGGTCTATAATTCAACACGTGTGACAAATTTGTGGTCTATCCTTGAGAAGAATGGAATCAACAACCATATATGAAGACAATAGTGCATTGTTCAATATGTAGAGATCCAAAAGATTCGTTCATGCGAAAATCTAGCGGATTTATTTACAAAGTCTTTGCTAAGGAGAACTTTTAAGCAATTGGTTTACAAAATTGGACTCTGTCATCTTAATGATGTAAGTTTACACGAGGGGGAGAAAGATGTAAAGAACAATATTATATAGAATGGTGTACTCTTTTTCCTTCACTAAGTTTTTATCCCAAAGGGTTTTTCCTAGTAAGGTTTTAATGAGGCACATTCTCTTATCAATGGACACCAAGGGGGAGTGTTAGGAATTAATAGTCATCCATTGATTTGATACAGTTACTCGTATGGTTGATATGGTTGATACTTATATGATTTACTTTTATGTAAAATATTTTTAATAATTATTTGATTTGTATCCTTTATGGGTTACCATGTTGTATCTATAAATAGGACCCTTCCTAAGTAATAAGACATACAGAAAAGTTGCTACCCATTCTTTCATCTCTATTCTTCCTTTACTTATTCTCGTTATTATTAGCTTTATTTTATAACAAATTGATAAAATATTTATTATTTAATGTGAATCGATTATCTGATTTAGTGTGATTTGAGATATATTGCACTACAAGAATGTTGGTATTTAGCTTCCAAAAATAGCGCTGGTTGTCATGGGGACGCATAGGGCGTTGGCTTAACCAACGCACAACGGACTCTACAAAATTCATTTGAATTTATTAAAAGGAAATTAGTCCTATAAATTCTTTTGACCTTTTCGTCGGCTTGGTCGGCGCATCACTCGAAATTAAAAATGTCGGATAGCCGACGCATACTACACTTAATTAAAAGAAAAAAAGTTATTAGGTTAAGTTATCAGGTGGCTTTTACTTCAGCCAATTTCCCCTTTCCCAATTTCAGTTTTGCCTCCTTTGTTTCTGCCAGAGGGTTCTTTTTTGCCTTCTCAACGAGTGCCAAAGCGAGCCTTCCTTAAGTGCCGGAGTGAGCCTCTTTTTTGTGTTTATGCGAAGTTAGGGTTTTAGTTTTCCCCCTTTTTGCCACGAGTTGGAGTTCGTTTTCTCCAATTCTGCCACATTTCCTTGAGCAAGTGAGCTTCAATGGTGACGACGAAGTTAGCAAGTGAGCAAGAAATTTGTTTCCCCTTTCTCTACGTCGAGCTTGAATGGCACAAGTTATCTCCTTTTCCTTCCTCTACGCTTGCAAACAATGCTTGTAAAGCAGCACTCTAAGTGAACAACGTTGTGATTCTGCGTTGATTCTATGCGATAGGAAAGGTGATTTTGAGGCTCAATTAGGAGGCGATTGAAAGGATGGTGAGATGAAGGGTTCATGATTTCGTTTGCAATGGTAGGAGGGTTTGTGAAGAGGTAAGTGATTGAAGCCCTTGCATTGTTGATTCATGAATAGTTGCTTTGGACCAAGGATGAAACTATTGAGGTTGTAATGTTTTTCATCACTAAGAAATATCTCTATTAAAGGCTAAATATCATATGTGTTGTTATTAGTTGCCTAATCCATCTTCTTCTAACTTCCCATATCAACAACAAAAGCCTTTCCATGACCAAATCTGAAACTCTTTTTGTTTTCATGTAAGCAGAAATATCTATAGGCTCAATCTCAAACATAAAATATTTAACTGATTCAAGGTATATTTATCAATTTCTTTTCCATAAATGCTTTTTTTCTCTGTTATGGTTTGTGACCCCTTTGATAAGAGATGATGATGAGTGCACACTCCATATACACATTGAATTCACTGTCAACATTAATTGAATTGACTTGAGTGCAATTATCCTTTTTCTTTTCCCATTGGTTTATTTCTTCTTTCTTATCCATGTCTCTTTTTATATCCTTTTCCCTTCATTCATAAGTTTTAAAATTGTTCCCTATCTTTTTCATAAAGAAATTCAATCAATTAGAAATAGCTAGAGTATAAAGCACTTTTAACTAATCATAATAAAATTCAATTCATCTCATGAGTCATATAGTGTGTGTTTAGGGGCTGGGGGAGACTGTTGACAAAAAGAAGAAGATAAACATCTTCCTCGAATAAGGAGTTTTGATGATGATGATGACTTATGAAGAAGTATGGAAGACTTGATGATGATGCATGGAAAAATGTTGAAGACTTAAAAGAATGCTTCGATTCAAGAGATACATTGAAGACTTAG